>Ga0070728_10001560_pt1 | contig 33160 bp, 32 predicted proteins | sample tdDd471_FD_66723 | JGI IMG/M metagenome (GOLD analysis project Ga0070728, IMG submission 66723) | Marine sediment microbial communities from the Atlantic coast under amendment with organic carbon and nitrate - tdDd47.1 | ecosystem: Environmental > Aquatic > Marine > Coastal > Sediment | place...
TTCTGCTCGCCGGTCGAGCATTGGGCGGCGGGCAGGCCGCGCGCCAGATGGGTCACGCGCAAATCGCTGCGATGGGGGCCGACGGCGGCGCCGCCGGTCGCCGCGTCGCGGGCCCGCGCCTCGGCCAGTGCCGCGCGCAGCCGGTCCTCGGCGGAGAGGGCCGGACCTTCGTCCAGCCAAGCCTCGGCGGCGCCGTCCAGCGCCAGCGCCGCCGCCGGGAACGGGCCGACGCCCAGCGCGCAGACCTGGTCCAGCCGCGCCACCATCGCCCGGCGCGCCGCCGCGATGGCGATCCCGTGCCCGGCCATGCCTTCTTCCAGCGCCGCCAGCCAAGCCGGGTCCGCGCCGCCGTCGCGCAGCAGCCGCGCGCGTTCGCGCAGATTTTGATTGTAGGCGGCCAGCCGGCCGACATGGTCCGGGTCGAAGGCGCCGACGAGTTGATCCAGGAAACGCCGCCGGCCGGCGGCGGCGGACCGGAACAGTCGGTCCATGTCGGGGGTCAGCCAAACGACACCCAGCATCCGGGCCAGCGCCGCCTGGCCGCGCGCCGGGGCGCCGTCGATGCGCACCAAGCGGCGTTCGCGTCCGCCGTCGGCCGGCGCCGGCGCCCGGCCGGTACCGATCTCGGCGATGCCGGCCGGCGTCGCCACCGTCGCCGCCACCGCCCAGGGACCGGCGGCCGACCCGTCGGCGCCGACGCGGTCCATCTCCGCCAGCCGGGCGCCGCGCAGGCCGCGCCCGGGCGCGAGCAGGGACAGGGCTTCCAGGAGATTGGTCTTGCCGGCCCCGTTTGGGCCGGTGAGAACGACGCAGCCGGCGGCGGTCTCGAGCCGCAGCCCGGCATAGCCGCGAAAATCGGTCAGGGTCAGCCGGCGAACCGCGAGGGCCGGCGCGGCGGCGGCCGAGACCGGCGTCGAACTGTCGGGACGTCGGGATGCGGTGCGGATCGCCGCCCTCATACGCGCATCGGCATCAGCACATAGAGCGCCGCGCCGTCGGCCAGGTTGCTGGCCACCGTCGGCGAGGCCGAATCGGCCAGCGCGAGGCGCAAGGTCTCGCCCTCGATCTGGCCGGCGATGTCCAGGACATAGCGGGCGTTGAAGCCGATCTCCATGGGCTCGGCGTCGTAGACGACCTCGATCTCCTCCTTGGCGCTGCCATTCTCGGCGCTGGTGGTCGACAGGGTCAGGCTGCCCGGCGCCAGCGCCAGCTTCACGGCCCGCGATTTCTCGCTGGAGATCGTCGACACCCGGTCGACCGCGGCGGCGAAGGCCTTGCAGTCGACATCCAGGATCTTGTCGTTGCCGTCCGGAATGACCCGCGCGTAATCGGGGAAGGTACCGTCGATCAGTTTCGAGGTCAGCACCGCGTCGTCGAAGGCGAAGCGGATCTTGGTCTCGGACAGGCCGACCCGGACATCGTCGGCCGTCTCGTCGATCAGCCGGCGCAGCTCCTGGACCGTCTTGCGCGGGACGATGACGCCCGGAATCCCTTCCGCGCCCGCCGGCAGCGGCGCCTCGACCCGGGCCAGGCGATGGCCGTCGGTGGCGACGGCGCGCAACAGGCGGGTGCCGTCGCCACCGACGGCGTGAAGGTAGATGCCGTTCAGATAGTAGCGGGTCTCCTCGGTCGAGATGGCGAAGAAGGTATGATCGACCAGGGCCCGCAAATCGCCCGCGGCAAGGGTGAATTCATGGCCGAGCTCGCCCTCCGCCATGACCGGAAAATCCTCGGTGGGCAGGGCCGGCAGGGTGAAGTCGGAGCGCCCGGACAGGAGACGCAGCCGGGACGCATCGCCGGAATCGTCGAGTTCGAGCTGGGCGCCGTCCGGCAGCTTGCGGACGATATCGTACAGCGTATGCGCCGGCGCCGTCGTCATGCCGGGCTGGGCGACGTCGGCGTCGACCCGCTCGACCATCGCCAGGTCCATGTCCGTCGCGGTGAGGCTGAGCCCGCCGTCGGCCGCCTGCAAGCGCACGTTGGAAAGAATGGGGATGGTGTTGCGGCGCTCGACGACGTTCTGCACATGGGCCAACGCCTTCAGCATCGCGGCCCGTTCGATGGTGAATCTCATCTCGGTCTGCCCGGTTCCGCCCCCAGCCTCGATCCGCGCCGCGCCGCTGCCCGTTTCGGCCGTTTATCGCGGCCGCAACGCGTCCCGAAGATCGAGCCGCTCCGCTTGGCGCCGTCGTCGCGCCCGGCGCGTGCCGAGGGGCCGCCGCAACCGGGGTCGCAGTATAGCACAAGCCCTTGTCGTAAGAAGCTTTTTTCCCCGACGGGCGGGGCGCCCGCCGGCCCCCGGTCAGCGCTCCAGCATGCGCCGCAGGAGGTCGACATCCTCGGCGAAACCGCGATCGGAATCGCGCAATTCCTCGACCCGGCGCACCGCATGCATGACCGTCGTATGGTCGCGGCCGCCGAACTTGCGCCCGATTTCGGGCAGGGAGCGCGAGGTGAGCTGCTTGGACAGATACATGGCCACCTGGCGCGGCCGGGCCACGGCGCGCGAGCGGCGCGCCGAATGCATCTCCGAGACCCGGATATTGAAATGCTCGGCGACGCGGCGCTGGATCTCCTCGATGGTGACCCGCCGGTCGTTGGCCCGCAGCACGTCGTGCAGGATCTCCTGGGTGCTTTCGATGGTGATGTCGCGACCGACCAGGGTGGCGTGGGCGACGACCCGGTTCAACGCGCCCTCCAGCTCGCGCACGTTGGACGAGATCCGGTGGGCGAGGAATTCGAGCACCTTGTCGGGCAGGCAGACGCCCAGATGCTCGACCTTGGATTGGAGGATGCCGAGCCTGAGCTCGTAATTGGTCGTGTGCAGGTCGGCCACCAGGCCCCAGCTCAAGCGCGACCGCAACCGCTCCTCCAGCCCCTCCAGGTCCGATGGCGACTTGTCCGCCGACAGGACGATCTGCCGGTTCTGATCGACCAGGGTGTTGAAGGTGTGGAAGAACTCCTCCTGGGTCGAGTCCTTGCCGCCGATGAACTGCACGTCGTCGATCATCAGGAGATCGACGGCCCGGAACTGCTCCTTGAAGGACACCATGTCCTTGTAGCGCAGCGCCCGGATGAACTGATGCATGAACTTCTCGGCCGACATGTAGACGACCCGGCGGTTCGGGTTCTGGCCCCGGACATGCCAGCCGATGGCGTGCATCAGATGGGTCTTGCCGAGACCGACCCCGCCATAGAGGAAGAGCGGGTTGAAGGACACCTGGTCGCTTTCGGCCACCCGGCGGGCGGCGGCGTAGGCGAACTCGTTGGGCTTGCCGATGACGAAATTCTCGAAGGTGAAGCGCACGTCCAGCGGCGCGCTCGGCCCCGGCGCGGCGCCGCCGCCCCGCGTCGCGCCTTGGGCGCGGCCCGTCGCGGCCATCCCGGCCCGCGACCTGGCCGCCGCGTCCGTGGACGGATCGAGCGTCGCCGGAACCCCCGCGCCGGCCCCGTCGGCGGAGGCCGCGCCGGCCGGCGGCTCGACGATCACGTCCAGCCCCTCGACCGTTCCGTCGCGGCCATGCCAGAAGGCACGAATGCGGTCGGCATAGTTGGACGCGACCCAATTGCGCAAGAAGCGGGTCGGCGCCGCCAGGATCACGCGGCCGTCGACCCGCTCGACGGGACGCAGCGGCGCCAGCCAGGAAGCGAAGGCCGCCTCGCCGATCTCGGCCTTCAGGTCGGCGCACACATCGGTCCATTGACCGGTCAGTTCGAGTGCGGCCATCGCGCCCTTCTTGCCGTCGTCGGCCATCTCAGCTTTGCTCCCAAGGCAGGCCGGCCGCCTTCCAGCCGCCGGTCCGGCCGCGATGATGGTCGCCGTCCAGATCGCCCTCGAAGCCTTCCAGGACGTTGCGGCAATCGGTGTAGCCCTGCGCCGTCATCGCCGCCGCCGCCGCCATCGAGCGGCCGCCGCTGCGGCACAGAAACAGGATCGTCGCGTCCTTGTCGATGTCGGCCAGCGCCCCGGCGAAACCCGGATTGCGCGCCATCTCGGGAAAGTCCTGCCAGGCGACCAGACGCGGCTGCTTGTCGAGCCTTCCGAGATCGGGCACCCCGACGAAGGTCCACTCCGCCATGGTGCGCACGTCGACCAGAACCGCGCGACGGTCGCCGGCCAGAATCTCCCATGCCTCGGTCGGCGTCACGTCGCCGGCATACGCCCGGTTGTCAGCGGTCCCGGCCCGCGGAGATGCCCCCATTCCACAAAACTCCCGGTCTCGAATCCGGCGGTCGCGACCGCCGCATCCGAAGAAATCTGATTCTCGTTATATCGAGCGCTGAGCTGTAATTATTTTTATTGCCGAAGACTATCTTAAAAGGTCGTCAGGCGTTCGCCAATAAAACGCCCGACAATTACCTTTTTTAATCTCCGAAGCTCGCGCCCACCCCTCAACTCCGGCAAGAGAACCGTATACCGCGCGGGCAGGCGCTTGCAACGTGATCGAAAGGCGAACGTGCAAAATAAATTTCGGCGGCGGCGCCGATTCGCTCTTGACGCGCCCGCCACGCCCCAGCCCGCGCCGCCCACGGCCCGATCAAACAAATTTCACCGCCCGGGCAAGGCGGGCGCGGCCGGGCGCGGTCGGGCGCGGCCAGGCGCACAGGCATCGAGACCCGGCCCCGAGGGGGTCGGGCGATCACGGTGCGAAGAGAAGATTTAAGTCGCGCGGGCGCGCGGGAAAGCTAGAGCGCCTTGACCCGCTTTGCCAGCCGCGAGACCTTGCGGGCTGCGGTGTTCCGGTGCAGCACGCCCTTGGTGACGCCGCGCGCGATCTGCGGCTGAGCGGCGCGCAGCGCCTCGGTCGCGGCCGCCTTGTCGCCGCTCGCGATCGCCTCCTCGACCTTGCGGACGAAGGTGCGGATCCGGCTGCGCCGAGCGATGTTGACCTCGGTCCGCCGGGCGGCGCTTCGGTTGCGTTTCTTGGCGGATTGGATGTTCGCCATGTCGTTCCGTTCACATGCGGGAAAAGGAGGCGCGCCTTATATCCCCCACCCGCCCGGACGTCAAGGACGGGCGAACGTCGAGGACAGGCCCGACGCCCGCGACCCGGCCGGGCGCGGACCTCCGTCCTAGCGATTCTTGAAAGTCGGGGCGCGCTTCTCGGCGAAGGCCGCCATGCCTTCCTTCTGATCGGCGAGGGCGAAGGCGGCATGGAACATGCGGCGCTCGAACCGCACCCCCTCGGCCAAGGTCGTCTCGAAGGCGCGGTTGACCGACTCCTTGACGAACATGGCGGCGGGCAGCGAAAAGCCGGCGACGGTCGCGGCCGTTTTCACCGCCTCGTCGACCAGATCGGCAACGGGGACGACCCGCGCCACCAGGTTGGCGCGCTCCGCCTCCTCGGCATCCATCAGCCGGCCGGTCAGGCACATCTCCATGGCCTTCGACTTGCCCACCGCCCGGGTCAGGCGCTGGGTGCCGCCGGCGCCCGGCAGGATGCCGATCGTGATCTCGGGCTGGCCGAACTTGGCGTTGTCGGCGGCGATGATCAGATCGCACATCATGGCGAGCTCGCAGCCGCCGCCCAGCGCGAACCCCGCCACCGCCGCGATCACCGGCTTGCGGAACCGGGTGATCCGCTCCCAGCCGGCGGTGACGAAATCGGCCAGGTAGACATCCATGAAGTCCTGGTCCTGCATTTCCTTGATGTCGGCGCCGGCGGCGAAGGCCTTGTCGCTGCCGGTGAGCACGACGGCGCCGACCCCGTCATCGGCCTCCAGCGCCTCCAGCGCCGCCGTCAGATCCGCCATCAGTCCCGACGACAGGGCGTTCAGCGCCTGCGGCCGGTTGAGGCGGACGATCGCCACCCGGCCCTCGCGCGCGACCAGCAAATTCTCGTATTCCATCGATAAGGTCCTTTTCGATTGTCCGCCGCCGCGCCGCGCGGCGCGGCGCCCGGTCAGCCGCCGTCGTCGGGCGACAGGGTGTAGCGCACCCGGACACCGCCGCCGATGGGCTCGATCGTCAGCTGTAGCGTTTCGCCCTCGCGCCGATAGCGGTCGTCGCCCATCGGCACCCATCCGAGCTGAATCAGGGTGGCGGCATAGAAATTGCGCACCTCGTCGGCCTCGAAGGGCCCTTCCGCCAGGGCCTCGGCGATGCGGCCCGAGGGCTTGTCGAAGGCGAAGCCGGCGCCCGCGGTCTCCAGCAGCCCCGGCATCAGGGGCACATCCTCCAGCCCGGCGACGAACCCGCCGTCGGCCGCCGGCGCCGCGACGGGTGCGGCGAGGCACACGGCCAATATCGCGGCCCGGACTATGCTGCGCAATCCATTCATCCCGCGACGCTCATACCTCACCGCTGGCAGGCCCCACAATAGAAAGTCGCGCGGCCCGATTGGACGATCCGGCGGACGGTCCCGTCGCAGCCGGCCCGCGGACAGGGCGCGCCGGCGCGGTCATAGACCTGGAAGCGGTGCTGGAAATAGCCGAGCTCGCCGTCGGGCCGGACATGGTCGCGCAGGCTGCTGCCGCCGGCGGCGATGGCGTCGTCCAGGACGTCGCGCACCGCCTTCGCCAGCCGGTCCGCGCGCCGCCCGCGCAGGCCGGCCGCGCGCCGGCGCGGCGACAGGCCGGCGCGGAAAAGGCTTTCGCAGGCATAGATATTGCCGATCCCGGCGATCAGCCGCTGGTCCAGAAGCGCGGCCTTGGCGGGTGTCCGCCGCCCCGCGAAACGGGCGGCGAGGGCCGCGCCGTCGAATTCGGGCGCCAGCGGGTCGAGGCCCAGCCCGGCTAGCAGCGGATGGGCGTCCAGGCCGTCGGCGGGCCACAGATCCATCAGCCCGAACCGCCTGGCGTCGGTGAACCGCACCAGGACGCCCGCCTCGGTCGCGAAATCGACATGGTCGTGGGGGCCCGGCAGCGGCGCCGCGTCCTCATGGATCGCGACCCGTCCGGACATGCCCAGATGCAGGATCAGCGCCTGGCCGTCATCCAGGATCCAGATCAGATATTTCGCCCGCCGGTCCAGCGCCAGGACACGCCGCCCCACCAGCCGGTCCGCGAAACGGTCCGGCAGGGGGCGGCGCAGATCGGCGCGCCGCGCCACGACATGGCCGAGGCGCCGCCCGGCCAGGACCGGGGCGAGCCCCCGGCGCACGGTTTCCACCTCGGGCAATTCGGGCATTCGCGCAAGGTACGCCGACCGCGGCCGCCTGGCCAGCGCGCGCCGGTCGACGCGTCCGGGACGCTGGGCTAATCTCCGGCCCATGACGACAGCGCCGGAAATCGAGACCGACGAGCCGGGCCAAACCGATGGGGCACCGGATGCGGCACCCGCCGAGGCGGCCGCCGATTCGCCCGCCCATTGGTTCGGCTTCACCCGGATCGCGCCGGCGGAAAAGGCGGCGCGGGTCCGCGCAGTGTTCGACAGCGTCGCGCCGCGCTACGACCTGATGAACGACCTGATGAGCGCCGGCATCCATCGGCTGTGGAAGGCGGCGATGATCGATTGGCTGGCGCCGCGGCCGGGGATGGCGTTGCTGGACGTGGCCGGCGGCACCGGCGACATCGCCGACCGGTTCCTGGACCGGATCGCGGCCCGGGAAACCGCGCCGCAGGACAACGGCCGGGCCATCGTCTGCGACATCAACGCCGCCATGCTGGCGGCCGGCCGCGACCGCCGCCTCGACGCCGGTCGGGTGGGCGCGGTGAGCTGGCTGTGCGGCGACGCCGAGGCGCTGCCGATCGCAGACGGGTCGGTCGACGCCTATACCATCGCCTTCGGCATGCGCAACGTTACCCATATCGAGCGGGCCCTGGCCGAGGCGCGGCGGGTGCTGAAGCCCGGCGGGCGCTTCCTGTGCCTGGAGTTCAGCCGGGTCGTGATCCCGGCGCTGGCGGCGCTGTACGACCGCTATTCCTTCGCCGTCCTGCCCCGGCTGGGCCGCCTGGTCGCCGGCGACGCCGAGGCCTATGCCTATCTGGCGGAGAGCATCCGCCGCTTCCCCGACCAGGACCGATTCGCCGCCATGATCCAGGCGGCGGGACTGGAACAGGTGAAGCTGCGCAATCTGTCGGGCGGGATCGCCGCCCTGCATTCCGCCTGGCGGATCTAGGACTCCGCACCATGTCGCGCGCCCTGCGCAACATTTTCCGGCTTCTCGTCATCGCCCGCATCCTGGCGCGCCACGATGCCTTGTTCCCGGTCGAGCGGCTGGGCATCGCGCGTCCCCTGGCGGTGCTGGCGCGACTCGTCGCCGGCCGCAAGGTGGCGGGGCGCCCGGGCGCCCGTCTGGCCGACGCCTTCCATGCGCTGGGCCCCGCCTTCATCAAGCTCGGCCAGGTGCTGTCGACGCGGGCCGACCTGCTGGGCGAGGAGATCGCCGAGGACCTGTCCGCCCTGCAAGACCAACTGCCGCCCTTCTCCGGCGCCGAGGCGCGCGCCATCGTCGCACGCGAGCTCGGCCGGCCGGTCGAGGCGCTGTTCGCCGAGTTCGACGAGACCCCGGTCGCCGCCGCCTCCATCGCCCAGGTCCATTTCGCCCGCATCGACGCGGCGGCGGACGCGGATGCGCCGGCCGGCGCGCTGGTCGCGGTCAAGGTATTGCGGCCGGGGATCGAGGCCGCCTTCGACCGCGATCTGGACCTGTTGCGCTGGCTGGCGGAGCTGGCGGAGCGGCGGCGGCCCGACTTGCGCCGGCTGCGCCCGGTCGCGGTGGTCGAGACTTTGGCCGAGTCGGTGCGCATGGAGATGGACCTGCGCCTGGAAGCGGCGGCGGCGTCGGAACTGCGGAGCAATTTCGCCGGCGACCCCACCCTGCGCGTCCCCTGCGTCGACTGGCGGCGGACCGCCCGCCGGGTGCTGACCCTGGAGCGGGTGGGCGGCATCCCCGTCGACGAGCGCGACGCGCTGAAGGCGGCCGGCCACGACGTCCCGCGCCTGCTCGCCAACGCCGCCGCCTTGTTCTTCCACCAGGTTTTCCGCGACGGCTTCTTCCACGCCGACATGCATCCGGGGAACCTGTTCGTCGAGACCGACGGCGCCATCGCGGCGGTCGATTTCGGCATCATGGGACGGCTGGACCTGGAGACCCGGCGCTATCTGGCGCGGATGCTGGTCGGCTTCCTGCAAGGCGATTACCGCACCGTCGCCGACGTCCATTTCGAGGCCGGCTACATCCCGGCCGAGGCATCGCGCGACGCCTTCATGCAGGCCTGCCGCGCCATCGGCGAGCCGCTTCTGGACCGGCCGCTGGAGGAGATCTCGCTCGCCCGGCTGCTGGCCCAGCTCTTCCAGGTAACCGAGCGGTTCGACATGCCGACCCAGCCCCAGCTCCTGCTTCTGCAAAAGACCATGATGGTGGTCGAAGGCATCGGCCGGCGGCTGGATCCGACGGTCAATGTTTGGGATCTGTCCAGGCCGCTGATCGAGGACTGGATGCGCGCCGAAATGGGCCCCGAGGCCCGGCTGCGCGACGCCGCGCGGCGCCTTGCCGCCGGCGCCGAACGGCTGCCCGGCCTGCTCGACCGGCTGGACGGCGCCCTCGCCGGGCTCGGGTCGGACGGGCTGCGGCTGGCGCCGGAGACGGTCGCGGCGCTGCGCGGCGAGGCGGCGGGAAACGGGTCGCGGGCGGTCTGGCGCTGGGCCGGCGCCGCCGCGATCCTCGCTTTTCTGCTGGGCCTGGCGCTGTAGCGGCGCCAGATGCGGCTTGCGCGGGACGCCGCTTCGTCCTATGTAACCACAACCTCGCGACGTAATTTACCGCGAATTCCAAGCGATCCTGGGCCATGCATTCGGATAAACGTGTCCTGCTGATCATCTCCGGCGGCATCGCGGCCTATAAATGCCTCGATCTGATCCGCCGGCTGCGCGAGCGCGGCCATGCCGTGCGCTGCATCCTGACCAAGGGCGGCGCCCAGTTCGTGACCCCCCTGTCGGTGGCGGCGCTGAGCGAGGACAAGGTCTATACCGACCTGTTCTCGCTGACCGACGAAAGCGAGATGGGCCATATCCGCCTGTCGCGCGAGGCGGACCTGGTGGTCGTCGCCCCGGCCAGCGCCGACATCCTGGCGCGGATGGCGGCGGGAATGGCCGACGATCTGGCGACGACGGCGCTACTGGCCACCGACAAGCCGGTGATGGTGGCCCCGGCGATGAACACCGCCATGTGGACGCACGCGGCGACCCAGGCCAATCTGGCGACCCTGGCGGCGCGCGGGGTGCGTATCCTCCCCCCCGGCGAGGGCGACCTCGCCTGCGGCGAGACCGGCGCCGGGCGGCTGGCGGAACCGGCCGAGATCCTGGCCGCGATCGAGGGGTTCTTCGCCGAGACCGGCGCCGAGGCGCCGTTGCGCGGACGCCGGGCGCTGGTCACCAGCGGCCCGACCCACGAGGCCATCGACCCGGTGCGCTATATCGCCAACCGCTCGTCGGGCAAGCAGGGCCACGCGCTGGCCCGCGCCCTGGCGGCGCTGGGCGCGGAGACGGTGCTGGTTTCCGGCCCCACCAATCTTCCCGACCCGCCGGGAATGACCGTCCATCATGTCCGCTCGGCCCGCGAGATGCTGAGCGCCTGCCGCCAGGCACTGCCCGTGGACATCGCCGTCTGCGCCGCCGCCGTCGCCGATTGGCGGGTGAAGGCGGCCAACGGCCAGAAGATCAAGAAGAACGGCAAGACCCCGTCGATCGAGCTGACCGAAAACCCGGACATCCTGGCGACCCTGTGCCAGGCCGGCAACCGGCGGCCGCGCCTGGTCATCGGCTTCGCCGCCGAGACCGAGGACGTTATCGCCCACGCGCGGCGCAAGCGCGAAAGCAAGGGCTGCGACTGGATCGTCGCCAACGACGTCTCGCCGGCCACCGACACGTTCGGCGGCGACTGCAACACGGTCCATGTGATCACCGCCGACGACGCCGAAAGCTGGCCGACCCTCAGCAAGCAGGAAGTCGCCGCGCGGCTGGCCCGGCGGATCGGCGCGCATCTCGGCGCGGCGCCGTGACCGCGCCCCCGATCGCCGTCGCGCGCCTGCCCCACGGCGCCGACCTGCCGCTGCCGGCCTACGCCACCGACGGCGCCGCCGGCCTCGACCTTCTGGCCGCCTTGGACGCCCCGATCACGCTCGCTCCCGGCGACCGGGCGACGGTCCCGACCGGGATCGCGCTCGCCCTGCCCGACGGGTACGAGGGCCAGGTGCGGCCGCGCTCCGGCCTCGCCGCCACGCACGGGGTGACGGTGCTCAACAGCCCCGGCACCATCGACGCCGACTATCGCGGCGAGGTGAAGGTGATCCTGATCAATCTGGGCGGCGAGGACTTCGCCGTCCGCCATGGCATGCGCATCGCCCAACTCGTCCTCGCCCCGGTCTCCCGCCACGATTGGCAAGAGGTCGCCGAGTTGCCGGACAGCCGGCGCGGCACCGGCGGGTTCGGCTCCACCGGCCTGGCCGGCGCCGCGCCCTAGTCGGACCCGCCACGCCCTTTCCTCATTCATCGTTCGACGAAAGAAAATATCCGCCGTCATGTTTCGTATTTCGAAGAAGCTTCTTTTCGCCATCGAGGCCGTCCTCGACATCGCCTACAACGCCGGCGCCGAGCCGGTCCAAAGCCGCGAGATCACCAAGCGCCAGGGCATTCCCCGGCGCTATCTGGAGCAGGTGATGCAGCAATTGGTGCGGGCCAAGGTGCTGATCGGCGTGCGCGGGCCGCGCGGCGGCTATCGTCTCGCCCGCGAACGGCGCCGGATCACCGTCGGCGACATCGTCCGCGTGGTGCGCGCCATGGAGAAGGCGCCGTCGCCCGACGAGGTCGACGGCGGATCGGAACTCGGCCACAAGGTCGTCCGCGCCGTCTGGGCGGAGGCGCAGGACGAGTTGATGGCCCGGTTCGATTCGGTCACCATCGAGGATCTGTGCGTGCGGGCCCGCACCGCGGGCATCGAGAGCGAAGGCGAGCGCAAGCTGGACTACACGATCTGAACGCGCCGCGCCCAAGACGCGACGGATCCGCAACCGGGAGGAAGAGCTGACCATGGCGAAACCCGATCCGACGGCCGATCGCCCCGCCGGCGAATTTCGCGGCCGCATCTACGACTCGATCACCGATACCATCGGCGCGACCCCCATCGTCTGCCTCGACCGGCTGGCGGCGGCGGAAGACGTCAAGGCGGAGCTCCTGGGCAAGCTGGAATTCTTCAACCCGCTCGCCTCGGTCAAGGACAGGATCGGCCTGGCGATGATCGAGGCGGCCGAGCGCGAGGGGAAGCTGACCTCCGAGTCGGTCTTGATCGAGCCGACCTCGGGCAATACGGGGATCGCGCTGGCCTTCATCTGCGCGGCGCGCGGCTACCGGCTGATCCTGGCCATGCCGGAGAGCATGTCGATCGAACGCCGCAAGATGCTGGAGCTTCTGGGCGCGGAGCTGGAGCTGACGCCGGCGGGCGACGGCATGAAAGGCGCCATCAAGCGGGCCAAGGAGCTGCTCGCCGAGCTGCCCGACGCGATCATGCTTCAGCAGTTCGAGAACCCGGCCAACCCGGACATTCATCGGCGCACCACGGCCGAGGAGATCTGGCGGGACACGGGCGGCGATGTCGACGTGATCGTCAGCGGGGTCGGCACCGGCGGCACCCTGACCGGCATCGGCGAAGCCCTGAAGCCGCGCCTGCCCGACCTGAAGATCGTCGCGGTCGAGCCCGAGGACAGCGCGGTCCTGTCCGGCGGCCCTCCCGGCCCGCACAAGATCCAGGGAATCGGCGCCGGCTTCGTGCCCCGCATCCTGGACGCCGGCCTGATCGACGAGGTGCTGCGGATCGCCAACGAGAGCTCCTTCGCCATGGCGCGCAAGGTCGCGCGGCTGGAGGGCATCCCGGTCGGCATCTCGTCGGGCGCGGCTCTGGCGGCGGCGATCGAGATCGGCCAGCGCCCCGACATGGCGGGCAAGCGCATCCTGGCGATCCTGCCCTCCTTCGCCGAGCGCTATCTGTCCACCGCCCTGTTCGACAATCTGTAGGGTCCGGCGCGGGCCGGCCGGCAAAGTGGAGACGGACGACAACCGGCGCCGGCGCTACGCCCGCCAGACCATCCTGCCCGAGATCGGCGAGGCGGGCCAGGCGCGGCTAAGCGCGGCCAAGGTTCTGGTGGTCGGCGCCGGCGGGCTGGGCTCGCCGCTCCTGTTATATCTGGCCGCCGCCGGGGTCGGCACGGTGGGGGTGGTGGACGCCGATACGGTCGATCTCGGCAACCTGCACCGCCAGATCGCCCATACGACCGACCGGGTCGGGACCCCCAAGGTGGAGAGCGCCGCGCGGACCGTCGCCGCCCTCAATCCCGAGGTGCGCATCGTCGCGCATCAGGCGCGGCTGTCCGGCGCCAACGCCGCCCAGATCGTCGCCGAGTACGATCTGGTCGCCGACGGCAGCGACAACTTCCCCACCCGCTATCTGGTCAACGACGCCTGCTACCTGGCCGGCAAGCCGCTGGTCTCGGCGGCGCTGCTGCGCTTCGACGGCCAGGTCACGACCTTCAAGGCCCACGAGGCCGGCGACAATCCCTGCTATCGCTGCGTCTATCCGTCGCCGCCGCCGCCGGGCACGGTGCCGAGCTGCGCCGAGGCCGGCATCCTGGGCGCCGTCGCGGGCGCGCTGGGCTGCCTGCAGGCAACCGAGGTGCTGAAGGAACTGCTGGGGATCGGCGACGGCCTGTCGGGCCGGCTGATGATGGTGGACGCCCTGGGCGCGCGCGTCCGCGAGCTGCGGATCCATCGCGATCCCGCCTGCGCGCTGTGCGGCGCCGAGGCCAGCATTCGCGATCTTTCCCGTTACGGCGGCTGAGCCGCCGGGAAACAGCGCCCGGCCCGTTACGGCGGCCGAGCCGCCGGGAAACGACGCTTGGAAGGCCCCGGAAGCTAGAAGAAAGCCTCGATCACCCGGTCCGGCGGGTTGTGGCCGTCGATGAAGGTCTTGATGTTGATGATGACCTTCTCGCCCATCTCGATCCGGCCCTCGATGGTGGCGGAGCCCAGATGGGGCAGGAGGACGACATTCTCGAGCTCGACCAGCTTGGGGTTGATCGCCGGCTCGTGCTCGAACACGTCGAGGCCGGCGCCGGCCAGTTCGCCGTTCCGCAGCATCCGCGCCAGCGCGTTCTCGTCCACCACCTCGCCCCGGGCCGTGTTGATGACATAGGCGTGCGGGCGCACCAGGCGCAGCCGGCGCGCCGACAACAGATGATAGGTCGCCGGCGTGTGGGGACAATTGACCGAGATGATGTCCATATGGGCGAGCATCTGGTCGAGGCTTTCCCAATAGGTCGCCTCCAGCTCGTTCTCGACCTCGGGATGGACCTTGTTGCGGTTGTGGTAATGGATCGACAGGCCGAAGCCGCGCGCCCGCCGGGCCAGCGCCTGACCGATGCGCCCCATGCCGACGATGCCCAGCCGCTTTCCCCACAACCGATGGCCCAGCATGAAGGTCGGGCTCCAGCCGGTCCAATCGCCGGCGCGTACCAACCTTTCGCCCTCGACGATCCGCCGCGCGGCGGCCAGGATCAGCGCCATGGTCATGTCGGCGGTGTCCTCGGTCAGCACGTCGGGCGTATTGGTGACCGTGATCCCGCGCTGACGGGCGCTGGCCAGGTCGATATGGTCGACGCCGGCACTGAGCGACGCGATCAGGCGCAGCTTCGGCCCCGCCTGGGCGAGAAGGCCGGAATCGATTCGGTCGGTGACCGTCGGCACGAGGACGTCGGCGGTCGCGACCGCGTCGACGAGGGCCTCGCGGCTCATCGGGGAGTCGTCCAGGTTGAGGCGCGCGTCGAATAGTTCCATCATGCGCGTCTCGATCGCGTCCGGCAGCTTGCGGGTCGCGACGACGACCGGTTTCTTGGCGGGCATGAGCCTCCCTCTTCCCGATTTGCCCTGATCTTGGCCGTACCGCCCTGTGCCCGGCCGATGGGCTTGGTGCTTGGCCATAGCAAGATGCCGGGGCCTTGTCCAGCGCCGCCGCCGGTCTGGCGGGCGGCTTGACCGCGCGCCCGCGGCCGGACCTATAATGCGCCGCCAATCGCCGAGAAACGACCATGAAAACATGACATCGAGCTTCCCGCGCCTCCTTCGATTCATTCGATTCATCGCGCCGACGCGCGCGCGCGCGGCCGTCGCGTCGCTTCTGGCCGTCCTGCTGTTGCCCGTCCTGCCTTTACCGGCGGTAACGGTCGGCGTCTCGGCGGCGGCCGCGGCGGCGGGACCGTTGCCGCGCTTCGCGACCCTCCGCGCCTCGGAAGTCAATCTGCGCACCGGCCCCGGCGTGCGCTATCCGGTGGAATGGGTGTTCGTGCGCCGGGGATTGCCGGTGGAGATCACCGCCGAGTTCGACAGTTGGCGCAAAGTCCGCGACTGGCAGGGAACCGAGGGCTGGGTGCATCGAAGCATGTTGACGGGCCGCCGCGCGGCGGTCGTCGTCGGCGGGACCCACCCCTTGCGCCGGCGTCCGCTCCCGGACGCGCCGGTCGTCGCCCGGCTCGAGACCGACGTGATCTGCCAGCTGCTCGCCTGCAAGGACGGTTTCTGCCGGGTGGAGGTCTCGGGCCTGCGCGGCTGGGTGGCGCGCGCCGGCATCTGGGGCGTCCATCCCGGCGAACGGGTGGATTAGGGCGCCGGCGGCGCCCCGCCGGCCTCAGTCGAAGTCCGCCGCCAACGCCGCGCGCACGGCTTCGGGGATCGCCGCCGTATGGCCGTAGGCGTCATGGTCGAAACCGAGCGTCGCCCGCGTTCCGGCCCGCCGGAACTTCTCGATCTGGGCCGGGGTGAAGGGAAAATGGAGGAAATGAACCGACGAGGCCTTGCCCGAGGCGTCGGTGCGTTCCACGTCGCCCTCCGGCACCGCGGCCACGGTCTCGCCGTCGAAAGAGAGCGTGATTCGGTGCTCGATCCCGCCCAGCCGACGCAGCAGGGCGTCCCGCCGGTCGGGGTCGTCGATCTCGAACATCAAGGTCGCGACCAGCTCGCGGCCCTTGGGCACCAGCGGATTATAGGCGGCGAGCTCGTCGTCGATCTGCGCCTCGCCGCCCTTCTCGATTGCCAGCATCTCGTGGATCTGGTGCCACATGGTCTCGTAATTCTCGAAATAGAAGGTCGCGGACGGGCCGACCTCGACCCGCCGGTCGCGCTTGATCGACGTCGCCTTGGCCCGCCGGTCGGCGCGGGATTTCAGATAGTCGTCGAGGGGCAGGATGTCGGCGCGGGTGATTTCATGTTTGGCGCTCATGTGTCGATATGCTCCTGTGGTCCGTTGTCGGGCGGACGGGGCCGCGCTCAGGCGGTGAGGCCGTAGGCGCGGGCCATCAGCTCGGCCGGGTGCGGCGTCGTTTCCGGGACCTCGGCGCCCTCGATCCGTTGCATGCCCTGGCGGATATGGTCGCCCGCCAGCGGGCATTCGGAACAGACATGCTTCTTGCCGCTCTTGGCCGCCTTCTGCGCGACCGGCTTGCCGACCTTCAGCGCGGTCTCGAAATTCTCCTTGCGCACCCCCCAGGCGCCGCCATGGCCGGAGCAGCGCTCGATCACCTCGACCTCGGCCTCGGGGATCAGCCGCAGAAGCTCCGCCGCCTTGGGGCCGATGTTCTGGGCCCGCGCATGGCAGGCCAGATGCACCGCGACGCCGCCGTCCAGCGGCTTCATGCCGTCGGCGAGCCCTTCCTTGCGGGCGATGTCGACGACATATTCGGTGATATCGAAGACCGCGCCGGACAGGCGCTTGACCCCCGCGTCGTCGGGCAGAATCAACGGCCATTCGAACTTCAGCATCAGGCTGCAGGACGGGACCAGGGCGACGATGTCGTAGCCCTTGTCGATCCAGGGCGCCATCGCCGCCGAGACCTGGCGGGCCCGGTCGGCGACCCGGGCGATGTCGCCCTGTTCGAGCTGCGGCATCCCGCAGCAGGTCGGATAGACCACTTCGGTCTCGACCCCGTTATGGGCCAGCAGCTTGCGCAGGACGACGCCGGCGTCCGGGTCGTTGTAGTTGGTGAAGCAGGTGGCGTAGAGCACCGCCTTGCGGCCGTGGGCCGGCGCCGATTCGTTGACGGCGGGGGCGTCGCTCTTGGCGCGGGCGGTGAAGGTCTTGCCGTGATAGCGCGGCAGGGCGGCGGCGCGATGGATGCCGGCGGCCGCCTCCAGCACCGGGCGGGTCAGCTTGTTGGTCTCGGCGGTCGCCCAGTTGGCGAGGGGCGCCACGGCGCCGGCCAGGCGGCCGTTGCGGTCGGTCTCGTTCAACTGGCGCTCGACGAAGCCCCGCTTGCCCTCGCGCAATTCGACGGCGCGGTGGCGCAGCATCAGATGGGGGAAATCCAGGTCGAACTCGTGCGGCGGCACATAGGGGCATTTGGTCATGAAGCACATGTCGCACAGGGTGCAGGCATCGATGACGGGCCCGAAATCGGCGGAATCGACGCTGTCCAGCTCGCCCGAGTCGGATTCGTCGATCAGGTCGAACAGGCGTGGGAAGCTGTCGCACAGGTTGAAACAGCGCCGGCAGCCGTGACAGATATCGAAGACCCGCCGCGTTTCGGCGTCCAGCTTCTCGCGGTCGTAGAAATCCGCGTCCTCCCATGGGATCGGGTGCCGGGTGGGGGCTTCGAGACTTCCTTCCTTCATGGCACTCTCCAAATGCTCGGCTGGAATGGACGGCGCGCGCCGCGCCGCTTGGCCGCGTCCGGACACGGGATGCAATTGACGGCGGGGGCGCTTCCGCCGCCGGGCGGTCCGGAACGAAAACGGGGGCCGGTCGATCGGGCCCCCGTTTCCCTTGTCGCTGCCTGCGCCCGAGGCCGCGAGGCCGTCGGACGGGGGTCGTGTCAGCCCAGGTCGTCGAGAGCCTTCTGGAAGCGGCCCGCGTGGGACTTCTCGGCCTTGGCGAGCACCTCGAACCAATCGGCGATCTCGTCGAAGCCCTCGTCGCGGGCGCTGCGGGCCATGCCCGGATACATGTCGGTATATTCGTGGGTCTCGCCGGCGATGGCGGCCTTCAGATTTTCGGCGGTCGAGCCGATGGGCTCGCCGGTCGCCGGATCGCCGACTTCCTCCAGGAACTCGAGATGGCCGTGGGCGTGGCCCGTCTCGCCCTCGGCGGTCGAGCGGAACACCGCGGCCACATCGTTGAAGCCCTCCACGTCCGCCTTCTGGGCGAAGTAGAGATAGCGGCGGTTGGCCTGGGATTCGCCGGCGAAGGCGGCCTTTAAATTGTCTTCTGTCTTGCTTCCCTTGAGCGACGCCATGTTTCCCTCCTCTGAACTCTCGGCATGTGAACTCTGGGTACGTACGCACCATACGCCCGAAGCGACCGCGCCGGCGAACCGAAACCGTCCTTCGCGGGAACCGCTCTTGGTCCGCCGCCGCCTCGCTTGATCTCTAGGTAGGGTGCCGGCATTCTCCTGTCAAGGTTTTCTAGAAAATTTCTAAAAAACCTTGGACCAGGATGTACGGATTAGGATTTTAGGAGCCTTCCCGGACCCGAACGACCACGTCGACGCCCGCCAAGCTGGTGCCGTCGGGCGGCGCGGGCAGGTCGGAAAGCGCGATCCGGCCGGGGGGAATATCCTCGATTCGCCCCGACTCCTCGAACAGGAAATGATGATGGTCGTCCAGGTTGGTATCGAACCAGGAGCGGCCAGTCCCGACCACCACCTCGCGCAGGAGGCCGGCGTCGGTGAACTGATGCAGGGTGTTGTAGACGGTGGCGAGCGAAATGCGGATGCCCGCCGCCTTGGTCTCGGCATGCAGCCCCTCGGCGGTGACGTGACGGTCGCCCTTCTCCAGCAGGAGACGGGCCAGCGCCAGCCGCTGGCGGGTCGACCGCAGCCCGGCGGCCTTCAGCCGTTCATGGGCGCGGGCGTAGGGGCGTTCCTGAGAGGGCTTCGGGGTCGGTTCCGTCATGCCTGTCATATGGATCGCAGACGCGAAATTGCAACGGCGCCCAAAAGCGTTGACGGGAACCCTATAACGATTCCAGCCGGCCGGAAAGTCCCGTCAATCGCCGGTCTGGAGGCGCGCGACCAGCTCGCCCACCGTCGGGATGAAGCCGCCGGCATAGAACGGGTCCTCGCCGAACCGATAGGCGTTGTGGCCGGCGAACATGAGCTGCTGCTCGACATCGCCGCCATGGGCGATGTCCTGCAAGGTCTTTTGGATGCAGAAGCTGCGCGGGTCCGCCTTCTTGCCGGTCGAGCCCTGCTCGCCCTGCGCCCAGTTGCTGAACAGGCAGGCCGACAGGCAGCCCATGCAGTCGATCTGGTCGCGGCGGATCAGGTTGGCCCGCTCGGCGGTGACGAAGATCAGGGTCGAATCCGGCGTCTTCATCGCCTCGGAATAGCCGGCCGCGATCCAGGCCTCGGCGCGCTTCTTATCGGCGGCGGTCAGATAGACGGGCCGCCCGCGGGCGCCGATCGGCAGCGCCGTGTCATGTTCGCCGATCGGCTGGCTGGAATAGGCGATCTGGCGTTCGCCGCGGGATTCCAGCTCGGCCAGGAACGCATTGCTGACGGCCGAGGAATAGAAGCCCGTGGGGCTGAACCGGTTCAGGGCCACGTCGCCCTTCTGGAGGGCGAGCAGCCGCTGTTTCCATTCCTCCGAAATCGGGCTTTCCTGGGTCAGAAGGGGTCGGGTACCGAACTGGAAGGCGATCGGGCCAAGCTCGTCATTGTCGATCCAGTCTTCCCATTCGCGCAGGAACCAGACCCCGCCGGCCATGAAGATCGGCGTCTCGCCGAGCCCGAATTCGCGCATCTGCTGGCGCAGTTCCAGCACTCGCGGATAGGGGTCCTGGGGTTGCAGCGGGTCCTCGGCGTTCGACAGCCCGTTATGGCCGCCGGCCCGCCAGGGGTCCTCGTAGACGACCCCGGCGAGGAGGTCGGAGAATTTGTGGTAAGCGCGTTTCCACAAGGCCCGGAAGGCGCGCGCCGAGGAGATGATCGGATAGTAGCCGACCCCGTACTTGGCGGCGATCTCGGCCACCCGGTAGGGCATGCCGGCGCCGCAGGTAATGCCGTGGATCAGCCCCTTGGCGCCTTCGAGGATTCCGTGCAGGACGCGTTCGGCGGCGCCCATCTCCCACAGCACGTTCATATTGACGCAGCCGTCGCCGCCGGCCATGTCGTGGGCGATCCGCGCCTGATAGATACCGCCCTTGATCGATTGGGCGATCAGCTCTTCGTGCCGGTCGCGGCGGGTGCGCCCGCGATAGACCCAGGGAACCCGGTTGCCGTCGGCGTCGTACTGGTCGGCATTGACGCCGGAGAAGGTCCCGACGCCGCCGGCCGCCGCCCAGGCACCGGAGCTTTCGCCGTTGGATACGGCGATTCCCTTGCCGCCCTCGATCAGGGGCAGGACCTCCCGGCCCAAAAGGACGATGGAATTGAGGGGCTTCACGCGCGCAATTCGCTCCGTTCGTCGCGACGCCGCGCCGGGGCGGCGCCGTGACTCATATGGGATGCGACGGTCGATGGGACCAGACCGCCCATCGACCGACCGCCCGTCAACCCGCCGCGGCCTCGCCGAGATCGGCGCCGGTATCCTGATCGACGGCCTTCATGCTCAGCTTGACCTTGCCGCGATCGTCGACCGCCAGGACCTTGACCTTGACCATGTCGCCTTCCTTGACGACGTCGCCGACGGTCTTCACCCGATGCGGCGCGAGTTCGCTGATATGGACCAGCCCGTCGCGCGGCCCGAGGAAGTTCACGAAGGCGCCGAAATCGACGATCTTCACGACCTTGCCGTCATAGATCACGCCCACCTCGGGCTCGGCGACGATCCCCTTGATCCAATCCACGGCGCGCTGGGCGGCATCGCTATCGACGGCGGCGACCTTGATGGTGCCGTCGTCCTCGATGTCGATCTTGGTGCCCGTGACCTCGCAAATCTCGCGGATGACCTTGCCGCCGGCGCCGATCACGTCGCGGATCCGGTCCTTGGGCACCGACAGGGTGGTGATGCGGGGCGCGTGCTCGCTGACGCCCTCGCGGGCCGAGGACAGGGCCCGCTCCATCTCGCCCAGGATATGCAGGCGGCCGTCACGCGCCTGGGCGAGGGCCACGTCCATGATCTCGGTCGTGATCGAGGTGATCTTGATGTCCATCTGCAGCGAGGTCACGCCCTCGGAACTGCCGGCGACCTTGAAGTCCATGTCGCCCAGATGGTCCTCGTCGCCCAGGATGTCGGATAGCACCGCGAAGGAGTCGCCTTCCTTGATCAGCCCCATCGCGATCCCGGCCACCGGCCGACCCAGGGGCACGCCGGCGTCCATCATCGCGAGCGAGGTGCCGCACACCGTCGCCATCGAGGACGAGCCGTTCGATTCGGTGATCTCGGAGACCACGCGGATCGTGTAGGGGAAGTCCTCCTTGCTCGGCATCATCGGACGGACCGCGCGCCAAGCCAGCTTGCCATGGCCGATCTCGCGCCGTCCGGGCGAGCGCAGGAAGCTCGCCTCGCCGACCGAATAGGGCGGGAAGTTGTAGTGGAGCATGAAATGCTCGCGGTAATCGCCGTCCAGGGCGTCGATGATCTGCTCGTCCTGGCCGGTGCCCAGCGTCGTGACCACCAGCGCCTGGGTCTCGCCGCGGGTGAACAGGGCGCTGCCATGGGAGCGCGGCAGAACGCCGACCTCGCAATCGATCGGGCGCACGGTCTTCGTGTCGCGGCCGTCGATGCGCTGGCCGGTCTCCAGGATGGCGCCGCGCACGATGTCCTTTTCCAGATTCTTTAGCGGGCCGCCCGCCAGCGCGACGTTCAGCCCTTCCTCGGCGATGGCGTCCAGCGTCGCGCTTTTGGCGGCGGCGATCTTCTCGACCCGCGCCTGCTTGACGGTTTCGCCATAGGCGTCGCGCAGCGGCGCCTCGGCCAACTCCTTGACGCGGGCATCGATGGCGGCCAGTTCCGGCGCCGGTTCCGGCAGGTCCCAGGGCTCCTTGGCGCAGCCTTCCGCGAGCTCGATGATCGCGTCGATGACCGGCTGCATCTGTTCATGCCCGAAAAGGACCGCGCCGAGCATGACCTCCTCGGACAGCTCCTTGGCCTCCGATTCGACCATCAGAACGCCTTCCTGGGTGCCGGCGAGAACCAGATCGAGATCCGAATTGGTCAGTTCGTCGACCTGCGGGTTGAGGACGTACTCACCGTCGATATAGCCGACCCGACAGCCGGCGATGGGGCCGAGGAACGGCACCCCGGAGATCGTCAGCGCCGCCGACGCGCCGACCATGGCGACGATATCGGGGTCGTTCTCCAGATCGTGGCTGAGGACCGTGCAGATGACCTGGGTCTCGTTGCGAAAGCCGGGCGCGAACAGCGGCCGGATCGGCCGGTCGATCAGGCGCGAGGTCAGAGTTTCCTTTTCCGTCGGCCGCCCTTCGCGCTTGAAGAAGCCGCCGGGGATCTTCCCCGCCGCGAAGGTCTTTTCCTGATAGTTGACCGTCAAGGGGAAAAAATCGATGCCGGCGCGCGGCGTCTTCTGCGCCACCGCGGTGCAGAGCACGGTGGTTTCACCGTAATGGGCCATCACGGCCCCGTCCGCCTGGCGGGCCACCTTGCCGGATTCAAGCACCAGCTTGCGGCCGCCCCACATCACTTCCTTCCGATGAATATCGAACATGTCTCTCATCTTCCTTCCAACTTCGCGCGACGGCCCTTGTCACTTGCCAGTGGGCACAGCCATGCGGCGGCTTGCCGCGTTCATCGCCGCGCGTTCATTTCATTGCGGGTCCGCCAACGGACCCAACTCGATCTCGTCCTTCCCCGGGCCGGCCCCAGGCTTCCCTGGGCCGGACCCGAGCGATTGCGCCGGCGCCTGGCACGCAACCGCGCGCCCGGCCGGCGCGGCGGCCTAGCGCCGTAGGCCCAGGCCCTTGATCAGCGCCTCGTAGCGGCCCTGATCCTTCTTGCGCAAATAGTCCAGCAAACGCCGCCGCTGGCCGACCATGATCAGCAGGCCGCGCCGGGAATGATGGTCTTTCTTATGGGTGTCCAGATGCTCGGTCAGATTGCGAATGCGCTCGGTCAGGACCGCGACCTGGACCTCGGGGGAACCGGTATCGCCCGTCCCGCGGGCATACTCGGAAATCAGCTCGGACTTGCGCTCCGGCGTAATCGACATCTTGGTCTCCTCGATCAAAGATTGAACAGGCGCACCGGACGCAATCGGCCGTCCTCGAGCCGAACGAGCCCGACGGGCCGGTCGCCGCATTTGGCGAGGATCGGTGTCCGCGGAGTCGTCGGCGCGCTTTCGGCCCGTCCCGCGGAACAGTTCATGGGAACCGCCGGGGAAACCGCCTGGCCGTGGCGCAGGCGGCGGGCGTCGCTTTCCGTCACGGCCAGCGCCGGGATGTCGACCAGCGCGGTCTGGACGGGAAGCAGGTGCGCGACAAGCGGCGCACTATGCCCCGAAGCGTCCGCGCAATCCAGCGAAATCGCGTCCTGTTCGCGAAAGGGGCCGACGCGGGTGCGACGCAGGGTTTCGACATGGCCGACGGTGCCCAGAGCGCGGGCCAGATCGCGGGCGAGGCTGCGGATATAGGTGCCCTTTCCGCAGGTCACCCGGAAGACGGCGCGGTCGCGCTCGGCGGCGACCAAGTCGAAACGGGTCACCTGGACCCGACGCGGGGCGAGCGCGACCGGCGCCGCGGCCCGGGCCAGGTCGTAGGACCGCCGGCCCGCGACCTTGATCGCCGAATAGGCCGGCGGCACCTGGTCGATCGGCCCGCGAAAACCGGGCAGCGCCGCGTCGATGGCGGCGGCGTCGGGCCGGCGGTCGCTGGTTTCGGTCACGGCGCCCTCGCGATCGTCGGTATCGCGCGCCTCGCCCCAGCGGAGGGTGAACCCGTAATCCTTGTCGGCGTCCTGGATGAAGGCCACGGTCTTGGTCGCCTCGCCCAGACAGATGGGCAGGACGCCGGTGGCCAGCGGATCGAGGGTGCCGGCATGGCCGACCTTCGCCGCCTCCAGCCGCCGCTTGACCAGCGCGACGGCGCGGGCCGAGGTCATGCCGAGGGGCTTGTCCGCCACCAGCCAGCCATGGACCGGGCGCCCCCGGCGCCGGCGCCCGGGCGCGGTGCCGCCGGGCCGATCGGTCATTCGTCCTCGGCCTCGATGTCGCCGATCAGGGCGTCGATGCGCGCGCCGGTGTCGAAGGAGTTGTCGATCTCGAAGGTCAGGTTGGGCATGTAGCGCAGCCTGATTTCGGCTGCGACCTGGCGGCGCAGATAGGGCGCCGCCCGGCGGAGCGCGGCCAGGGTCTCCGCCCTGTCCGCGCCGCCCAGCGGCATGACATAGACGGTGGCGTTGCGCAGATCGGGGCTGGCGCCGACCTCGGTCACGGTCACCCGGCCACCGGCCAGCAAAGGCTCGTGCAGATCGCCGCGGGCCAACAGGGTGGCCAGCGCGTGGCGCAGTTCCTCGCCGACGCGCAACTGCCGCTGTCCCGGCGCCCGTCCCGCCGCCCGGTCTCTGTGTCCCGGCCTGTCTCTATGTCGCGCCATCGACGCCCACTCTCACCGGGGCCCGGGGCCCAGGCCGCCTACAGGGTGCGGGCGACCTCTTCCTCCTCGAAGCATTCGATGACGTCGCCGGCCTTGATGTCCTGATAGTTGGCGAGCGCCATGCCGCACTCGTAGCCCTCGTTGACTTCGCGGACCTCGTCCTTGAAGCGCTTGAGGCTGCCGAGTGCGCCCTCGTGGATGACCACGTCGTCGCGCAGCAGCCGCACCTTGGCGCCGCGCTTGACGGATCCGTTGGTGACCATGCAGCCGGCCACTTTGCCGACCTTGGTGATCGAGAAGACCTCGCGGATCTCGGCATTGCCGATCAAGGTCTCGTTCACCGTCGGCTTGAGCAGGCCGCTCATCAGGTTCCTGACATCGTCGGTGACGTCGTAGATCACCGAGTAGTAGCGGATCTCGACCCCGTCGCGCTTGGCCATGTCGCGGGCCTGCGGGTTGGCGCGCACGTTGAACCCGACGACCAGCGCCTTCGACGCGGCGGCCAGCGTCACGTCGGATTCGTTGATGCCGCCGACCGCGGCGTGGAGGATGGTCGCCTTGACCTCCTCATGCTCCAGCTTGTCCAGGCTGCCGACGATCGCCTCGACGGACCCCTGGACGTCGGCCTTGATCACCACCGGCAATTCGCGGGCCTGGGTGCCGGCCGCCTCGCTGAACAGCTGCTCCAGCGTTCCCCTGGCGCCGGTGGCCGCGGCGGCCGCGCGCGCCTTCTTCTGGCGGAATTCGCTGATCTCGCGCGCCCGGTTCTCGTTCTCGACGACGGCGAACTCGTCGCCCGCCGCCGGCGCGCCGTTCAGCCCCAGAACCTCGACGGGGACCGACGGGCCGGCGCTTTCCAGCCGGTTTCCATGATCGTCGATCAGGGCGCGAACCCGGCCCCATTCCGGGCCGGCGACGAAAATATCGCCGACGGAAAGGGTGCCGCGCTGGATCAGCACCGTCGCCACCGGTCCGCGGCCGCGCTCCAGCTTGGCCTCGACGACGACGCCCTCGGCGGCACGGTCCGGATTGGCCTTCAGCTCCAGGAGCTCGGCCTGCAGAAGGATGGCCTCTTCCAGCTTGTCCAGATTGGTGCCCTTCAAGGCCGAGATATCGACCGTCAACACGTCGCCGCCCATCTCCTCGGGCACGATCTCGTGCTGAAGCAGTTCGTTGCGCACCTTGTCGGGATTGGCGTCGGGCTTGTCGATCTTGTTGATGGCGACGATGACCGGCACCTTGGCGGCGCGGGCGTGATGGATCGCCTCGATCGTCTGCGGCATGATCGAATCGTCGGCGGCGACGACCAGCACGACAAGGTCGGTGACCTGGGCGCCGCGGGCGCGCATGGCGGTGAACGCCTCGTGGCCCGGCGTGTCCAGGAAGGTGATGTGCCTGCCCGACGGCAGCTGAACCCGATAGGCGCCGATATGCTGGGTGATGCCGCCGGCCTCGCGGCTGACCACGTCGGTCTTGCGCAGCGCGTCCAGCAGCGAGGTCTTGCCGTGGTCGACATGGCCCATCACGGTGACGACCGGGGCGCGGTCGACCATGTTCTCGGGGCTGTCCTCCTCGCCCTTGAGGCCGATTTCCACGTCGGCGGCGCTGACCCGCTTGCAACGATGGCCGAATTCGCTCACCACCAGTTCGGCGGTGTCGGCGTCGATGCTCTGATTGATGGTCGCCATCACGCCCATCTTCATGAGCGTCTTGATGACCTCGGCGCCGCGCTCGGCCATCCGGTTGGCCAGCTCCTGGACGGTCAGGGTCTCGGGGATCACAACGTCTCGCACCACCTTGCCCCTCGGTTCGGCACTTTCCTGGGCCTGCTTCTTCTCGCGCTCGCGCGCGCGGCGGACGGACGCCAGGCTCCGCATCCGTTCGTCGTCGTCGCCCAGGGCCTGGGCGATGGTCAGCCGGCCCTGGCGGCGGCGGGGTTCGTCGCGCCCGCGGCTGGGGGCTGGGCGCACCGGGGCGCGGGTCTTGCGCGCCGGCGTGCTGGCGGCCTCGACGCCGGCGCGGCCCTTCGGCGCCGCCGGACGAGCGGCGGGCTCGGGCGCCGCGGCCTCCTCGCGGGCGGCGAGCTTGGCGGCCATTTCCTCGGCCTTCTTGGCGGCGCGCGCTTCTTCGGCCTTGCGGGTTTCTTCCTCTTCGGCCTTGCGGACGGCTTCCTGCTCGGCCCGCTTTTCCGCCGCCAAGGCGGCCTCTGCCTCGGCGCGCTTGGCGGCGCGGGCCGCCGCCTCGGCGTCGCTGATCTCGCCTTCCGGCTCGTCGCCGGCCTGCCGCGCCTCTTCCAGAGCCTTCAGGCGGGCGGCGCGCTCCTCTTCGGTCAGATGGCGGGCGCCCGCCGCGTCGACCGGGGCCTTTTCCGGCGCCTTGCCTTGCGGCGCCGGCGCCTCGACGGCGTCGGACGTGACCTCTTTCATCTTGCCGGCATCGTCGCGGGCGAAGCTCCGCTTCTTGCGGACCTCGACCGTCACCGACTTGGACCGGCCATGGGAGAAGTTCTGCCGAACCTGGCCCGACTCGACGATCTTCTTCAGTTCGAGGCTACCCGGCCGCGACAGGGTCAGCCGCGTCTTGCCCTTCTTGTCCTCGGTCTTGCTCGTCTCGCTCATTCGCTTCGGTGTCCCGCTTCCCTGCCGACCGATCCGCCACCCGCGCGCATCCGTCTCAATTTTAGTTCCGGTCTCAAATTTAGTTCCGGCCTCAATTCCCGTTCCGGCGCCCCGCTCAACCCGTCGGCGCCGCGTCGTTTCCCCGGCGGAAGCCGGCGAGGCGCCCGCATTCCTGGGTCAATCTCTCGGCCATGGCACCCGGCGCGACCGCGACATGGACGACATGCTCGCGCCCGAGCGCCGAACCGAGTTCGTCGCCGCCGAACAGGTCGATCGACGGCAGCTGCGGCGCCATGGCGCGGATCCGACCCCGACCGTTCGCGGCGGCATCGGACGCGGCCAGCAAAAGCCCGGCCCGACCGTTCGCGATCCAGGCCCGCACCTTCTCGAAGCCGGCCACGACCTCGCCGGCGCGCCGCGCCAGCCCCAGGAGTCGCAGGCAGCGCGCCGCCAGAAGGGCCTCGATCCGGTCCCCCAAATCCTCGGCGACGCGCACCTCTCCCCGCGCCGCCTTCGCGAACAATCGCTTCGCGCGCGCGGTCTCTAACATAGTGCGATCGGCGCTCAACCACAATCCGCGCCCGGGAAGACGCTCCTCCAGATCGGGAACCAGCTCCCGGTCCGGGCCGATCACGAAGCGCAGTAACGCCGCCTTGGGGCGCCGCTCGCCACTGACCAGGCAGCGGCGCAGGGGCGCCGCCGGCCGTTCTAGCGGCCGTCGGTCCCGCGCGCGCGGCGCGGCGGATGCGACGCTGCGGCCCATGACGGCGACATCACTCCCGAGTCTCCGACGCCGGCGTCGCCGCCGCGTCGGGGGTGGCGTCACCCGCCGCCGCTTCGCCGGCGTCGTCGTCGCCTTCCGCCGCTTCCTCGGCGGCCGCGTCGTCCTCGGCGAACCAATGGGCGCGGGCGGCCATGATGATCTCGTTGGCGGCGTCCGGGGTCAGCTTGTCCTCGCCCAGGATCTCGCGCAGCTCGTCGCCGGCAAGATCGGCAAGATCGTCGCGGCATTTGATGCCGGCCTCGCCCAGGGTGACCATCATCTGCGCGTTCACCCCCTCGACGGCGCCCAAATCGGCGTCGACGCCCAGTTCGCGCGCGCGTTCGGCCAGCATGTTGTCGCGTGTCTCGATGAAGGTCCGCGCCCGCGTCCGCAGTTCGCCGGCGATCTCTTCGTCGAAGCCCTCGATGGTCGCCAGATCCTCCACCGGCACGAAGGCCACGTCCTCGATCACCGAGAATCCCTCGGCGACCAGCAGGCGGGCGATGACGTCGTCGACGTCCAGCGCCTCCATGAAGGATTCGGTGGCGACCCGGAACTCCTCGGCGCGGCGCTCGGATTCCTCGGCCTCGGTCAGGATGTCGATGTCCCAGCCCGTCAATTGCGACGCCAGGCGCACATTCTGGCCGCGGCGCCCGATGGCGAGGCTGAGCTGGTCGTCGGGCACGACGACCTCGATCCGCTTGGTGTCCTCGTCGAGGACGACCTTGGCGACCTCGGCCGGCGCCAGGGCGTTGACGATGAAGGTGGCCGGGTCGGGCGACCATTGGATGATGTCGATCTTCTCGCCCATCAGCTCGCCGACGACGGCCTGGACGCGGCTGCCGCGCATGCCGACGCAGGCGCCGACCGGGTCGATGCCGGAATCGTTCGACAGGACCGCGATCTTGGCGCGGCTGCCCGGATCGCGGGCGACCGCCTTGATCTCGATGATCCCGTCATAGATCTCGGGCACTTCCTGGGCGAACAGCTTGGCCATGAACCGGGGATGGCTACGGGACAGGAAGATCTGCGGCCCGCGCGGCTCCTGGCGCACGTCGTAGATATAGGCGCGCACCCGGTCGCCCTGGCGGAAGCTCTCGCGCGGCAGGGATTCGTCGCGCCGCATCAGCGCCTCGGCGCGGCCGAGATCGATGGTGACATTGCCGAACTCGACCCGCTTGACCAGGCCGTTGACGACCTCGCCCACCCGGTCCTTGTATTCCTCGTAATGGCGCTCGCGCTCGGCCTCGCGGACCTTCTGCACGATCACCTGCTTGGCGGTCTGGGCGGCGATGCGCCCGAAATCGATCGGCGGCAGCGGATCGACGATGAAGCCGCCGAGCTCCACGGACGGGTCCAGGGTCTGGGCGTCCTTCAACAGGATCTGGGTCTGGTCGTTCTCGATCTCCTCGACCGCTTCGCGATAGCGGGCCAGCCGAATGGCGCCGCTCTTGCGGTCGATATTGGCGCGGATATCGCGCTCCAGGCCGTACTTCGTGCGCCCGGCGCGCTGGATCGCCTGCTCCATGGCGACGAGCACCTCCTCGGCCTCGATCCCCTTCTCCCGGGCCACGGCCTCGGCGACCTGCAACATTTCCTGTCGGCCGTGCTCAGCGATCGGTTCCGCCATCTCTTTCGCTCCGTCCTTCTTTTCGTCCTATCGGCGGGCGACGGGCGCTATTGGGCCGTCGCCTGCGCCAGAAGCGCGTCGGTCATGACCAGCTTGGCCTTGCCGATCTCCGCCAGGGGAATCTCGATCACGCCGTTCGCCATGCGCAGGCGGACCAGATCCCCATCCAAACCTTCCAGGAGGCCGGTGAAGCGCCGCCGCCCCTCGATCGGCGCGGCGGTCTCGATCCGTGCCTCGAACCCGGCGAAGCGCTCGAAATCCCGCGCCTTGACCAGCGGCCGGTCGATCCCCGGCGAGCTGACCTCCAAGGTGTAGGCGCCCGAGATCGGATCCTCCACATCCAGAAGCGCCGAGACGGTCCGACTGATCTCGGCGCAGTCCTCGACGGTCATCGCCGCGCCGTCGGCGCGCTCGGCCATGATCTGCAGAACCCGGTCTCGGTCGCCGCCGAGTTCGACTCGCACGATCTCGTAGCCCATCGCCGCGACCGACGGGCCGACGATCTCCTCGATTCGGACGGTCGGATCCATCCTCGTTGCCTGCCTCCGTTTCCGCCCCCAACCCGAGAGGCGGAAAAATAAAAGGGCGGGCCTGGGGCCCACCCGTCTTCGGTCCAATGCAACCATCGAACCGCGTACAGGAATTTTTTCAAGAAATAAGGCAGAACATCCTTTGGTTCAAGGGGCTTGTCCCGCCCGCCGATGCCGGGCGAAGGTCAGATACAGGCTGGACCGGCCGGCGCGGGCCGCCTTTTCCTCGTACCGGGTGGCGGGCCAGTCCGCGGGGCGCGCGCGCCAATCCTCGGGGCCGCGCGGCCGCCAGGCAAACGCCGGATGCGCGCGCGCATGCTCCAGCATCCAACGCCCATAATCCATATCGTCGGTCGCGAGGCGCAGTTCGGCCCCGTCGGTCATCACCCGGGCGAGGCGGTCCAGGTTGGCGGCGCCGATAAAACGGCGCTTGTGATGGCGCTTCTTGGGCCAGGGATCGGGGAACAGGACGAACGCCCGGCCGATGGACGCGTCGGGAAGCGCGTCGAGCAGCGCCCGCGCGTCGTCGTCATGGAGACGGATATTGGCGAGCCCGTCGCGGTCGACATGACCGAGCAGGGACACGACTCCGTTGACGAAGGGCTCGCAGCCGATGAAGCCGATCTGGGGATGGGCGCGGGCCTGCGCCGCCAGATGCTCGCCGCCGCCGAAGCCGATCTCGAGCCAGATCCCCGCAACCGCGCCATCGAACAGGCGCGCCGGATCCAGGCGGTCGCCCGCCGGCGGCAGGGCGATCCGCAGGCCCGGCAGGCGCGTGTCCAGAAGCCGCTGCTGGGCGGCCCGCAGCGGGCGGCCGATCCGCCGCCCGTAAAGCCGCTCTCCGGCCCGGCGGCCGCGCGTGCCCGCGTCCTTGGCGGCGGCCGGCATAACCTCAGGAAAGAGCGGCGCGGAGGCTTTCGGTCAGGTCGGTCCGCTCCCAGGAGAACCCGCCATCCGCCTCCGGGGCGCGGCCGAAATGGCCGTAGGCCGAGGTGCGGGCATAGATCGGACGGCTGAGACCGAGATGCTCGCGGATGCCGCGCGGCGACAGATCGACCAGATCCTGCAACGCCTCGGCCAAGCGGGTCTCGTCCACCTCGCCGGTGCCGTGGGTGTCGATATAGACCGACAGGGGCTTGGACACGCCGATCGCGTAGGAAAGCTGGATCGTGCAGCGCGTCGCCAATTCGGCGGCGACCACGTTCTTGGCCAGATAGCGCGCCGCATAGGCGGCGGAGCGATCGACCTTGGTCGGGTCCTTGCCGGAAAAGGCGCCGCCGCCATGGGGCGCGGCGCCGCCATAGGTATCGACGATGATCTTGCGGCCGGTCAGGCCGGCGTCGCCGTCCGGCCCGCCGATCACGAAGCGGCCGGTCGGGTTGACGTAGAATTCCTTGTCCGGACACATCCAGCCATCGGGCAAGACGTTGGCCACATGGGGGCGAACGATCTCGCGCACCTCTTCCTGGCTCACGGACTCGGCATGCTGGGTGGAGACGACCACCGAGGTCGCCCGCATCGGCGTCCCGTCGATATATTCGAGCGTGACCTGGCTCTTCGAATCGGGACCCAGGCCCGGCTCGGCGCCGGAATGGCGGGCCTCGGCCAGGGAGCGCAGGATGGCGTGGGAGTAATGGATCGCCGCCGGCATCAATTCCTCGGTCTCGCGGCAGGCATAGCCGAACATGATGCCCTGGTCGCCGGCGCCTTCGTCCTTGTTGCCGGCCGCGTCGACCCCCTGGGCGATGTCGCCGGACTGGGAATGGACGTAACAGGAAAGCTCGGCCTTCTGCCAATGGAAGCCGTCCTGTTCGTAGCCGATTTCCTTGACGCAGTGCCGGGCCACCTCTTCGAGCCTGGCGGGGGTGATGCTTTCCGGGCCGCGAACCTCGCCGGCGAGGACGATCCGGTTGGTGGTGACCAGGGTCTCGACCGCGACGCGGGCGTTCGGGTCGGCGGTCAGGTAGGTGTCGACGATCGCATCGGAAATCCGATCGCAAACCTTGTCCGGATGCCCTTCCGACACGGACTCGCTCGTGAAAAGATGTTTTCCCTTAAGCACCCGTAACCCTCCGTCCTTGACCAATGATCGTGCGCGGCAGGGCGGCGCGAACGGGCGCTCGTCACCCGTCCCGCCATGTCCGATTCGCTCACGATGACGCCCGCGATGCGCGGGACTTCTTGCAGGCTTTGACGAAGCCAGTCAAGGCTCTTGCCTGTCGGGGGTTTCCGGGCCGGGTAGGATTCGAAAGGGCGGGCCGGGGCGGAGCGGCCCGGAACCGGTGTCGGGACGCCAGGGTATCGCGGCGCGGCGGATCGCGGCGCCGCGCCCGGTTCAGTCGTCGCCCTTGCCCAGCGTCTTGACCAGCTCGAACAGCCGCTTGCGGGTCTGAGGGTTGCGGATCTGGTAATAGGCGCGGACCAGCTCCAGGGTCTCGCGCTTGGCCAGGGGGTCGGCCTCGAACGGCTCGCGGGCCTCGGCCAGGCCCGGCGCGGCGGGACGGTTGCCGGCCGCGGCGGCCGGCATGTCCTCGAAGAAATAGGAGACCGGCACGTCGAGCACACGCGACAGTTGATAAAGCCGGCTGGCGCCGACACGATTGGCGCCCCGCTCGTACTTTTGGATCTGTTGAAAGGTCAAGCCCAGACCCTGCGCCAGCTTGTCCTGGCTGAAGCCAAGCAAGGTGCGCCGCAAGCGAATACGCCCGCCGACGTGAACATCCACTGGATTAGGTTTGCTCACATTTCCGCCTTCGTCTTGGTTTCTCCCAGCCCCCACGACAGCTTGGTCTTCGACTAGATTCGCGAAACGAAACTTTGGGGCTAGAGCCGCACTCTCCATAGCGCATACATCCGTATGATGGCAACCACATATTGTGAATTCAATCTTTTTCTACTTTGGTTAAGATCTCCTTTCGCCGAAGACGGCGCCGAGGAAGGCCAGCGCCAGCACCGGAATCAACAGAAGGTTGCGATAGCGGCCAAAAGGTGGCGGGGCCGGAAGCGCCGCCGGCAGGGCCGCATCCAGGACGCCTTCCTCGCCCAGGCCGAGGCGCGCGGTGACCCGGCCGTACCCGTCGACGACGCCGGAAATCCCCGTATTGGCGGCGCGGACCAGGGGCAGCCCCTCCTCGACACTGCGCAGGCGCGC
>Ga0070728_10001563_pt1 | contig 33127 bp, 26 predicted proteins | sample tdDd471_FD_66723 | JGI IMG/M metagenome (GOLD analysis project Ga0070728, IMG submission 66723) | Marine sediment microbial communities from the Atlantic coast under amendment with organic carbon and nitrate - tdDd47.1 | ecosystem: Environmental > Aquatic > Marine > Coastal > Sediment | place...
CGAACCTGGGTCGCCTTGGCCGTCGAGAACCCGCGATCTATGGCAGTATGACCTGGTCTGAGCTGGAAGCGTGCTGTGCGCGCTGGGCAGGAGAACTGAACTTCGAACTGGCGTTCCGCCAGAGCGACGCCGAGGGTGAACTGGTGGGCATGATCCACCACGCCGGCGACCACGCGGACGGCCTGGTCCTCAATGCCGCGGCGTACACTCATACCTCGGTGGCCGTACGGGATGCGGTGGCGGCCCTTGAGATACCCGTGATTGAACTGCATTTGACCAATCCCGCGGCACGGGAACCATTTCGCCGCCAAAACCTTCTGTCTGATCTGGTGACCGCGGCAGTCTGTGGTTTTGGCAGCGAAGGATACCGGCTGGCGTTGCTGGGCATGGCAGAGCTGCTCAAGACCGGCGCCAAGGGTTGAAGTCCGGATTGCCAAGGACCTCGGGACGTGTTATCAATGAGTCTCTTTTACCGTACCTGAACCGGATCGGTTCGCGAAAGCGAGGATTGAATTGGCAGACACGAGTGATTTTCGCACCGGGTTTACCATGAGGCACAAGAACGGTCTGTGGAGCATCGCTGACTTCCAGCATGTCAAGCCCGGCAAGGGGCCGGCTTTCGTGCGCACGAAGCTGAAGAATGTCGAGAACGGCAAGGTGGTCGAGCACACGTTCCGGGCCGGCGAGAAGGTAGAAGAGGTGCGGTTGGAGAAGCGCTCCTACCAGTACCTTTACCCCGACGGCGAATACTACGTCTTCATGAATACAGAGACCTACGAACAGATCCAGTTGCACCAGGACAGCCTGGGCGATGTGCCGCAATACATCAAGGCAAGCGATATCTGCAGCGTGCTGTTGCTGGAAGGTGCGCCTTTGACAGTGGAAGCGCCCTTGACCGTTGAATTGCAGGTGACCCAGACCGACCCGGGCGTTCGTGGCGACACGGCCCAGGGCGGTTCGAAGCCAGCCACCATGGAGACTGGTCTGGTGGTCCAGGTCCCGCTGTTCATCGAAGAGGGCGAGGTCCTGAAGATAGATTCCCGTACGGGAAAATACCTGGGTAGGGTCTGATATGCCGAACGCGCGCAATAACCAAGGGGCCGATATGGATATCAGCAAGGTTCGTGAACTGGTTAAGCTGGTGGAAGAAAGTGGCATTGAGGAACTGGAGGTTGTGCACAAGGACACCACCGTGCGCATCCAGAAAACTGCTGCGGTAACGGTGTCGGGAGCTTCGATCGCGCCAGCGCCGGCCGCGGCACTGCCTGCCCCGCTGGCTCCAATCCCAGCGGCGGCCGCAGCCACTCCGGAAACTGCGGCTCCGGAAGCCGATGCGTCGCGTGCCAAGTGGAAGGACGTGCGCTCGCCCATCGTCGGTACCTACTACAGAGCACCCTCACCGACGAGTCCCAACTTCGTGGAGGTAGGCGACCATATCAGTCCCGGCCAGACGCTCTGTATCGTCGAGGCCATGAAGGTCATGAACGAGATCGAGGCCGAGTTCGGCGGTACCATCAAGGAAATCCTGGTGGAAAACGGAAGCCCGGTTGAGGCCGAAGGCGCCCTTTTCCTCGTGGATCCTGACTGACAATCCCGGATTTCTGCCAGATAGTTCCAAGAGCCCCTGACGACCGATGGTCCGATGGGGCTTCTTCTTATGGGTGCCCGGTTCACGCGAAACCGTTGTCGCTACAGCGCCGAGACCGTTTGCCGTCAAGTTAGGTGAGATTGGGCCGATGGTATCAGGAGAATGTCCGGCGGGGCCCAAGCACCCAATTCGCGAAACCAGCAGGAGTGGTGGAATCGGAATGGATATCAAGAAGATTCTCAAGGAAATGATCAACCGGGGAGCCAGCGATCTGCACTTGAAGGTGGCATCGCCGCCGGTCATGCGAATCAACGGTACTCTCGTGTTTGCGGAGTATGAGCCTCCGTCGGTCCAGGACATGGTATCGGTCGCGCAACAGATACTCACGCCAAGCCAGCGGGAAGTCTTCGAATCCACCCGTGAGATCGATTTCGCTTTCGGCGTACCTGGCGTCGCGCGATTTCGGGCCAACTTCTACGTGCAACGCGGCAGTGTGGCCATGGTGTTCCGCCATGTTCCGGTGGAGATCAAGTCGGTGGACGATCTGGGACTACCAGCGATCGTCAAGGAACTGGCGGTTCGTCCCCGAGGTCTGATGCTCGTCACCGGCACTGTCGGTAGCGGAAAGTCGACCACCTTGGCTGCCATCGTTGACATCATCAATTCCGAGTGCTCTCGACACGTTATCACCATTGAAGATCCCATCGAGTTCCTGCATCGCGACAACAGCAGCATTATCAGCCAGAGGGAAATCGGTTGCGATACCGGCAGTTACGGCGAGGCATTGAAGCATGTTCTCAGGCAGGATCCGGATGTGATCCTGATCGGTGAGATCCGGGACGCCGAATCCATGAAGATCGCTTTGACGGCCGCCGATACGGGGCACCTGGTGTTGAGTACCATGCACACCATCGACACGACACAGACGATCAGTCGCATCATCTCGTTCTTCCCGCCTCATCAGCACCAGGAGATTCGCTACCTGCTGGCCTCGACCATGCAGGCGGTGATCTCCCAGCGACTGGTGGCAGATTCCGACGGATTGCAGCGCTACCCAGCCTGCGAGATCATGATCGCCACCGGCACGATCCAGGAGTACATCCGCGATCCCGAGAAGACAGTGATGATCCGTCAGGCCATCCAGGAAGGCTTCGTGCAGTACCAGATGCAGACGTTCGACCAGTCCCTCATGCAGCTCTACAAGGAAAACAAGATCAGTCTGGATGCCGCCATGCACGCGAGCAGCAATCCCCACGAATTCGCATTGCGGGTCAAGGGCATACAAGCCAGCTCGGACACTACCTGGGATCGTTTCGAGGAGACGACCCAGGACGAGGAGAAGGAAATCTCCCGTCTCTGAGCCTCGATCGACAAGGGAACTCTCCAGGGAAATGGCCGCCACCGCGGCCATTTTCGCTTGCCATCGGTAGCCAGGAACCCCACAATATGGCCCCTGAACCCGATTCGTCCTTCGTCATGGGTACCGGAATCCGCTGTCAAGCGGCCGACGGGGCTCACGAAGGCTCTTTTGTGCGCCTTTTTTACAGGAAGTTCTGCATGTTCAAGAAGATTCTCATCGCAAACCGAGGCGAGATCGCCCTGCGTATCATGCGTGCCTGCCGTGAGCTGGGAATTCAAAGTGTGGCGATCCATTCGGTAGCCGATGCCGATTCTCTCCACGTTAAGTATGCCGACGAGTCAGTCTGCGTTGGCAAAAAAAGCAGTGCCGAGAGCTACCTGCGCATTCCCAATATCATTGCTGCGGCTGAGATCACTGGTGCCGAGGCCATTCATCCCGGCTACGGTTTCCTGGCGGAGAATGCCGAGTTTGCTGAGATCTGCGCCGAAAACCACTTCACTTGGATCGGGCCCGGCGCCGAGGTCATTCGCAAGATGGGGGACAAGGCGACGGCCCGTACCATGGCTGTCGAGGCCGAGGTGCCCGTGGTCCCCGGTACGGGACTCGTAGATGTGGTGGAGGAAGCGATCCTCGCCGCCGAGCAGTTCGGCTATCCGGTGATTATCAAGGCCACCGCCGGTGGTGGTGGCAAAGGCATGCGTGTTGCCTGGGATGAGCCCGAACTTCGCAAAAATTTCGTCGCCGCGCGGACTGAAGCCGGCGCCGCCTTTGGCAACGACGCCGTCTACATCGAGAAGTACCTGGTCAATCCCCGACACGTCGAAGTCCAGCTCATGGGTGACCACCATGGACAGGTGATCCATTTCGGAGAACGGGACTGTTCCGTGCAGCGGCGCCACCAGAAGCTCATTGAAGAGGCGCCGTCTCCGGCCGTTGATCCGGATCTGCGCAGCCGCATGGGAGCGGCCGCCGTCCGGCTGGCTCAAAAGGTTGGTTACCGATCGGCCGGCACCGTCGAATTCCTGCTGGATGAGGACGGCTCATTCTACTTCATGGAGATGAACACCAGGATCCAGGTCGAGCATCCGGTCACCGAGATGGTCACCGGGTTCGACCTGATGAAATGGATGATTCGTGTGGCCGCGGATGAGGCCTTCGATTTCGGGCAGGACGACGTTCGGGTCACAGGCCATTCCATAGAGTGCCGGATCAACGCCGAGAATCCGGAGCGGGATTTCATGCCCTGTCCGGGTCGCGTTTTCTACTTCCACGCTCCGGGCGGTCCGGGCGTGCGTGTCGATACGCATGTCTATTCGGACTATCTGGTGCCGCCGCATTACGACTCGTTGTTGGCAAAGATCATCGCCCATGGCAAGGATCGCGAGGAGGCAGTCGCAAGGATGCGACGGGCGCTGGCTGAATGCGTATTTGAAGGCCTGCCCACCAGCACCTCATTCCACCGCGAAGTGCTGGACAATCCTGTCTTCCTGGAAGGGAAGGCAACGACACGCTTCCTGGAAGAGGAATTGTCCCATCTGCAGGAGGGGTTGCGTGTCAGGGCCAAGACGGAAGAAGGCTAAGAGCGCAAGTACCGGAGCCTGGTACGAGTCGGCCTGGCTGACCGGCCTGCTGCTGTTGGCGGTTGCGGTATACCTGGGATTGTCCCTCAGTGGAGGCGCCGGTCCCTGGTGGAATCTACTGACCGGTGAACCCACCGGTGAGCTTCTGCTCGAAGGCAATCCAGGGGGGCCGGTGGGCTCGGTCATGAGCCTGGGCCTACATGTGGTATTCGGCAGTGTCTGGTGCTGGTTTTTCCCGTTATTGCTTGCGGCTCTGGCGGTAGGTTTTCTGCTGGACCGCCGTCGTTGGCTCGCGCGCTGGTCGCTGCGGGCTGCTCCATTCTGGTTGGTCACTTCGGCCTGGCTGGCCCAACCAGGAGGGCCGCTGGAAACGGCATCCGGGGCCCGGATCGGCGGCTTCGTCGGCGTGTATCTGGCCCGTGGCTTTCATGGCCTTTTCGGTCTGTGGGGCGGGCGAATCTTCCTGACCCTCTTTCTGCTGATTGCAATCATTGTCCTGGGCAAACCCTGGCTCGGCTGGGTGCCGGGACGTCTGGCTCAGGGTCTGCGCGGGCTCGGCAGTGTCGCAGCATCTCTCGGCCGTGGTCTGGCCTGGCCATTCGTGGCTTTGGCCGATCTGTTCCGCGACCTTGGTGCTCGTCTGGTCGACTGGCGCGAGAATCGAAAGCAAGCATCGAAGGTGCAGGATCCGGATCCGGATACCCGAACCGGATCTGAACCGAGTGGTGATCCGCAAGCGGTTCGACGAGAGCGACGGGTTCACAACGAATCATTGGAGGACGAAGAGCCGGAACCGATAGAGGACCTCCCGGCTGCGGCACCGCCTGAAGAACGTGCGTTGCCTGGAGCGGCTGGCGAGTTCATGGGCGATCGGGGCGATGCCGACGGCGCCGAGCGGACCCCGCCCAAGATTCGCAAGCGTAAGAGGTCCGGACCGGTGGCGCTGCCGGGGCTGGAGCTGTTGACTCCGGCGGGGCCGGAAGGACAACCCGTCTCCCCGGTTGAACTGGATGCTTCAGCCGATCTTCTGGAAGAGACTCTGCGCTCGTTCGGTGTCGAGGGTGAGGTGAAGGACGTCCGCCCGGGTCCGGTGGTCACCACCTTCGAGTATCAGCCGGGTTCGGGGATTCGGGTCAACCAGATCGTACAACGTTCCGACGACCTGGCCCTGGCCATGCGGGCCCGTTCTCTGCGGATGGAGGCACCGATTCCGGGCAAGGCTGCCGTTGGGATTGAGATTCCCAATCCTCAGGCCCGCATGGTTCGCCTGCGGGAAGTCATCGAAGCCACCGGCAACGAGCAACGCACGCCGCTTTCAGTGGTCCTGGGCAAGGACGTGGTGGGCAGAGCGGTCACCATCGACATCGCTTCGCTGCCCCATCTGCTGGTCGCCGGGTCGACGGGCAGTGGAAAATCGGTGTGCCTGAACGCCGTGATCAGCAATCTACTGCTGCGCAATGATCCTTCCACGCTGCGCATGGTCCTGATCGATCCCAAAATGCTGGAGATGAACGTCTACAACGGCATTCCCCATCTGCTGCTACCGGTGGTCACCGACCCCCGCGAATCCCTGAAAGCCCTGCAGTGGATGGTCGCTCAGATGGAGTTCCGGTACCGGCAACTGGCGAAGTGGTCGGTACGCAATATTCAGCAATACAACGAGAAGGTTGCACGGGGCGAGATCACCGACAACGATGGGGAAACGGTGACTGACCCGATGCCCTATTACTTGACGGTGGTCGACGAGCTGGCCGACCTCATGCTGCAGCTGGGCAAGGATCTCGAAGACCTGATCACGCGTCTGGCTCAGAAAGCACGGGCGGTCGGTATCCACCTGATCCTGGCCACCCAACGCCCCAGCGTGGATGTTCTGACCGGTGTGATCAAGGCCAACATACCCTGCCGCATCGCCTTCCGGGTGATCCAGAAGAACGATTCCAGGACGATTTTGGACATGAACGGTGCCGAGCAGCTGCTAGGTCACGGTGACATGCTCTATCTGCAGCCGGGGCGAGCACTGCCGGTGCGAGTCCACGGTTCGTTCATCGATGTTGACGAGTGCGAAGCCATCGCTCTGCACTGGCGGCAGTACAAGGATGTCACCGAAGAAATCAGCCTCGATACCAACGTCGGGGGCAGCGGTAGCCACACCGGCGAGGACGATCTCTTCGACGACGCCATGCGCGTGGTCGTGCTGCATCAGAGCGGATCGACGTCGCTATTGCAGCGGCGACTGCGAATCGGCTACACCCGCGCCGGACGATTGATGGATATGCTGGAAGAGGCGGGAATCGTGGGACCATTCACGGGCAGCAAGGCCCGTGATGTACTCATCAAGCCGGAGGATCTGCCCGAGGCCGAGGAGGGGCAGGCATGAATCGGCGCGTCTACTGCGCGACTTTGGGGTGCGACAAGAACCTGGTAGACAGCGAGGCGTTGTTGGGCCGGTTCGCGGGCCAGGGAATACGTGCTGTCGATGATCCCATGGCCGCGGACATCTGGGTTCTGAATAGCTGCGGTTTCATCGACGCTGCCCGCGCAGACAGCGCCGAGACCCTGCGCGACCTGTGTGCCCACAAGGGGGATCGTCTGCTGGTGGTGTGTGGTTGCTGGTCCCAGGAGCACGGCGACATGATCCGGGAGAGTTTTCCAGAGGTGGATGTGGTTGCCGGCGTGGGGCAGTTCGACAGTGTCGTAGCGGCCTGTGCTGAGGGGGAGACCCCCCCTCCGGATAATGCTCCGGTAGCCGCACCGGCCTTCCCGCTGGCTGGACCTCCGATCGTCGACGACCCCATGAAGGTGGACTATACAGGCATGCTGGACCGGCCTCTGCTGACTCCGCCGCACGTAGCATTTGTAAAGGTGGGAGAAGGCTGCAACTGCAGCTGCACGTTCTGCAGGATCCCCCTCATCCGCGGCAAGCAGCGCAGTCGGTCGACGACGGAGATCGTCCAGGAGGTGCGGGGGCTGGTCGATCGCGGCGTTGCGGAAATCCAACTGGTCTCCCAGAACACCAGTGATTTTGGGCGCGACACGGGAGAGAACCTGCTGGATCTGGTTCAGGCACTCGATGGAATCGACGGTCTGCGCCGCATGCGCTTGCTTTATCTGTATTCCGGCCTGGTGTCGGTGGATGACCTGCGCCGAATACTCGACCTGCCGACGGTGACCCCGTACTTGGATTTGCCGGTCCAGCACGCCTCGCCGCGGCTCCTGAAGGCCATGCGCAGGCCGGGCGCCTCCCGGACTTCAGCCCAGTTTTTCAAGGCATTGCGGGAAGACCGGCCGGACCTGGTTCTGCGATCGACGGCCCTGCTGGGCTTTCCGGGGGAAGAAGACGAGGACGTGTCGATTCTGGCCGATTTTCTCGCGGAGGTGGAGTTTGACCACCTGGGAACATACCATTACTCTCCAGAGTCCGGCACACCGTCGGCGCTGCTGCCGGACCGAGTGCCGCCGGAAGTGATTCTCGATCGCGAGGCTCTGATCATGGACCTTCAGGCCGAGATTTCGCTGGGCCGCCAAGTCGAGCGTCTGGGTAAGGGTTTCGACGTGGTGGTCGATAGGATTGCCGGGCCCACGGCCGAAGATCCGAGTGGAGCGGCCGAGTTGCTGGAGTCCTTTGATGACGCCAGTTGGCTGGATGACCGGGAACGCGACGACCTGCGCGGGGTTATGCAGAGCGGTGCGCCAGTGGCCATTGGGCGCAGTCATCATTTTGGTTACGATCTGGATGGGGTGGTCATCATGCCCGCCGGGGATCTACGACCCGGCCAGTGGCTGGAGGCCGAATTTCGGGCCGTCACTTCATTCGATTGCTGGGCGTTCCCCCGCCGGGGGAACGATCCGCAGAAAGGGCCGCAGTAGGCAATGCGAATTCGGACAGCCGTGCTCACCTCGCTCGTGCTCGCCACACTGATGGCAGGGTCGTGGACTTCCTCCTTGGCCCAGGACGACACTGTGGACGATCGTCTAGAAGTTGCCGAGCCCGAAGGCGGCGGCATCACTGCCGCGGGGCTCCCGGTGCCCGGTGAGCCTGACACAGTGCGTACCAACATCTGGCTGGTCCAGGCACTCATGGCCGAGATCATCTCTTCGACCACCACGGTTCTGCCGCCGCCGCCGGCTGCGATCCAACTCCAGCAATCCGGAGACAAGACCCGGGGCAATCTCTTTCGCACGGCTGCATCCCGCATTCTCGGAGGACTCGGGTACGAGCTCTATCAGGGTGACAACGATCCGGCACGGCAAGCGGCGGTGGACTACGTGTACCGTTACAACGTGGAAGCCATCGACTTGAAGTATCCTGCCGAAGGCAGGACTTTGGGACTCTGGAGATCCTGGATCGCCAGAGAGATGGCGGTGTTGGTATACGTCGAGATCTCCGAGTTCGACTCGGGTCGTATTCTACTCAGTGAGAAGATCGAGCGCCGCTTCGATGACCGCGTTCCCGATGACGATTTCGGTGATGTAGACTCCGGACTCTATCCTTTTACCACGGCCGAGACGGGACAGGGCGCGTGGCGCCGCCGCCTCGAGGCCATTGTGGTCCTCGGCGCACTTGCCGGACTGGTCGCCGTCTACTTCGCCAATACGAGCAACTGAACCGGCCGTTCGCTACCGGCGGTCTTTTCTGGAGGAATCCGTGTTCAAACCCGTAAGTTCCAGCCGCTCCTGGATCCTGATCTGGCTTCTGGCTTTGGCCGTCCTGGCCGGGTGCGGGGCTAGCAATCCCCATCCGGCGGGCTCCTATGAGCGGGGGGTCTTCTTCGCCGAACAGGGCAAGGAGACCGAAGCGGTGGCGGCTCTCGAAGCCTATGTGCGTCACAATCCAACCGACAGCCTGGCTGCCGAGGCCCAGTATCTGAAGGCCATGACCTATCTGGAGATGGAAGAGTATCCACTGGCGGCGGTAGAATTTCAGATTCTGCGCAAGGATTATCCCATCTCGCCGCGCGTGGAGGATGCGTATTTCCACGAAGGAGAGGCCTATCTGCGGCAGGTGGGGCGTATCGAGCGGGACGTGACCGGAGCCCACGAAGCACGCTTGCACTATCTGCGCTTCACCGAGGAGTATCCTACGTCCGAGTACCTGCCCCAGATCATCGAGTACATGCAGGATATCTCAGACCTGATGGTCCGCAAGCGCCTGGAACAGATCAAGGTCTTCGGCCAGCTGCGCCGCTATGAGGCGGTCGCCATCACTCTGGACACGGTGATGGAGGAAGAACGCGGCAGCCGTCTGTTGGATGAGGTGATCATGCAGCGGGCGAAAGTGGCCGAACGCCTGGATGATCCCGATACGGCCGCGCGCATGTACGAGAAGCTCATCGCCGAATATCCGGACAGTCCCATGATCAAGAAAGCTCGCCGCAACCTGCGCAAGCTGGACGAAGCGGACGAGGAACTGGAGGATGAGGACCTGTGATCACCGCCGTTCTGGGCGGCTCGTTCGATCCGGTCCATGATGGTCATCTGGCCATTGTGGAGCGAATTCGAACCGATGGCATGGCTGACCGGGTGCTGGTGATACCGGCCTGGCGATCTCCCCACAAGCAATCCGTCACTGCATCGGCTCGTCACCGTCTGGCCATGGTCCAGCTGGCATTCGCCTCCGAGCCGAAGGTAGTGGTCGATTCGTGCGAGATAGAACGGCCGGGCCCCTCCTACACGGTGGAGACGCTCGAAGCGTTGCATGCGTCACGACCGGATGAACGGCTGCGACTGGTGATGGGGGCCGACAATCTGGGCGGATTCCTGCAGTGGCGACACCCCGAACGAATTCTGGAACTGGCCGAGATCATTCTGCTGGCCCGGCCGGGCTGGACCCTGGAGCCTGCCGATCTGATCAAGGCCGGTCTGGGACTGACACGAGTCCATGTCGTGAGGGATTTCTTGCAACCGGTGTCATCCTCGGAAATTCGTGCTATGCTGGCACGCAATGAACCGGTCTCTGCCGGTCTGCCACCGCAGGTGGCGGACTACATCGCATCCCACGAACTCTATCGAGACTGACGCCGCCGCACCTGCAGGGCCGACTTTTCCGGCCCGGCGAAAGGACGTGTCTTGTCGCTGATTCTCGTCGATGGCTCGGCCCTCGTCTACCGGGCCCACTACGCATTCGCCAATCGGCCGCTGACCGCTCCGAATGGTGAGCTGACCTCGGTTGCCTTCGGTTTCTGCAGTGGCATCCTGCGCCTGATTGAATCCCAGCGGCCGGACATGTTGGCGGTTGTCTTCGATATGAAGGGCCCCAATTTCCGTCACGAGATGTATCCGAAGTACAAGGCCAACCGCAAACCCATGCCCGAGGAGCTGGCTGAGCAGCTGCCACGCCTGCGGGAACTACTGGCGGCCTGGGGATTGCCGGTGATCGAATGTCCCGCCGTGGAGGCTGACGACGTCATGGCCACGCTGGCACGCCGATCCGCCGGGATCTGTGACAATGTATGGTTCCACACTGGAGACAAGGACTTCATGCAGTTGCTGGACGAGCGCACCGGCATGCTCAAGCCCGGCAAGCGCGGCGACGAATTGAAACAGTTTACCGTCGAGGATGTCCGCCGGGAGTACGGGCTCGCCCCGGCGGACCTCATCGATGTCTTTGCCCTGGCCGGCGACAAGGCCGACAACATCCCCGGTGCTCCGGGCATCGGCAACAAGACGGCACTCAAGTTGATCACCCGGTTCGGCACCCTGGAGGCCCTTTACGAGGGGCTGGATAAGAGCAATCTGACGCCACGCATCAAGAGGGTCCTCACCGAGAATCGGGATCAGGTGTTCCTGTCCCGGGACCTGTTCGTCATCAAGCAGGATGTCGAGGTCGAGGTGGACTGGGATTCTCTGGCGCCGGTTCTGCCGACCGGTGCTGAGGTGACTGCATTATTACAGGAGCTGGGGCTGCGCCAGGTGCAAACGCTGGTGGACCGCATGGCCAGTAGGCAGGGCAAGCAGGCACCGCCTGACCTGAAAACGACCGCCGCCGAGACCTCCACAGCAGACCCGGAAGTCGCGGGAGCAGTGAAATCTGTTTCCGCCCAGGCCGGAGCCGTCGATTGGCAGATGCGACGGCGGGAGCTGGGCTACCGATTGCTGGACACGCCGGAGAAGCTGCAGCTTTGGTTGGCGAAACTGGACCCGTCCGCGCCCTTGGCTGTCGACACCGAAACCGACGCACTTCGCCAGGACACCGCTCGTCTGGTCGGCGTCTCACTGGCGGGCTATGAAGCGGACGGCAAGAGGTTGGCTGCGGCCTATGTCCCGGTACTCTGGCGTGAGAAGAGCCCGGATGGGGCGACCGCCGCAGACACGCTGTTTCCGGTGGGGAAGGAAACCGACGTCCTGGCGGAGGTCCAGGAGGTGCTGGGGCCGGTTCTAGCGGACGAATCGGGTTTGAAGGTGGGGCAGAACCTGAAGTTCGATCAGTGGATCCTGGGTCGACACGGCCTGCCTCTGGGCGGTCCGGCATTCGACACCATGCTCGCGTCCTATGTCCTGGATCCCGGACGCAGGGGGCACGGACTGGACGACCTCGTTTCAGAGTTCCTGAACCACCGCATGATGCCGTACTCCGAGCTCTTCGAAACAGGGGACCGGCTCAAGGATATCCTGGCCGTTGATGGGGACCGTTTGGCCCTCTACGCAGCCGAGGACGCCGACTTCACACTGCAACTTCATGAAGCACTCAGTCCGCAGCTGGCGGACGCTGGCATGCAGGATCTCTTCACGAACCTGGAAATGCCCGTGGCCAGGGTTCTGTTGCGGATGGAACGTAACGGAATCATGATCGACCGAGAATTCCTGGGCAGCTTGCGGGACCGGTTCGAGTCCGAGATGAGGGAACTGGAAACCGAAATCGAAACCCTGGCCGGCGAATCCTTCAATATCCAGAGTCCGAAGCAATTGTCTGTGATCCTGTTCGAGAAGCTGGGCCTGAAGCCCACCAAGAAAACCGCGACGGGCTGGAGTACAGACGTCTCGGTACTAACCGACCTGGCGCTGGAGCACGATCTACCAGCCAGGATCCTCGAGTACCGGCAGCTGGCCAAGTTGCAGAGCACCTACGTGGAGGTCCTGCCGCGGCTGGCCAATCCGCAGACCGGCCTGATCCACACCTCCTACAACCAGGCCGTGGCCGCGACCGGTCGTCTGTCCAGCAGTGATCCGAACCTCCAGAACATCCCCATCCGGACCGAGCTGGGACGCATGATCCGCCGAGCATTCGTGCCGCGGACTCCGCAGAATGTCTTCCTGTCCGCGGACTACTCCCAGGTGGAATTACGCCTGCTGGCTCACCTGGCCGATGATCCGGGACTGCAGGCCGCTTTTGCCGAAGGGGGAGACGTGCACCGCAGGACCGCAGCGCTCATCGGTAGTGTGACCGAGGAGGAAGTCACGGCGGAAATGCGCAGCCGTGCCAAGGCCATCAATTTCGGTGTCATCTACGGCATGGGGTCCCGCGCCCTGGCCCGCCAGATCGGCGTGTCAGTCAAGGAGGCGTCGGCTTTCATCGAGTCATACTTCGAGACCTATCCCGGAGTGAGGACGTTCATCGACGCCACCCGCGCCCAGGCTCACCGGGACGGTTGGGTCGCCACGCTGCTGGGCCGTCGCCGTTTGTTGCCAGACATCGATTCAAGCAACAACAGGATTCGAAGTTTCCAGGAGCGAATCGCAGTCAACACGCCGATTCAGGGTACGGCGGCGGATCTCATCAAGCTGGCGATGATTCGCCTGCAGCGAGACCTGGACGCCGGGAACACGGGTGCCCTGTTGTTGTTGCAGGTCCACGACGAACTGGTCTGCGAGGTCCCCGCTCCAGCAATCCCGGAAGTCACACAATTGGTTCGAACCGCCATGGAAGAAGCCCTCGAGTTGAAGGTTCCGCTGGTCGTGGACATCCACACCGGAGCGAACTGGGCCGAGGCCCACGAATGAGACGCTGGGTGGTCACCGGCCCCATGGCCGCCGGCAAATCCACCGTCACCGCCGAACTGGGGCGTTGCGGTGCAGCGATCCTGGACGGAGACCGCTTGGGACACGAGGTCCTCGCCGCCTCCGCCGTCGTGCGGGAGATCGCCGAGGCGTTCGGCAACGGGGTCCTGGACGACGGAGTGGTGGACCGAAGCCGACTAGGTGCCATCGTCTTTGCAGACGCCGAAGCCATGGCCCGGCTGAACGCCATCACCCACGGTCCATTGACCCGGTTGATGAACGATCGTCTGGCGAGGCTGGAGACCGCCGGCAAGCACGTTCTTGCCGTGCTGGAAGCCGCCGTGTATTTTCTGTTGCCGGATGTCCAGGGAATTGACAAGGTCGTTGCCGTGACCGCTCCGCTGGATTTGCGTCGCGCGCGCCTGGTCGAATCCAGGGGTCTGGCGCTCCGGGACGCCGCGGCGCGACTGGCTGCGCAGGCTGTCCTCGATCCGCTGTGGCAACAGGCGGACGTCATCCTGGTGAATGACGGCTCGAGAGAGGAACTGGTCCTACAGGCTGCGGAGTTGTTTGCAGAGCTCTCGCAGTCCAGAGAGTAATGGAGTCGCCCACGCGACCCTCGAAACGGAGTGATAGGCAGTGAAGGAAACACTCGATCGAATCGACGGAGCCCTGCGGCGTTTGGACACTCTCAAGGAGGGTCTTTGACTTTCCCGGCAAGCTGGCGCAATTGTCGGAGCTGGAACAGAAGCAGGCCGAACCGGAGTTCTGGAACGACCAGGAAGAGGCGGCCAAGGTTCTGCGCCAAGTCCAATCCCTGAAGCAGTGGGTCGTGCCGTTGACGAAGGCCACTGAGATGGGGGAAGAACTGAATTTACTGGCCGAGATGGCTCGGGAAGAGGACGACGAGGACACTGCCGGGGAAGTGACCAGCGGCGTTGCAGAACTTGAAGCCGCCATCGACAAGCTGGATTTTCAGTTTCTGCTCAGCGGGGAGGACGACGAACGCGGCGCCGTACTTGAGATCCACCCCGGAGCCGGCGGTACCGAAAGCCAGGACTGGGCGCAGATGCTGCTGCGCATGTATTCGCGGTATTTCGAGCGTCAGGGCATGAAGTTCAAGACCCTGGATCTGCAGCCCGGCGACGAGGCCGGAATCAAAAGCGTTGTCCTGGAGATCGATCACGCCTTTGCCTACGGCTACCTGAAGAGCGAGTCGGGAGTACATCGCCTGGTGCGGATATCCCCCTTCGACGCACAGAGTCGACGGCACACCTCATTCGCCTCGGTATTCGTCTATCCACTGGTCAATGACGACGTCGAGGTGGAGATCGATCCGGCAGATCTTCGGATCGACACTTACCGGGCCCAGGGTGCCGGAGGCCAGCACGTCAACAAGACCGATAGTGCCATCCGCATCACCCACGAGCCCACCAACACGGTGGTCCAATGCCAGAGCGAGCGCAGCCAGCACCGTAACCGCGAGAGCGCCATGACCATGCTGCGCGCAAAACTGTACCTATTGATCATGGAGGAGCGTCGCAAGGAGCGGGACGCAATAGAAGCCGAGAAGATGGAGATCGCCTGGGGCAGTCAGATCCGGTCATACGTACTCCAGCCCTATACAAAGGTCAAGGATCACCGCACTGACCATGAGACGGGCAATGCGCCCGGAGTGCTGGACGGAGACATCGATCCATTCATCGACGCGTTCTTGAGATGGAACAGCAGCGCCAGCAGTTGATGGGTCCCGGCGCGAGGAATGACCCGCGTGAACTTGTAAAAACAGGAGATGACGACGTGGCCCAGAACGAGAATCCGAATCCCGATGCCGAGCAGGATAGCCCTCACCGTCTGATCGAGGGCCGACTGGAGAAGATGGACGAACTCGGGCGGAGCGTCGAGTTGTACCCCTACGGATATGACCGTACACACACCAGCGCCCAGATTCGTGAGCATGAGGAAACCCTCATTGCGGCGGAACAGAAGGTCAGCTTCCCCGGTCGGATCATGGCGAAACGGGGTACCGGCAAAACCTTGTTCGTTCCCATCCAGGATGAGTGGGGACGCATTCAGGCCTACTTCCGCAAGGATGATCTGGGCGAGGTACAGTTCCAGCTCATCAGCAAGCTCATCGACATAGGCGATTGGATCGGCGTTGAGGGTACTCTGTTCCGCACGCGGACCGACGAGCTGACCATCAAGGTCGAGAGATTCACCTTCCTGGCCAAGGCCATTCGGCCCCTGCCCGAGAAGTACCATGATATGAGTCTCGAGCATAAAAGTCGGCGCCGACACCTGGATCTGGCCATGAACCTGGCAAGCCGCGATCGATTCAAGCTCCGCAGTGGAATCATCGCCGAGATCCGAGCGTTTTTTGCCGTCGAGGAGTTTCTGGAGGTAGAGACTCCGGTGCTGCAGCCTCTTTATGGAGGCGCCACCGCCCGTCCCTTCAAGACTCACCACAACGCTTTGGACATGACACTGTACATGAGGATTGCGGACGAGCTCTACCTCAAGCGCTTGATCGTAGGTGGGCTGGAAAAGGTCTACGAAATCGCCAAGGATTTTCGCAACGAGGGCATGGACCGAACGCACAACCCAGAGTTCACGATGCTCGAGTGCTATGCCGCCTACTGGGATTATCACGGCATGATGGACCTGACCGAGCGGTTGATCCGCCGCCTGGCTCAGCGCTTCGGCAACGAGGGCGGGTTGACCTACGGAGATCTGGAGTTGGATTTCAACCAGCCTTTCGTACGGATCCGCTTCATGGATGCACTGGCCGAAAAGACCGGACAGGACCTGATGCTGCTCGACGACGCGGCGGTGGCCGAGGTCGCCAAGGCCCACGGCATTGCTCTGAAGAAGGGCATGGGTCGGGACAAGATCCTGGACGAGCTTTTCAGTGAATTGGTGGAGCCGGATCTGATCCAGCCCACGTTCGTGCTGGACCATCCCAAAGAACTCTCACCCCTGGCCAAGGCCCATCGAGAAACCGAGGGATTGGTCGAACGCTTCGAGCTCTTCGTGGCGGGCTTCGAGCTGGCCAACAGCTTCAGCGAGTTGAATGATCCCCGCGAACAGCGACAGCGCTTCCTCGACCAGCAGGCTCTGCTAGAGGCCGGCGATGACGAAGCCCAGCAGCTGGATGAGGATTTCCTGCAGGCCATGGAGCAGGGGATGCCCCCGACCGGAGGCATGGGTATGGGTGTCGATCGACTGATCATGTTGCTGACCGACAGCAACAACATCCGGGACGTGCTGCTCTTTCCTCACATGCGACCCGAGCAGGATTAGATGGATTTTGTAGGCTACATCGCTCGCCGCTATCTGCGCAGTCGCCGCCACAGTCGGTTTCTGAGCCGTGGCAGCGTGACGGCCATCATCGGCATCACAATCGGTGTGGCCGTGTTGAATATCACGTTAGCGGTGATGAACGGATTTCACGCCGAGATGCGTCGAACCTTCGTCGAGATGATGCCCATGGTCACGGTGGTCACGAGTGCGCCCGAGGGTTTCGAAAACCTGGGCGTGACCATAGACGCCATCGGCGACGTTGAGGATGTGTCGGGTATCGCGCCCTATATTCGCCAGGATGCCATTGTGACCGCTGAACGCAGCTTCGGTACGCCTCGCAGCCGGGCCATCGTGGTCTGGGGAATCGAGCAGGACCTGGTGGGGACAGTGCAGCCGCTGGAACAGTATCTGCTGCCGGACCCGGCGATTCTCGCCAGTCTGAGTGGCGGCGTCGTGTCACGGGTGATTCTGGGAGCCGACCTGGCCAACAGCCTTCTGACAGCCATCGGTGACACGGTGATCATCACCGCGCCCAACCGCGAACTGGACCTCGATCGTATCGAGGCCGAGAGCCGACGCTTCGTCGTCAGCGGGTTCTTCGATACGGGCATGTACGAATTCGACAGCCGCTTCGTCTATGTGGGTCTCGGCGCAGCTCGCAACTTTTTCGATTATGGCGCCGGCGGTGCCTCCCTGCTGGGAGTCCGTGTCGTGGATCAGATGCAAGCCGACAAGGTCGCAGACGCCATCGAGGATGAGTTGGGACGCGGATTCTACGCTACGGACTGGATGGCTCTGAACAGCAATCTCTTTCAGTGGATAAAGCTCGAGAAGATCATCATGATTCTGCTGCTGGGCATGATCATCCTCATCGCCGGGTTCAACATCATCGGCATTCTGACCATGATGGTGGGAGAACGGCGGCGAGAGATCGGGATCCTGCTGGCCATGGGCGCCAGTCGGCGGCACGTCATGGGCATCTTTCTGCTGAACGGACTCTGGCTGGGGGCGGTCGGGGTGTTCGTGGGCAGTGTACTGGGCCTGGCCGGCGTGGCAGCTCTGGACCGTTATGGAGTGGATCTACCGGGCGACGTCTATTTTGTGGAGACCGTACCGGTACTGCTGCAGTGGACCGATTTCTGGCTGGTCGCGGGCATCACCCTGGTGATGGCGTTGCTGGCGGGGTTATGGCCCAGTTGGGAAGCCTCGAATCTGCGGCCCATGGAGATCATCCGCTACACGTGACCGACGACCGAGATCACTTGCCGGCTGGTTGCCGGAAGCGAAGGAAACCAGATGGCCCTGCTGACAGCCCACGGACTCTACAAGGTGTTTGCCCGGACCGACGGTCCGCTGGAGGTGCTACGCGACTGCGATTTTGCGTTGGACCGAGGCGAGGCTGTGGCGATCACCGGTCCCAGCGGTTCGGGTAAGAGCACCTTGCTGAATATTCTCGGCGGCTTGGATTCGCCCAGTGGCGGGACAGTGAACGTGTCCGGAGAGCCCCTGGATTATGAGGATCATGGTGCCCTGACTCGCTGGCGTTCGAAGGGTGTGGGATTCGTATTCCAATTCCACTTCCTGTTGCCGGATTTCACCGCCGTTGAGAATCTCCTGATCCCCGTGCGCAGTGCTGGAGGAGTGGGCCGGGAGGATCGCGAGCGGGCCGTACTGTTCCTCGATACAATGGGACTGGGTGACAGGATGCACCACCTGCCGGGCGAGCTGTCCGGAGGCGAGCAGCAGCGGGTGGCGGTAGCTCGGGCATTCATGAATCGGCCGCGAATTGTATTGGCTGACGAGCCCTTCGGCAATCTGGATCGGGAGATCGGGTCCCGTTTGGGGGACCTGCTTTTCAGGCTGAGGACCGAAGAGGATACGAGCCTGGTGATCGTGACTCACGATCCGGAACTGGCCGCTCGAGCGGATCGCACTCTGGCGCTGCGCAACGGCGCCCTGGTCGACACAGGACAGGAGGCTCAGCTGGAATGATTTGCCAGAACTGCGGACTCAAGGACGCCGCTGTGCACCTGGTCGAACGACAGGCGGGCCAACGCCTGAGCCTCTGGCTGTGCGCCGATTGTGCCGCAGCCCGCAATACGCGTTACGGCGGTGAGGATGATCGGCCGAACGACTTTGGTGCCGGTGGGAATCCCGATGAGACAGGAGATGCCGATTCCTTGGCGTCGTTCTTGGGCAAGGTCGAGCTCGACGGACTCGGCCGCAACGTTAACGATGCGGTCGTTTGTCCGGCTTGCGGCTATACCATGGAGTTGTTTCGAACGAGCAACCGCTTGGGCTGTGCCCAGTGCTATCGTGTTTTCAAGGCCCAGTTGCGACCGTTGCTGCGCCGTTTTCATGGCCATGACTCCCACCTGGGCAAGATCCCAGAACAGGCAGGGGGCTTGCCGTCGGCCCGTGCGGCGTTGACCCGGGCGAGGGTGGCCCTCGAGAAGGCCATCGCATCGGAGAATTTCGAGGAAGCGGCTCAGCTGAGAGATTCGATTCGCCAGCTCGAAGACGATGGCGAAGATCGACCACCGGAGGGGGCATGAGCGACTTCTTCAGCGATTTCGACTCGCGCGTACCCGCCTGGTTGTCTGGAAGTGGACCGGCAGCAGATATCGTTCTGTCTACCCGGGCTCGTCTGGCCCGCAACCTGCGGGCTTTCCGTTTTCCCAATCACGCCAGCGATCCCGAACTCGCCACGATCCTCGGAGATCTGCAACGCCGACTTGTGCGGACTCCGGCGTTCGATCAGGGTTGGTTCCTGGAAACCGGCAGTCTGGACGATATCCAGCGCCGCAGTCTCAAGGAAATGCATCTGGTCAGCCCGGCTCTGCTGCGATCGCCGTTGCACCGCGGAGTGCTGCTCAGTCGAGACATGTGCCGGACGTCCCTCGTCAATGAGGAAGACCACCTGCGACTCCAGGCTTACCGATCGGGATTCGATCCAGGGGGTGCCGTTACCGATGTACTGGCTCTCGACGACCAGCTCGAAGGGGAGATCGACGTCGCTTTTTCTGACGAACTGGGCTACTTGACTGCTTGCCCGAGCAACGCTGGTACCGGATTGCGCCTCTCGGCCCTCGTTCATCTGCCGGGGCTGGTACTGGCGGGCGAGATCGAGAAGGTGCTCAACGCTTTGCGCCATTTACGATTCGCAGTGCGCGGACTATTCGGTGAAGGAAGCACCGTGCGCGGCGCTGTTTTTCAGATCTCGAACATGGTCACTCTCGGCCGCGACGAAGCAGAAGTGACCAACGACTTCTCGTACCATGTGGGTCGAGTTCTCATACACGAAAAGACCGCCCGCGAGCAGCTTTATCAGCAGGATCGGCTCGGTCTCGAAGACGTCGTGCTGCGCAGCAGCGCTGTGCTGGCAGCTGCTCGTCTGATCACCGCCCAGGAGACTTTCGATCGGCTGTCCCACGTCCGGTTGGGAGTGAGCCTCGGAATTCTGGAGGGGCCGGAACCCGCCGTCCTGAATCGGGCGCTGGTGCGCCAACAGACTGCACACCTGGAACTTGCAGCAGGTCGCAGCCTTGCCGGGAGGGACAAGAGTGCCGTACGGGCGGACTACTTGCGAAGGTTGCTGGCGGCAGAGGACGAGTGATCAGGCCGGTGTCGTGAAGCCGAAAATCCATTTGACAAATTGCCGAAGATTCATTATCTCTGCTTAACGTTTCGAGCGGGCATAGCTCAGCTGGTAGAGCACTACCTTGCCAAGGTAGCTGTCGCGAGTTCGAGTCTCGTTGCCCGCTCCATATCGCGGGAAGGACTACCGTCCTTCCCGTTTTTTTATTGGAGGTGGGCCAGCGCACTGACCTGGAGCCGAGGCGCCCCTCGATCGCCTGTCGAGCCGGTCTCTCTGCAGCGAAACTTACCCCCGGGATAGTTGACATCGGGCACTCCATGCAACATTATTTGCAGTCACGGAGGCGGCATAGCCAAGAGGCTAAGGCGACGGTCTGCAAAATCGTTATCCCCGGTTCGAATCCGGGTGCCGCCTCCACTTTAGACCGGGTCATACCGGTCTTTTTTGTGGATTGACACCGCTGGCCGGGATGCCGATGATCCCGGCGATCAGACAATCCGGTGCCGGGATGGCGAAACTGGTAGACGCAAGGGACTTAAAATCCCTCGGAGCGTTGCTCCGTGCCGGTTCGATTCCGGCTCCCGGCACCAACACGCTGCGCTCCCGGAAGCGAACCCTGCTTGCCGGCCGGGATCGTGGGGCGGGAGGTATCGTGCGACTCGCTTTCCTGTCCATCGGCCGCCACATACACACCGAGCGCTGGATCCGTTGGTTCGCCGAGCGCGACTGCGAGTGCCACCTGTTGACCGTGCAGCCTGGACCGGTTCCGGGAGTCGCGGTTCACGATATCCGGGCGGGTTTCGGACCCAAACCACTGCGTTACGCCGCCTCGCTCGGGGTGGTCAAGAAACTGCTGACCCGAATCCGGCCCGACCTGCTGAATACCCATTTCCTGACGGGCTACGGCTACTGGGGAGATTTCTCGGGCTTCCGCCCCAATGTTCTGACGGTCTGGGGTGACGATGTCTATGTCACCCCACATGAGAGTCGACTCAAGAACTGGCTGGCGCGGCGCGCTTTGCGGAACTGCGACGCTCTGACCGGTGACTCGGCGGACATCCTGTCCTGCAGCGCCGCTCTAGGGGCTGACCCCGCACAAAGCTATCGCATACTCTGGGGAGTTGATTTCGACGTTTTTCGACCCTTTGATGCGCTGCACTGGCGGCGGGAAAAGGGGTTTGCCGATGACGACTTGGTTTTCTTCTCGCCGCGAAGCTACACGCAGCCTTATTACAACATCGACACGGTCATCGCCGCGGCTGCCCAGGTCCGTGCCCAGGAACCCCGAGCGCGGTTCCTGTTTGCCGGCTATGAAGGGGATCCGGAGCCGTTTCGGCAGAAGGCTCGCGCAGCAGGTATCGAAGACGTCATGGCGATGGTCGGTCGCTTGCCGCACGAGGAATTCGCCACGGCCCTGAATGCGAGTGACGTTTTCATCTCCGTACCGTCGGTGGACGCGACTGCAGTCAGCCTGCTCGAGGCCATGTCCTGTGCCTGCGGGATCATCATCTCGAGCTTGCCCTCCTCGTTGGAATGGATCCAGGATCAGCGTTCCGGTCTCGTTGTGGAACCCCGCAATGTGGACGATCTGACTGCTGCCATGCTGCGTTTCGCCCGAGACGACACATTTTGCAGGAGCAGTGGGGAAGCAGCCTTGGCCACCGCTCGCCACTGGGCCGGATTCGATACCAACATGGAGTACGTGCGCAGGATTTTCGAACAACAGGTCTCCGGTCAGGGATCCGGGCCAGAGGAAGTCTCCTTGCCGACTCTCATCAAAGCCAAAGGCGGGCCGCGACCGTGATTCTCTCGGTTGTAATTCCCACCATGAACAAGGCGGAACTGCTGCGCCGAACCCTGGCTGCCTTGATGGTCCAGGACCCGGGTCCGGACCGACCCTGGGAACTGGTGGTGGTCAACGACGGCAGTACCGATCATACCGCCGACTTGCTTGCCGAGACGGCGGAAACCCAACCGCGCTTGCGCGTCGTCTCGCCGCCCCAGAACGTGGGGCGCGCCCGAGCCCGCAATCTGGGTGCCCGAGCGGCGACAGGACGCTGGCTGCTCTTCATCGACGACGACATCATCACGCCTGCCGGCCTATTGAAGGCCCACCTGGACCTACTGGAACGCCGACCCGGCTGTGGAGTGATCGGATATGCAGTGACCGAGGCCGCTCTGATCGACGCGCCCCATTTCCACTATCTGGACAGCCGGGGAGTAGCCCGTCTGGAGCCCGGACCGGCGCCAGCTCGTTTCTTCGTCACCCAAAACGCGTCGGTTCCCAGGGAAGCGTTTCTGGCCGTCGGCGGCTTCGACGAAGAGTTCTCGACCTACGGATTCGAGGACATGGAAGTGGCGTTCCGCATGGAGGATCTAGCCGGCGTGCGGTTCGTGGCGTTGAGTGAACCAGTGCCCTGTCACGTACACCACCATACTCTGCCGGATTACCTGGCGAAGCGGCGCGAATGCGGGAGGCATTCCCTGGCATTGGTGGCCCGACGCCACCCGGGTCGGATTCGAGAGATGAGGCTGCACCATGTCATCGACGGACCCGACTCGCCACCGCCATCACCGGTGAGCCGGATGATCAGGGGTTTCGCTGCCTCCGCTCTGGGCCGCCGTTTTCCCGAGCTTTTGGGACACTGGCCGACGTCCCGAGGCAATCGGCCGCTGTTTGGACAGGTCTACTTCACTCTCATGAACCTGGCAGTCCTGTGTTGTTACCGCCAGGGCCTGTCAAGGGGGACACCCCGCGACTGTCCAAATGGCGCAAAAGACTGACAATATGACACTGTAATTCGATTCTCCGGTTTGCTGCGAGTTCCTCCCTTGAGCGCATTCAGCTTTTAACACATTGCCATAACAAAAGATACGAGGACATCGCGTCACGCGGAGTTTTGGGCACGGGGCTTGTTTATTGGAAATCGGAAAAACAGATTCAGTTCTCTCGACACGAAAGTGGAGGTTCGATATGGGCAAGGTCATCGGTATCGATTTGGGCACGACCAATAGCGTGGTATCAGTCATGGAAGCCGGCGAGTCCAAGGTCATCCAGAACAAGGAAGGCAATCGCACCACACCGTCGGTGGTGGCCTGGAACAAGAATGGCGAACGACTCGTTGGCTTGCTCGCCAAGCGGCAGGCAGTGACCAATCCCACGGACACTGTCTACTCCATCAAACGTTTCATGGGCCGTCGTTTCGAAGAAGTGGACAATGAGATGCAGGAAGTGCCCTACGAGGTGATCAAGGGCAGCAACGGTGAAGTCCGCATCAAGACCAGCCATGGCGAGTTCAGCCCGCCCGAGATCAGCGCGCAGGTTTTGCGGGCGCTCAAAGAGACGGCAGAGGAGTATCTCGGCGAAACAGTCACCGACGCGGTCATCACGGTTCCGGCGTACTTCAACGACAGCCAGCGGCAGGCCACCAAGGATGCCGGCAAGATCGCTGGACTCGAGGTCAAGCGCATCATCAACGAGCCCACTGCAGCGGCACTGGCGTATGGTCTGGAACGCAAGGGCGAAGAGACCATTGCGGTCTTCGACCTCGGCGGCGGCACCTTCGATATCTCGATCCTTGAAATCGTCGATGGAGTATTCTCGGTTCTGGCAACAAACGGCGACACTCACCTGGGCGGCGATGATTTTGACCAGCGGATCATTGACCACCTGGTGGATACCTTCCTGAAGCAGGAGGGCATCGATCTGAGCAAGGACCCTATGGCCCTGCAGCGCCTGAAAGAAGCTTCCGAACTGGCCAAGCGCGAGCTCAGCTCTTCGGCGCAGACGGAGATCAACCTGCCGTTCATCACTGCTGACCAGAACGGCCCCAAGCACCTGACGTTGACGCTGACACGGTCCAAGTTCGAGTCCCTGGTGGAAGACCTGGTGGAGCGAACGGTACAGCCCTGCCTGAACTGCTTGAAGGACGCCGGCCTGTCGGCCTCGGATATTGACGAAGTACTGCTGGTGGGTGGCTCGACCCGCATGCCCGCGGTACAGGCCAAGGTCCAGTCCATTTTTGAGAAGGAGCCCAATCGTACCGTGAACCCCGACGAGGTCGTGGGCATGGGTGCCGCGATCCAAGGTGGCGTGCTCGGCGGCGAGGACATGGACATCGTGCTGCTCGACGTGACGCCCCTGAGTCTGGGCATCGAGACGCTCGGCAGCGTGATGACGCGGCTCATCGACCGCAATACCACCATACCGACCAAGAAGAGCCAGGTATTTTCGACGGCGGCCGACAATCAGCCCACCGTGGACATTCACGTGCTACAGGGTGAGCGTGAAATGGCCCTGGACAACAAGACTATCGGACGGTTTCAGCTCACGGGCATCCCGGCCGCGCCCCGAGGTATTCCGCAGATCGAAGTCACCTTCGACATCGATGCCAACGGAATCCTTTCGGTCAGCGCAGTGGACAAGGCCACCGGTAAGGAACAATCCATCAAGATCCAGGCCTCCAGCGGCTTGAGTGACGACGAAGTGGAGCGCATGGTCAGCGACGCCGAAGCCAATGCTGCCGAGGATCAGAAGAAACGCGAACTGATCGACCTGCGTAATGAGGCCGAAGCCCGCATCCATGCCGCTCGCAAGAGCATGGAAGAACTGGACCAGGATCTGGAGCAGGAGCTGCGAGACGATGTCGAGACGAAGATCAAGGCCCTCGAAGAGGTGCTCACGAGCGAGGACTCGGCGATGATCCGGGCCGCAAGCGATGCCCTGATGCAGTCGGTGCAGCAGCTTGCCAGTAAAGCTTATGAAAAGGCGTCGGCCGCCCAAGGGGGTTCCGCAGAGGACGCTCCCGGACCTGGGGAAGCCAAGAAAACCGACTCGTCGGCAAACGCGAAACAGAATGACGGCTCCGTCGATGCGGACTACGAGGTGGTGGACGAATAGAGTAGCTCGTTTATCTGCTTGACCTTTTTCAATTGTGTGCTAGGGTCGGATGACTGGGGGACGACAGCATCCGGCCTCAACCACTCCCTGGACTGAAAACTCGCCTGAAATAAGACAAAAAAAGTCTTTGACGGATTCAAAGGAGATGATACTATTAACTCCTAGGAATCATTCTCCTTAAGAATCCGGACAATAAATCTCAAGTATTTTTCGGTTTGGACCGAAAACTGGAACCGAGCTTTAACGAAGACGTAGAATGGTTTCGATCGTGTTTTGATAATTTTGACCTACACGGTCAAGATTAAGTCCCGGAGCTGGCCGGAGACCATATAGGGAGGTAGCGGCGTGTACGAAGTAGAGCTGAGCAGTGACCGTCGGGAAGATCCGAGCCTCCAGCATTACCTGCAGACCATCGGTAAGCACAATCTCCTGACCAAGGAAGAGGAGTTTGAGCTGGCCCGCAGGATCAGGCGAGGCGACAAGGATGCTCTCGACAAGCTGGTGAATTCTAACCTGCGTTTTGTTGTCAGTGTGGCCAAGAAATTCCTCAATCAGGGACTCAGTTACATGGACCTGATTGCCGAGGGAAATATCGGACTGATCACCGCCGCCAAGCGTTTCGACGAGCGGCGGGATTTTCGCTTCATCTCCTATGCCGTATGGTGGATCCGGCAGGCCATTCAAAAGGCCATCGCCGAACAAACCAACACGGTACGCTTGCCCATCAACCGCTCCCAACAGGCCCAGCGGATGAAACGCGTCGCCCAGAAGCTCGAACAGGCCCACCATCGGAAAGTTCAGGAAGACGAGATCGCCGAAGCCATGAGCATCGACCCTCGTAAGATGGGGCAGATCCGGGCTGCGAGTCGACCGTTGGTGAGCCTCGACCAGCCGCTCTACGATGATGACGTGACGTTGGCCGACACCCTATCGGATCCGGAGAATCTGACACCGGACCAGGATTACGTTACCGACGAGCTGGAACAGGAACTGGCCGATGCCATGGCCCTGCTTTCGGCCCGCGAGAAGGACATCGTCGTGCGTTATTACGGCCTGGGTTCGGAGGAAACCTCGTCCCTCGAGACCATCGGGCAGGATATCAACCTGTCCCGGGAGCGGGTCCGACAGATCCGCAATCAGGCCCTTTCGAAGATGAGGCAATTCGGTCACGGTGATCGTCTGGTCGACTACTTGAGCTGATACCGCCTACTGATCAGGTGCCCGCCGGTTTTTCCGTTGACACAGCCGGGGGCACCTGTTTTATTTCGCGATCCCGGGGGGCGATTAGCTCAGCTTTGGTTAGAGCGCTTGTTTGACAGACAAGAGGTCACTGGTTCGAGTCCAGTATCGCCCACCAACGGAACTCCGGATGAAGCCCGCAGCCTGATCGGCGCCGGGCTTTTTTCGTTGGATTCAGTGGGCACGTAGTGCATTTTTCTGTTACCTTACCCGTCATTTGATAAACGAGAGAAACGCGGGCGCGCGCGCGTCGGGCTCACCCTCAATCTGCAAGGATGGCCGGTTCGAAATGTCGAAACTCACTCTCACGCTCCCCGATGGCGCAAACGTTGAGCTGGATGCGGGTCAGAAGTATGGCGACGCCGTGCGCCAGATCGGTGAAGGCCTCTTCCGCAATGCGCTGGCGGTCACCGTCGACGGTGTCAATCACGCTCTGGACGAGGAGGCGGCCGCCGGTGGCAACCTGACGGTCATCACCCGGGGCAGCGAGGCAGGGTACGACACCTTGCGCCATTCGACGGCCCACCTCATGGCCTGGGCAGTACAGGAACTCTACCCGGGAGTGAAATTCGCCTTCGGTCCGAATATCGAGAATGGCTTCTACTACGATTTCGATCGGGAGGAGCCATTCAGCGAAGAGGAACTCGAAGCCATCGAGGCCAAGATGCGTGAATTGGCGAAGCAGAATGTGACCATCGAGCGGGAGATCATGGACCGCGGGCAGGCCGAATCCCTCTTTGCGGATCAACCCTACAAGCTCGATCAGATCCGCCATCTCGATGAAACCGATGCGGCGGAGTTGAGCATTTATCGTATGGGAAGCTTCGTTGACCTGTGTGAGGGACCCCACGTACCGGCGACGAAGGAGCTCAAAGCCTTCAAGCTGCTGTCCGTGGCCGGCGCCTACTGGCGGGGTGACAGCAGCCAACCCATGCTGCAGCGGATCTACGGCACCAGCTGGTTCAAGAAGAAGGAACTGGATCAGCATCTTGCCATGCTCGAGGAAGCCAAGAAACGGGACCATCGTAAACTGGGTCGCGAGCTCGACCTGTACGGGATCATGGACGAGGCGGGGCCGGGGCTCAGCTACTGGTTTCCCCGGGGCGATATCCTGCGCGACCAGATCATCAGCTACTGGAAGAACGTCCATCGCCAGAATGGCTACCAGACCGTGACCACTCCGCACATTTCCCAGGCCGGACTCTGGGAAACCTCCGGACACATGGAGTTCTACCGCGACGACATGTATGTCTTCGACCAGGACGAGCGCCAGTACGTGGTCAAGCCCATGAACTGCCCGGGACACATTCTGATGTACAAGCGCAAGACCCGGGGCTGGCGCAGTCTACCGGTCCGCTACGCTGAACTTGGCACGGTCTATCGGGCCGAACTGAAGGGCGCGCTGCACGGTCTGATGCGGGTGCGTGGATTCACCCAGGATGACGCTCACCACTTCTGCACGCCGGACCAGCTCGAGGACGAGGTCAGCCTGTGCATCGACCTGGTGAAGGAGATTCTGGGCACTTTCGGTTTCGACGATTTCAAGGTCGAACTCTCGGTGCGCGATCCCCTGAACAAGCAGAAATACGCCGGCACCGACGAGGAATGGGCTGCGGCCGAGACTTCCCTGGTCAATGCGCTGAACAAGCACGGCCTCGAATTCTCTCGAGAAGAGGGAGAAGCGGTGTTCTACGGCCCGAAAATCGACGTCAAGCTCATCGACGCCATCGGACGTCGCTGGCAGACGAGCACCATCCAGTTCGATTTCAACCTGCCTCGGCGGTTCGGCGTGACCTACACCGACCACGAAGGTCAGGAGAAGTACGTCTACATGGTGCACCGCGCCATCATGGGTTCACTGGAGCGCTTCATCGGCATTCTGACCGAGCATTTCGCCGGCGACTTTCCTCAGTGGTTGGCACCCGAACAGGCCCGGGTTCTCTCGGTCAGCCGTGATCAGCACGATTATGCCAAGGAAGTGGCCGCCGAGCTGCGCAAACGAGGATTCCGCGTCGGTGAAGATGTCCGGGACGAAAAGATCGGCTTCAAGATTCGCGAAGCCGAGGTCCTGCGCGTGCCTTGGATGCTGGTGGTCGGTGGACGGGAGATGGAGAACGGTGAAGTGGCTCTGCGGGTTCGGCACCAAGGCAATCTGGGCTCCCGGAGCCTTGATCAGGTAACCCAGGATCTCCTTGACGCCGTGGCCGACAGGACCTAGATTGTTTCGATTGTCATCGTGCCGGGGGACGGGTAACCCCCGGTAACGCATTCAAGAAGAGGTCCGCCCTCTCACCGTAGCTGGTCCGCGTTTCTTTACGAACCGGGACGGAGCGGTTATGAAACCCCGTGGCGGACCTATGCGTCCGTTTTTTTGTGCTTGTTACCGAGTCACAGAAAGCGGCTTGAACGTACCCACAGGAGGTAAGGCTTATCAAGGGTAGCAAAGTGACCAGGGTCAACCGGATGATCAGGATCCCCAAGGTTCTGGTTGTCGATGAAGACGGTACCCAGTTGGGAGTTCTGGACACTAACGAGGCGCTGAATATCGCCGAGGAAAAGGGTCTGGACCTCGTGGAGGTGGCGCCCACTGCTCGCCCTCCCGTATGTCGCATCATGGACTATGGGAAGTTCAAGTACGAGCAGAGCAAGAAGGCTCGCAAGGCCCGGCAGGCGTCCCACACCGTGAAGGTCAAGACCATCCAGTTTCGTCCCAAGACCGATGACCACGACTACCAGTTCAAGAAGAAGCACATCCTCAGCTTCCTCGAGGCAGGTAACAAGGTCAAGGTGGTCATGAGGTTCAGAGGTCGCGAAATCTCGCACATGGATCTGGCGCTCGAGTTTCTCGATCACCTGATCACCGAGGTTGAGGAATTCGGGACTCCCGAATCACGACCCCAGCGGGAAGGACGTCTGATCACGTTCGTCCTGGCGCCCAAGAAGGCCGTTTAGACGCGCGCAACTGCCGGTGGAGTAACCCGACGGACACGGTCCCGTGGGTGTGTACGCTCCGGCACAGAATCGAAAGAAGCAGAGTAAAATGGGTAACGCGAAAATGAAGACGAACCGCGCAGCTGCCAAGCGCTTCAAGCTCACCGGCAGCGGTCGGATCAAGAGGAACAAGGCATACCACGGCCACCTGTTCACCGCCAAGAGTCCCAAGCGGCTGCGCAAGCTGCGCAAGAGCAGCTTGTTGGCTCCCAGTGATGAGGCCCGCGCCCGCAAGATGCTGGCTGGCGGCAAGTAACCTGAACCGGGGACCGTCCCGACCGAGATAGAGGAGGAAGCGCAATGCCCAGGGCAACAAACAATCCTGCTGCGAAAGCGCGGCGGAAGAAGTATCTCAAGCGCGCCAAGGGATTCGTCGGTGGCAAGAGCAACCAGTACATCGCCGCCCGTGAATCCGTCGACCGCGCGTTGGCCTACGCCTATCGGGATCGCCGCAACAAGAAGCGCGATTTCCGTCGCCTATGGATCACGCGGATCAACGCCGCGGCCCGAATCAACGGCCTGAGTTACAGTCACTTCATCAACGGCCTGAAGAAGGCCGAGATCGATATCGATCGCAAGATGCTCGCTGACTTGGCCGTGGCCGACGCTCCCGCCTTCGCCAAGCTGGCTGAGGCGGCCAAGAGCGCTCTTTGATCGGCACGAGCAGAATGGACCAGGCGCGTCGGCGACTAGCGACGCGCCTTTGGGTTGCGCTCGTCGTACCGGTGGTGCTTTCCGGACGCAATCGACATCCGGAATCACGAACCCGCCTGGCCTAACACCATCAAGCCGGGGTTTCCCGGCAAAGGGGATCCTGACATGTTGGAGACCATCGCGCGGTTGCGGGCCGAGGGCCTCGATCGTATCGAAGCGGCCGAGACCGAAGCTCAGCTCGAGGCGGTGCGCGTGGCGCTTCTCGGTCGCAAGGGGGAACTGACCGGGCTACTGCGGGGGCTCAAGGATGTTGATCCCGAACTGCGCCCGCAGGTCGGTGCGGAACTGAATCGAGTCAAGATCGAACTCGGCGAACGCCTGGATGAGAAGGGTGCAGCGCTCGGCGCCGGCACATCCATGTTGGCCACCGCAGGCGACTTGACCCTGCCTGGAGTACCGCCTGCGCAGGTGGGAACGAACCATCCCCTGATATCGGTGCTGGAATCGATCTGCGATATCTTCTACGGCATGGGCTTCACCCGGGGCGAAGGCCCGGAGGTGGAGCTGGACTACTACAACTTCACTGCCCTGAATTTTCCCGACGACCATCCGGCCCGTGACATCCAGGATACTTTCTATATCAACGATGACGTCTGTATGCGTACCCAGACCTCACCGGTCCAGGTCAGGACGATGGAGCGCACCGATCCACCACTGGCATGCATCTTCCCCGGTCGGGTCTACCGGAACGAGAACTCCGACGCTTCTCACGCCTCTGAGTTCTATCAGATCGAGGGCCTGGTGGTGGACAAGGCCATCAGCCTGACAGACCTGAAGGACACCGTTGACACCTTTGTGCACAACTTCTTCGGAGCAGCCGAGCCGACCCGCTTCCGTCCCCACTATTTTCCTTTCACCGAACCGTCGGTGGAAGTGGACATGGAATGCGTGGTTTGTGGTGGCAAGGGATGTGGCGTGTGTGGTCAGACCGGCTGGATGGAGATCATGGGGGCAGGCATGGTCCATCCCAACGTGTTCAAGGCCGCCGGCTATCCCGACGACGCCTACACCGGGTTCGCTTTCGGCATGGGCATCGACCGTATCGCCATGCTCAAGTACGGTGTCGGCGACATCCGCCTGCTCTACGAGAACGACCTCCGCTTCCTGAAACAATTCCGAGGTGTGCTGTGAAAATCAGTCTGGACTGGTTGCGGGACCTGGTGTCCTGGGACGACGAACCCGCGGAACTAGCGGCCAAGCTGACGGCCGCCGGCCTGAATGTCGAAGGCATAGAGGCCTATGAGCAGACCTTTCCCGGCGTGGTCATCGCGAAGGTGATCCACCGTGAGCAGCATCCCAACGCGGATCGTCTGAGTCTCTGTCGCGTGGACGCAGGGGGTGACGAACCCGTGCAGGTGGTCTGCGGAGCCCCCAATGTGCGGGAGGGCCTGAAGGTTCTGTTTGCCACGGTCGGTTCCGTGTTACCGGGCGATTTCAAGATCAAGAAGTCGAAGATTCGCGGCGTCGAGAGCTTTGGCATGATCTGTTCGGCCAATGAGCTGCAGCTATCCAGCGAGGCGGCAGGCATCATGGAGCTGGAGACGGAGCTGCCTCCGGGTACGCCGGCGGACGAACTCTACGGGTTCACCGACACGGTCTTGGATATCGAGGTCACGCCCAATCGCCCCGATTGGCTGAGTCACATCGGTGTCGCCAGGGAAGTGGCGGCCATCTACGGCACGAAGGTCGGCATGCCGCGTACCTGGTCCAGCCAGCAGAGCGGCGAGAACCTGGGCATGAGGGTTCGCATCGACGACTACGCCGACTGCTGCCGTTACATGGCCTTCGGCGCCCGAAACATCCAGGTCGGTACTGCTCCGGACTGGATGCAGAATCGCTTGCGAGCCATCGGCAGTCGCCCCATCAACAATGTCGTCGACATCACGAATTACGTTCTGTTCGAGCTCGGGCAGCCCATGCATGCCTTCGATCGGGCCCGGCTGACCGGCGAGACTCTTACCATCCGCCGTGCCGAAGCAGGGCAGAAGGTGGTGACGCTGGATGGCCAGGAGCGTGAACTGGCCGACGATCATTTGCTGGTCTGCGACGAAGCCGGGGCGGTTGCCCTGGGCGGAGTCATGGGACTGGCCAACAGCGATGTTTCCGAATCGACTGACGAGATTCTACTGGAGAGCGCGTTCTTCGATCCTCAGCTCGTACGCAAGGCGAGCCGGGGTCTTGGCCTGATCAGCGAGGCCAGCTACCGTTTCGAGCGGGGGGCTGACTGGGAAATGGTCGAGAGGGCTGCCCATCGGGCCCTGTACCTGTTGCAGGAGCATGCCGGTGCCTACATCGTGCCCGACAAGGCGGACCGGGCGGATCCGGACCGGCCGGCCGGCCATTCAGTGCCCCTGCGCATCTGGCAGGTGAACAGGGTGCTGGGCACTGCGGTCACCACGGACGCCGCCGCTCAGGCCCTGCAGAACCTGGGCTTGAAGGTTCAACCCATGGGCAATCCCAACGCCAGCAATGCCAATGCCGTCAACATGATGGTGCAGATCCCATCATTCCGGCGCGACCTTCACCAGGAGATCGATCTCATCGAGGAGATCGCCCGCAGCTACGGCTACGACAACATGAGCGGTGGGGGCGGCTTTCGCGGCAGTGGGGGCGGAATTCGCGACCCGCGGGACATGGCCTTGTCCCAGGGCCGTGCCTGGTTCGCCGCCTGCGGCTACCACGAGATAGTGACCTCCAGCTTCCTGGCGGCCGGCGACCTGGAGCGACTGGGCCTCGACGAGACCGATCCTCGGCGCGAGACCCTGTCTGTGATCAATCCGCACCACGGCGGCAATACCCAGTTACGAACATCGATGCTGCCGTCGTTGCTGGACGTTGCTCGACGTAATTTGAATGCCGGCGCCGAGGCGCCGGTGCGCCTGTTCCAGATCAATCGCACCTTCTGGCCTGGAGGCAAGAAGGT
>Ga0070728_10001569_pt1 | contig 33035 bp, 29 predicted proteins | sample tdDd471_FD_66723 | JGI IMG/M metagenome (GOLD analysis project Ga0070728, IMG submission 66723) | Marine sediment microbial communities from the Atlantic coast under amendment with organic carbon and nitrate - tdDd47.1 | ecosystem: Environmental > Aquatic > Marine > Coastal > Sediment | place...
GCTGGACATCATAGAAAAACACATTGTCTGTTTGACCACCCTTTGTAAAGATCAGGATAGAAGTAGATACACCGGCATAGGGTTTGAACACACCGGAAGGCAGGGAAATCACTGCCTCAAGCTGGTTTTCTTCCACCAGTAGCTTACGCAGTGATCTGTGGGCAATTGACGAGCCAAACATTACACCGTCCGGTACGATGGTAGCACTACGCCCACCTATCTTTAACATCCGCAAAATTAGAGTAACAAAAAGCAGCTCGGTCTTTTTTGTCTTCACCTTGCGGATAAGTGACGGATGAACGTCTTTATAATCCAGACTGCCCTTAAAAGGAGGGTTGGCCAGAATAACGTCAAATGAATCCTCAGCAAACTGTGGGAATTTCTCAGGGAACGAGTTGCTCAAGGTATCACGATAATGAATATCTGGGTTTTCAACACCATGGAGCATCAGGTTCATTACAGCGATACGCAGCATAGTCACATCAAAATCGAACCCGTGAAACATATTGTTTTGAATATGCTTACGATACGGTTCCAGTTTGTCACCAGAATAAATAATGCTGCCATCTTCAGCCTTGATTTGTCCCTTTTTCGAGGTGTGTTTCTCAAGCAGATAAAGCATTACATTTACCAGAAAACCTGCAGTACCGCATGCAGGATCAGCTACCGTCTCATCGGGACGCGGATCAAGTATCTCAACCATCATCCTGATAATATGGCGAGGTGTACGAAACTGACCATTGATGCCGGCAGTAGTGAGTTTACTTAACAGGTATCCCGATGAAAGAGGCTTTGAGCTTCGTGCAGAAAACAGTCTCCAGACGATCTGTTTTAAGGCGTTACAAGCGCAGCATCGCATCATGGGGCAACTCTCTAACCAACGATATTGAGCGTACATTATCCTTATCGCTTTTAACCGGCGAGGGTGTGGATCAGGGTATTGATGCCATTGCAGCTTGTGATGATACTTTCAAGGATGCCCGCTGGAAGGCAGAGCGCATCTGGCGCACCGAAACGGCAGACGTTTACGAGTCCTCAAAGCTCGATACAGCCGAGTATCTCAATAGTGAGGAAGACCTAAGTTTAAAGAAGCAGCTTACTGCAATAATTGACTATCGTACCGGCGAGGATTCGATCTATGTCAACGGTCAGGTACGGGAACTGAAGAAGCCCTTTAACGATGGCAAAAAGGATTACATGTCACCTCCCAACCGCCCCAACGACCGGGAAACGGTGACTTATCTGGAAGAAGACTGGCTGGAGGAGGAACGGGAGAAGCTTGAAGCGGATTTAAGTGCTGTGGACTCGAATGATGAAAAAACCTTGTTCAGCCAAGATAAACCGGTTGTCGTCAAAAAGGGTAAGGCAGGCAAAACAGCAGAGAAAATACCCAAAGCACCGGCAAGCAAATACTTGTATGATTATCAGGAGGGAACACCGAGCGAAAAGAATATCAAGCAGATAGTTTCAAATGAGCAGAAAACGTCTCTTAAGGGTATTGAGCACGGCTATGGTTATGACAGTACTGGAAAGAAATTGTTTTCTAAAAAAGGTACTAAAAAGAGAATTAGACTTAACAAAAAAGAAGTCAAAAAACTTAAGCATGGAATATTTAGCCATAACCATCCACAGATTGAAGAGACATTTTTTGCTCACACTTCCTTTTCAGTTCAAGATATAGAGTCTGCATGTGAAATTGAATTGCAGGAAATAAGGGTTGTTTCTGGCAATAAAACATTCAGCATGAAACCACCAAAAGGCAAAATGTGGACAAAGAATTATTTTGAAAAGGAAATCAAACCGCTATATGATCATTATGAGGTTGAGGTTGATTCAAATATGATGGATGCTATGCTAAATAATCCCAATAAATACTGGAGTGACAGTGTAGATGAAATTTGGAATAGAGTTGCTAAAAAAAGTGGAATGAGGTATTCTTCAATCATAGGAGGTAAGTAGATATGTTACGTGAAGAAGAACTTGAATTCCAGAGATTAAAAAAGCATCATAACAAGAATCTTACCCGCGAGCAGTATGAATTTATAAAGGCCAAACAAAGAAAACGTGAATTTGCCAGCAAGTTAATTAAAAAAGCAGAAAGCCACGGTTTTTTGTTGCTTGACTGGGTTTACGAGGGCATGACTAAAGAGGAAATGATCGCTGATATGGATAATATCATCGCTGAACACAAGGCAGAAGAAGCCAAGAACCAAACCTAAATAACCACCAAACAAACTGATACGAGCCACCCATTAAACCGGGTGGCTTTTTTATTTTCAACCGAATGTGTCCGGTTTTCGGACAGATTTATTCAACTCAAATCAAGGAGAAATATTATGGCAAGAGAAGCAATTACAGATGCGTGGAAGGAAATCATGGACCGTGCCGACCCTAACACTGTTGCGGATCAGCTTCGCAAGGTTTTGGGACCGGGCGTTGGTTTCGGAACTTTGATTCAGGAAATGAACAGTGCGATCAACAACGGGGCAGCCAAGGACATCGAGAAGGTTCTGGAAATTTCCGCAGAGATCACCGGCACCGGTTCCGAGCAGAGTGTGTCCCATAGCCTCGGTGCGGTACCTACCGTGGTGCTTCCGTTCTGGACCAACCAGCCTGATTCGGCAGTGACCTTTGAACAGGGTACACACACAGACGCAGCAGCTCTGGTAACTGTCACAGCGACAGCCAAATGCCATCTGCTGATACTGGCCATGCCTTCCTAGGCGATTTACCAACAATCACACTACGTGACGACTACGGTTAAAGTCGGAGAAAGAAAATAAGATGAATTTACATTTGCTTATGCTGAGAAGAATGTTGATGGAAGGTGAAGGAGCAGGAGAAGGTGGCACACCTCCTTCAGGTGAAGGAACAACTCCACCGGCTAGCTTTTGTTCACCTGAGAAACTGCTACCGACTCTGCCAGCTTGGATGTCCAGACAGGATCGCCAAGTGAATCCTGAATCTGCTCTTCAAAGGGATTCTTGACAGGGCTTATCCAGTGACGTATGGCGTGAAAGATGAACGGGTCACTGAAATGTAGCTTGCGTGGTTTTTTGGGAGCGACAGTCAGTTTGTCTTCCATCAATGCACCCTGAACAATTGCTACGTCCATTGAAGCCAGCAGGGAGATGTAATCCGCAACAGTTTTGGCGTGGTCGATGGAAAGATCCTGCGCAAGGTTGTTCCAGGTTACCTGACTTCCCAGCCTTTTAATCATAGCTGCCAAAACCTCTCGCAGGTAGGTTTCCTGTTTGCCACGCTTCAACATATCACCACGAATCCAGTCGCTGTACGTTGCCAGTGTAGAAGTAAGGATGGTTTTGTCACGTGCCATGTCGTTGATGGCCGTTAAAAAACCGCCGTGAACAAGATATTGGTCGAACTGCTCGAACAGTTTTTGTAACAGTTTTGTGGAGGCCGCTTCTGGTTTCTGTTTAAGAAGCGAAAGCTCTTTCTTGTTTAACGCCTTTTTAAGTTCCACAACCTCACGAAAGGTTAACGGGTACAGATGGAAGTCAACAATATCCTCCTTGCCGCGACGACCGGGAAAACGCATTCTTGCTTCCTGGATGAAGGTGGTATCGGAACCTGTGAGAACGAGTACCGTGTTTTCAAGAATACCAGAATCAGCAAGAAACTTGATACCTTTGTCCCAGCCTTTAATGTAGCTCACCTCATCGAGAAGGATGTATTGAAGGACTTCGTGTTCTTGCAGATGTTCTGTAAATAGACGAACCAGAGTGTGATGGTCGTCAATTAACTCGCCAGTAAAGAAGGCAATATTCTCTGCTGGAGTTTTGCGTTTCAGAAGAATTTGCATCCATTGTTTAAGCAGAGTAGTTTTTCCGATTTGGCGGCCACCTGCGATGGAGTATATGCCAGGTTTCCCGATTGGGAGACTCGTCAGAAGTGCAGGAGAGTGAATCAATGGTTGTTTTGACAGAAGACGCAGATGCGGGTCGAGTTTGCCGAGAGACTTCGGATCATCGAGATGACTGTTGTGTGCTAAAAATCTGGTATCCATAATTATCCTCACTGACCAATGATTATCTTTAATCAATGACCATTATCTATATTGTGTTATATTATGTCAAGATAAGTTTGGGAGTGCTTTTTGTATACGATATGAGATTTTGGTGAACCGTCATCAAAAGACAAACCTTAATGACTTAAGTTAACATCAATTACAAGCTGTAAAAGTTTGCCGTTTACAGAATGTCATACAACCTTATATAGAGATGCTTTTTAAATGAAGAAGAAATCATTGAAAAATATCAGTGCATCATTCGGAATCGGCCATTATGCAATCTGCCATTTCCTGCAAGTAAACGCTCTTTAACTTTTTGAATTAGAAAGTAAAAGATCCTTTACTTTGCAGTCGGAATGCAAAGCAGTCTAAAATCATTTGACAAAACCTCATGACTGTTGCATATTTAAGAGCAGTTTGGATGTAATTCTTAAATATGTAACGGAGCGAGATGAAGACAATAAAGAATCAGATTATGGAAATTGCTCGAAAACAGGCTGCTTTTCGTGCAGGGGATATTCCAGATACCAGAAACCCACGGACAGAACTGTGCCGTATGGTTGAAAATAGCGAACTAGTTCGTGTCGGACGGGGCCTATATTCGCTTCCAGATGTCGAAGTCGGTGAGAATCACTCACTTGCCGAAGCAGTGAAGCTGTATCATGGCGGGGTAATTTGTTTGATTTCTGCACTCCACTTTCATCATATTGGAACCCAACTTCCTTATGAAATATGGCTCATGCGGCAAGATCGAAATATCCCTCCTGCTAAAAATCTGCCTGTTCGTTTTGTCTATAGTAAAGGTGATGTGTTTTCCTTTGGAATTGAAAAGCATGTCATCGAAGGAACTGAGGTGAGCATTTACTCACCAGCCAAGACTGTCGCCGACTGCTTTAAATACCGCAATAAAATAGGTCTGGATGTCGCGATTGAAGCTCTTCAGGAAGGGTGGAAAGAAAAGCGGTTCACCATGGATGAACTTTGGGCTGCTGTAAAAGTCTGTCGTGTCCAGAATGTTATACAACCTTATATAGAGATGCTTGTTAAATGAAGAAGAAATCATTGAAAAATATCAGTGCATCAGTTCGGGATCGGCTATTAAATCTGGCAAGATCCACAGGAAGGAATTTTCAGGAATTGACGGTTCGATATACCGCAGAAAGGTTCCTTGCACGTCTTGCTGAGAGTGAACATAGTGAACGGTTTATCCTCAAAGGAGCCATGCTTTATATACCATGGAAACTCGATGATAAGCGGACAACAATGGATCTTGATCTTTTGGGGTTCGGAAGTCCGGATATGGAAAACCTTAAGATGGTATTTCAACAGATTTGCGATACAGATATAGAAGATGATGGCCTGGTATTCGACAAGAAAAGTATAGCTGTCACCCAGATTCGTGAAGAATCCGTTTATGACGGAGTTAGGATCATTATTGCCGTAATCCTTGACACAATGTCGATACGTTTTCAGGTGGACGTAGGATTTGGAGATCAAGTTGTTCCGGCACCACAGTCGGCAGAATTTCCGGCTCTGCTTTCCGAACATGGCCCTGTCATTCGTTCCTATTCTCCGGAAACGGTGATTGCTGAAAAATTCAACGCCATGATTATACTCGGCATGGCTAATAGCCGGATGAAGGACTATTTCGATATCTGGATGCTGAGCAGGAATTTCACAATAGAAGCTAATGTATTGCGAGAAGCAATCAAGCAGACCTTCAACAAGAGGAGTACTGAATTCCCTCAAACCGAACCTGTTGCTCTTAGTGAAGATTTTTCCAATAACGAATCCAAACAGAATCAATGGAAAGGATTTATCCGAAAACAGAAACGACTCGATTCTGCACCCCGCCTGTCCGAGATCATAGAAGCTATCAAAGCTTTTCTTTTGCCGATCTTATCTGAAATTGATGCAGAAACATTGACTGTTGAAACGTGGTCTCCTGAAAAAGGCTGGAAATAGCTACAGCACCACTTCAAAATTTGTCATAGCTTTGTCACAGCTCTAAAAAATATCTGCAATGATCATCCTATACCGCTTTCCAGGGTCGGTTGGGCTTGTCTCTATCACCTGGATACAACCTGCTTCAATAAGAATTTTCATATATCTTTGCAGGGTTCGTCGACTCTGTGGAAAGTTTGCGTTACCCATACGCTTCTGCCCTGTTTGCAGCCACTCCCCCAAAGCAGCTACTTGATAATCTTTCCTGCCTGATCATACTCAACCCATTTGCCATGTTTGCGATTGTCTTGATATTTACCAGAATTTTTACCGGAATACTTACTGTCAACTTCTAGAATATTGTGTTTTTCAATATTGATGAGTTTTCCAGATTCCCATAATTCTGTCGAGATCTTTTCCCCCATATCATTCCAGAAAAGCCATTCTCCAGATCTAAGTCCTTGATTGAAAGTACCTTGTACGGCTAGCTTGCCATTTGGATGCCATTTTTTATACCAACCATGATTGTAATATGGCGGTTCCGTCTCCTGAAATACCTGACACCATTGTTCAACACCAACAGTACCAGCAAGTTCAGCTCCTGTTGGACATGACACTTGCTTGCCAGCATCTGCCGAAGATGTACAAGAAGTGATTAAAATTGCAAAGATACAAATTCCAATGACTCGTATTAGCATAGGTACGCCCTTATCTAAGGTAGATTGATAATTATTCGACTGTAATAGAAAAGCTACCAGTCCATGCAGGATCTGTAGACGGGTCACTGTTATATGGAGCATGAGCCAAAAAATTATAATTTAGCAATTGACTATTATAATGAAGCAATAACTTTGGACGAAGAAGAATCAGAGTTTCCCAGATTTCTTTCAATTAGACTCTATTACCGAGACGGCAGAGACAATTATTACAAATCTCTTGAGGCATTTGTCGAAAAATTTCCTTACAATGAATGGATTCCATTTCAAATCGGAAATTCATATTTAGCAAAAAACGCTGTAGATTATGAAAACGCCACTACCATGGCAGAACCCGCCGTGTCGGAGCTCCATATGGGCTCCAAAACGGCTATGTGGCAAATTGGAGAGACTGCCTGAAACAATAGAAAATTTAAAAAGTGCGAAAAATTCGTTGCGCTACCTTCTTTTTTCTTCAGCATATGAGTGATTACCTGCAAGCAGTGGTTTGAAAGTAACCGTTAAACATATACCCATTATAAAAAATCCCCGCAAAATTGCGAGGACTTTGTCAACAGTCTGAAAAGGTGACCATTAGGCCACCTTTTCAAAGTAGAGCCGCCTGGACTACTCTGCTTTTTTATAGTATTCCATCTTGTTTACAAGTTTGTCGTATTGGAACTTTCTGATCTGGAAGACTTTATTGACGCCATCGAGGGAAATAGATGCAAGATTCTTGCCTTCGTTGATCTTACCAAGATTCAATTTGAAAACTTTTTTATCTTTGGTTGTCAACTCGATCCATTGTTTGGGAGCTTCCAAATCGTAGTCTGCCATGTTTTCTGCTTCATCGACAATTTCGGCCCAGGTCATGTTTGTTATAGTATTCAAAAATGTTGTGATCTTTGCTTCATCTGTTACAAAATCCTTGTTGCCTTCTAGAAGCCATCTGTCTTCTGAACCAGCTTCACCCATTTTAGGATTTTCATTTATGGTTACAGAAGTAAGTGTGAAGGTGGCTGGTTTCTTGTCGAGGTTCAGAGTGAATTTGTCAACATCAATTCTGGTGAAATCCAGAACTTTCTTGAAACGCCAATCTCTTATTTTTCGTTTCAAAGAACCACCAAGCATACCTTTGCTTGCGTATACAGTGTTTGAATCGGGAAATCTAAAAAAGGTTCCACGATAGTCGGGGGTGTTTTTACCGACAATCAAAGATATCAACTCATTGCCATTGCTGTAGGCTTTTAATCTTGTTCCTTTTTCATCTACTTCAAATGTGGAATGCTTGTTTACGTTGTTGCTTACTATCCTGTCAATTTCCACTTTAGCAATTTTGTCGACAACCATTAGACCAAAGGTGTCTTCAGTGCGGTATTCTTTTGGTTTGGTGATGAACCAACCTGCACTTTTCTTTTCAAAGGTCAGTGCTTCTGTGGTGTTGATTATCTCCACTTTGTCAACTGCATCTTTGTCAACTACCGGAACCTTGGGTATCTCTGTGTCTTTCTTCTGTTCGTAGGGGTCATTCTGTGTAAGAAGGACTGCACCGAGCAATAAGATGAAAATTATTATGGCTAAAACGGTTTTATTCATACCTGTCATTTCAATCATCCTTGAAAATTAATCAGTCCAATTAATTATTACTACCGCTGGCAAGTTGAAAACCTTTTCGGCGGGCTTTTCTAAGCACCATCTTGAGCAAGCCAAATATAATCAGCAGGATGGGTACACCGATGATGTTTGCGTATTTAATCAGGTTTTTCTGCCAGCCCTCTAACTCTGCAATAGGTTTGTTTTGAATACCTTGTCCGCGAATGGCGATAAGCGATTCGTCCTGAACCAACCAATCCATGCAGTTGGTGAAGAAGACTGCCGATGAGCCTGTTCTATCGGCGAATTTATCCATTGCAAAGGAACCATCACCTGCGACCAGTATTCTTGTTTCGGGGCTTTTTGTCAGTAGTTCACCTGGCGATCCTGCAACCTGTTTGTTTGCAAAAGCACTTTCGAATTTACCTTTTGCAGTTGCCATCAGCGTAAATGGGCCAAGTTTGGCGTTTGTTTCGGCACTCATGTCCTGCATCGGGTTTATTTTGAATAAACCTATTTGCTGCCAGCTTTTTTCGCTTGTTTTGGCTAAAGAGGTATATTGCAAGTCTTCTGTATCCTGTGCCAAAACCAGAGATGATGCAAAGGAGAAGGGCAGAGCTTCCATTTTTGAAGTAAGGGTGTTGTCTTTATTGAAATCTGTGACTATAGGAATTAGAGGATAGTTAACTACATTCGTCACAACGAACTGCCCCTGCTGGCTTGAAACATTAATACGCTGATTTTGCAAATCACCTATCAAATCGTTGTTTATGGTGATGCCGTATTTCCTGAGGATGTCCCCAAGCCCTGTTTCGACAATATTTGCTTGGAATGTTTGCAGGTTGACATTAACGACATCGGTAAAGAATGCAACGGTTCGACCTTTCATCAGATATTGGTCAATCGCTATCAAGGCATCTTCTTCGTATTTATTAGTTGGGGAAAGTATGACCAGAGAGTCAACTTCTACAGGAATGCCTTTCGAAGCGTCGGTCAGGTCGATCATCTGGACTATATAGTTTTGTTCCAGAATACTCATTACGTGTTTCATCTCTTCCTTTGGATTCGGCTCGCCGTGACCCTGTAAAAAGCCAACGATTTTACGCTTGTCGGTGGTGAGACGTTTGATTGTCGAGGTGAAATCGTACTCCAGCCCTTGAGTGCTTCTAACCAGCGGAATAATTTCTTTTTTGTCGGCGTAGTAAAATACGATTCCCAAAAAAGCCTGTTTGACCTCGAACTTGTCGTCACGAATTTCCTGAATCTGTACAGGCGGGATACCAAGCAGCATCATTTCGTTCTTTTTATCGTCATCAGTTCCCGGGTCTACGAATTCGTATTTGAAGTTTCCTTTGGAATAGGCTGCATATTCCTCGAACAGGTCTTCAACAAATCTTGTATGAGAGTTGTATGGAGAGGGTAAATTGTCTGTAAAGTATGCTTTGGCGATAACCTGATCATCCAGATTTTTCATTAGATTAATACTTGCATCAGATAGTGAATATCTACCATCTTCGGTAAGATCCAATCTGCCAAACATCCTTGCAGAGACAAGGTTTACCAAGACGAGAATTCCTACAACTGTTATCAGGAAAACTCCCGTTGATAAGTGTGTTTTCATTCTTTCTTTCATTGTTTCACCTTTATCACTTCAATCCGTATTATGGATTTATTTAAGTTTCTCATTGTCCAGTGCAAACACTGCAAACATCAAAAACATCGAAATAAACGAGCCGTAATAAACCAGACCTCTGGTATCAATAACTCCTCTGGCGATATTGTTGTAATGGTAATCGACAGAGAGGTACTGCACGAAAGAAGCCATAAAGTTTGGTAAAAACGGCAGTGTTTTATCCAATAGGAAGATCCCAAAGCAGAGTGCCAGACCAACGATAAAGGCTACGATCTGATTTCTGCTTACAGATGAACAAAAAAGACCAACTGAAAGATAACTGGCCCCTAGCAGTATTAAGCCGATATAGCTACCGATAACCGGCCCCCAGTCCAGTGAACCGAGGGTGGAAACCGTAATGGTATAGGGAATGGTTAAGAGTATTGCAACCGAGAGAAGCACCACTGCCGCAAGGAATTTGCCGATTATGATGTTGGCGTTTGTCAATGGCAAGGTTACCAACAGTTCCAGGGTACCAGCTTTTCTTTCCTCGGATATCAGTCGCATTGTGATTGCTGGTGCAAAGAAGATCAGCAACATTGGAGTCAACGAAAACAAAGCTCTCATCGAGACTTGACCAGCCAAAAAGAACTGTTGGAAAAACAGCCACCCCGATAACAACAAAAATACGGAAATTACAATGTAGGCCACTGGCGAATTAAAATAGCCAGCCAGCTCTTTTTTGCTTATTGCCAGTATATATTTCATGAAATTACCTCTTTTACTATTGTATAGTCAAATCACGGAAGACATCTTCCAGACTGACTGTTTCCATCTTCAATTCTATCAGAATCCACCCCTTATCAACCGCGAGCTGGAATATCTTGGTTCTGATATCATGAATTTTATTCGATTCGATGTGATATGTGGGTTTGTCGGGGTTATTCAGGTTTACCTGCTTGACGGATTCAACGAAGTCTACTCTTTCAAGGTTTTGCTGAATTTCGTCGTATGGCTGATCAAACTGAACCGTTATCACATTGTTGCTCTGGTTTCTTTCAAGTAATTCATCTGGCGTGCCGTCTGCAACCAGTTTTCCACCGTTGATGATGATAACTCTGTCGCAGGTTGCGGTAACTTCCGGCAGGATATGTGTAGAAAGAATAACTGTTTTTTTCTGTCCCACGCGCTTGATCAGATTTCTTATTTCAACAATCTGGTTGGGATCGAGACCTGAGGTAGGTTCATCGAGAATCAGAATGTCAGGATCGTGTATCAGTGCCTGCGCCAGACCAACACGCTGGCGATATCCTCTTGATAAGTGGCTGATATCCTTGGCGATTACGCTGTCCAGACCACAAAGGGAGGAGACTTCCTTTATCTTAGCCTGTTGCTTGTTTTTGGGGATATCCCTGATTCCAGCGATGTAACTCAGATAGTCATAGACCATCATGTCTTCGTACAAAGGGAAACTTTCAGGGACATAGCCTATCAGCTTCTTGGTTTTCATTGATTCCTGGCTACAATCTATATCCTTAATAAGGGTTTTACCCTCTGTGGGTTGCAAATACCCGGTAAGAATTTTCATTGTAGTGGTTTTTCCCGCGCCATTGGGGCCGAGAAAACCAAGGATTTCACCCTGTTTGACCTCAAAACTGATGTCATCTACAGCAGTGACCTGGCCATATTTTTTAGTTAAATTTAATACAGAAATCATACCACCCTCTTGTCTTCATCTGACTTTCAGTTGCACAAGTACCTGCCCGGAATACCCAGACGATTCAAAACTGTGAAACGCATAATTATCAACTTTTATTCCCATTGTCAAAAAAAAATGTATATTGGCTTTTATGAAATAATATAAGTGGTTATATCTTATTTGTCTTGTGATTTTATGCATAAAAGTGATAAGATGTCACTGCGGTGTTAATATTGTAGGAAATGCCCGATTCAGGGCCTGATTTCATCCTGTTAGAAGGTTAGAGGTTGCGGGTTGAACAAAAGGAAAAATTCACATAGGAATGCCAGTGCAAAAGTGGATCCGGGAGGAATTCCCACTAACGTTGATCTTGGACTTGCCGAGGGTACGCCTATATCCTCGGATGACTCACCACTTAAAAGCTATAAAGATATATTTGACTCTATTCCAGAGCCGGCAGTTGTACTTGATCTGGATGGCAGGATTCTGGATGTTAATAAAAAATTTCTGTTTGCAACAGAGACCGCCAGAGAAGATCTTGTTGGTTCTTTAATGAGTGAATTTACCAGTAATCTTGCCAATGAAGACGGTAGTGGGGTTGCATCTGCTATCAAGAAATCCATTATCACCTCAATTCAAAAAGACCGCACAGTATATGATCTGGAAATTGTATTTACAAATAAGAAGGGAAAAGATACAAAATACTCTCTTACTGCTGCCCCTATAAAAAACGGCGATGGTAACGTTGTTGGAGTTATGGGATTGGGTAGGGATATGGATTATGTGCGTAAGCTGAAAAATAAATTAGAAGCTGCGAACGCTACCATAGGGGAGTATAAAGAATCCATAGATGCTAAATTAGGCGACCGTCTCGATGAAATGGATCAGCGCGCCAGAATTCTGGAAGAGCTATCCATAACAGATGAGTTGACCAAACTTTTAAATAGGCGATATCTGTTTAAAAGGGTTGCTGAGGAAATGCAGAGAACGAAGCGTTATGGAACTCCTTTCTCGGCAATAATGCTGGATATTGACTTTTTCAAGCAGGTAAATGACACCTACGGGCATCAGGCCGGTGATATGGTGCTTTACGAGCTCGCCGGTATTTTGCGCGGTTCGGTGAGGCAGGTTGATGTTGTTGCCAGAACCGGTGGTGAAGAGTTCGTAATTATTCTTCCATCGGTCAGGGAAGGGCATGCATTTTTGTTTTGCGAAAGACTGCGTGAGAAGGTGGCTGCTTTTCAATTTACCGCGCTTCCCGAAGATCGTAGCCTGCATATTTCTTTAGGTATTACAGACTTTCCAAGAGAAAACGTTGATTCTGTTGATGATCTTATTCAACTTGCTGATATGGCGCTTTATAAAGCCAAGGAAACAAGAAACACCACGATTTCCAGCAGTAACTTATCTCCAGAAGATCTGATAAAAGACTAGGAAGTCAAGCATATTACAAAAAAAGACGGACTCAATAAAGCCCGTCTTTTTTCATTTTATGGTGTATTTTATAATTACCTACATTCCTTTTAAAATTTGCCAACGGCCATTTTCAAGTTCCAATATCATCTCATTGTCGTCGGATTTGGAATGCCATACTTCTTTGTCGTAGTTGTCATTACCTTCGTCATTTTCAATTTCTTCTTCGCCATCCTCCTCCATGTCAAGAAGCTCATCTTCATTGCCGTTTGTGGAAATGTGTGGAAGCTTGAATTCTGAGCTGTAATGATAGCGAACGGTTGCAACATCTCTGTCTTTATTGAATATGATATTTTTATAAGTAATGGTCATCCTTACTGCAGAAATCTGTCTGAATTCAGAAGAGCGTAAAAAGCGTACCAGCCCATCATAATCATAATTGTTTCGACTATTGGAATCGCCATTTTTTTCAAAGTAATTTCTGCTGACCAGCGAAACCAGCATGTCTGCATTTCTGCTTTCCATTGCTTTGCGGTACAGTTCCACTGTTTTAATTATTTCTCTGGCATCATCAGAATCTTCAATTTTAGTTCCCTGGATATACCTTGTTGTACAGGACGACAAAAGAAGAGTTGTCATGCACAGGATAACAAAAAGGTTAAGTGGTTTTACAAGACTGCCATAACTATTCATCAGTTTTCCTCCGGTTCATCCTGCTCTTCGGCAGGTGTGTCTTCGTCTTTATTCTCGTCTGTTTCTTCGTCGTCTTCTTCTTCCTCTTCTTCGTCCTCTTCCTTTTCTTCGTCCTCTTCTACTTCTTCTTCCTCTTCATCCTCTTCAATTAAATCATCTTCTTCCTCTGGCTCATCTTCAGGAGGAGGATCTATTCTGTTTCTTGCTTTGGTATCGGATGGTAGAACTGCGCGAGGACGTTTGGCTGGTTTTGGACGTTTTGCCACGGGTCTTTTCTTTGGAGTGCGTGGTGGACGTGTATTGGTAACTTTTGGAGATTTCTTATTGTTGCTTTTTTTTCTGCTTTTAATATTTGATCGGCTTTTTTTGGCTGCCGGCTTTTTACGTGAACTTGTGGCTTTTTTAACTTTATCCTTTTTCTTTCCTTTTTTACTGTCACGGAATTTGTATTGTGCGCTTTTAGATGGTAGTGCCTTGGCTTTTGATATCGGCCCGGTAATGGTGTGGTAGAAAAACTTGTCGCTACCTTCAGCATTTTTTATTGCAGAAAGTGCCAGTTGAAATACATCATGCTTTTTAATCAGGTCATCTGAAAGTTTAAAACGATAGTCCAGATTGACATTAGAGTATTGTAGGTTTTTGGAAAGAGTTATATAGCCACGCATATTGGACTGCATGTCCGGGCTTTGCTGTGTGAATGTTTCCACTTCCAGTTTACCCTTGTTTATTACGAAGCGAGATTCCAGGGTGCCTGTTCTTACTTTTGGCAATTCGAAGGTCAGTTTACCCGGTCCCATGGAGCCCTTGCTGATTTGAAGTTCCACAAAACCTTGTGACTCTTTGATCTTCTTCATGTTCAAAGTGAGATCGGTTTCTACATCAATAATTCCTTCCATTGGGAAATCTTTATAAGCATTTTTAAAGTAAGGAATTTTGGTACAATCGAAACCATCAATATCCATTTTAATGGCATACTTCTTTTCGGCAGTATTGGCAGTGATATCTGCATTTATTCTGCCACCAAAAAGTTTTGCATCTAAATTGAAATTGGGTTCGCCAAGCATTGTTGAGATAAAGCCGGGGGTAATGGAAATTTCTTTAACACTTAATGGGAGCAACGGGTTGACTGCTTTTGCAGTTGAGGCAAGGGTAACGTTTGTGGCTTTGATGCCAAAGGGGAAGGAGGAACTGATCGTATCCATTTCCACGTTCATGTTAAACTGTTTGGAGAACTGATCCTGCATTTTTCCTTTCATTTTGTCGAAAGGAAATGTCCACAATGTGAACATTGCAAAGCAAACAATGGCAAAGATTGGATATCCGATCCATTTTGCTATTTTCTTAATCTTGCTATTTATCATAATCTATACCTAGCCTTCGTCATCCAGTCGGACAATCGTACTGACGTAGAAGCTCGCATCAATCTCTGCCTTGTTGTTGTAACGACGTCTCATATTAATGTTTTTGATAAATATAAGATCGCTTTGTTTTTCAATGTCTTTAAGCATTGATAAAAGTGGCCCAAGCTCTGCTCTTTTTATTTCAACCTTGTATTTAACTTCTCTGGTTTTGGATTTTTTATCAATTGCACCACCGGATTCAGACATCTGGCTAATAGAGATTCCATTTTTATCTGCTTCTTCACCAATTATCTGACTGATTTTGTTATCGCTGCTTCTATCAATTTTGCGTTTTAATTTTTCAATGTTCTTTTTGGCTACTTCATATTTGGCTTTGAAAAGCTGGATTCGATTGTAGCTGTCCTGTCTTGTCTGCACCCTGTCTTCCATACTTTTTAAGGAAGAATTGATAAAAATTGAGGCAAACATTACTACGAAAACGATAAATCCGCCAGCTCCAGCAAGTATCAGCACTTTTTCCCGGCTGGAAAGCCTTTCGAAAACCAGCTGAAGCATGTCAAATTTTTGTCTAAACCAGTTCATGGTGTATCCTTTTTAGCTTCTTTTTCAGTTACTTCTTTTTCTTTAGGTTCTTCAGCCGTAACTGCTCGTTTGGCTTTCTTTTTGGTGCAATCAACCAGAATACTTACGGAGAACTGAATTCTATCGCCTTTTACATTGCTCTTGGTTGGCCCTTGTTTAACACTGTGGAAGCAGCGGTGTGTTTTTAGATTTTCTACCACTTGTCCAACCGTGGGTATTGTGTCGGACTGTCCCTTGATCTTGATTTTCTTGTCGGTTATTTCAATCTCTTCAAGTTCGACATTCAATTCTTCGGTGACTGTTTTGGATATTAGATCGTCGTAGATAGTCAAGAGTGAAAAGGACGGCTTTAACTTGCTACCACCGGTGCCTTGTTTGTCAATTACTTCCATCATCTGCGAAATACAGATTTTTGCATCCGAAACGTTTCTGCCGAGAATGCTTTTGCAGGATGATGCAATTGAGTCTGACATGGCCGTTTCTTCAGCTCCAAGTACATGAAACTGCGACCAGATACTCAAGATGAAAAACATGAAGATAAATGTCGCATTCAAGGCTATGTGGGCAATTCTACCTTTCCAGTATTCAAAATCACCTTTAAAGGCAAAATCGCCTTTTCGGAAGTTAAGGGCTTTTTTTCTGGAAACTGATAAGCCGGCAAAGGCTATACCAAGCCCGTTTGCCATATTCGGCTGAACTTCATCCGAGTCTGCCAGACGGTTAAATTCTTTTTTAAGGTAATTGAAATGTTCAACCGGTATCTCCAGTTTTTCTGAAAGATAGTGTTCAAGGTTTTTCAGTTTGGATGTTCCACCAACAATGAAAAGTTTTTCCACCAGCATTTTGCTGTCGGCAGTGTATGACTTGAAGGTTAAGTTTATTTGTCTTATCAGTGGTGCAAATGCTTCTTCAATAATGTTGGCGATGGCTGAGTTGTCTGTGGAACGGGGAGTAAAATCTTCTGAAGGCAAAAAAGCTTCTCTGTGTTTCTTTTTCTCTGCGTTTTCAAAACTCAGATCAAGGCTGTTTGCAATTGCCTGAGTGAAATCCTGACCACCTATATCAAGTGTCCTTACAAAAGCTACTTGCCCTTCGGAAATAATGCAGATGGAAGTATTGCGATGACCGAAATCTGCAATGGCGTAGGTACCGGTCAGTTCTTCATTTTCTTTAAACTGAAGAGCCAGGTTGCCAAGAGCCAGAGAGTCCAGCAGAACCTTTTTGGGTTCGTTGTCTGTTTGTTCGAAGACCTGCAAGTAAGACCTGAATTGTGCCTTATCAATGATACCTGCGAGTATTTTGTTGTTACCGGGTTCCTTTTTTAATAGCTGATAGTCAACCAATTTGTTATCGAGATGGAAGGGAACCATGTCTTCCAGAGTCATATTAATTGTACCGTCAATTTGTTTTGTTTCTGCAAACGGCATGGATATCATTTTTAAAGAGACTGTATCGCTGGCCAATGCAGTATAGACGGAGTCCCAGTTTCTGCCATATTTTCTCAGAAACTCATGTATTGCAATTCTCTTGCGCTCTTTTTCGGGGTCGAAAATTTCCGTAGTGTCTTCAACCTCTTCGATTTGATTTTCTTCAGGTTGGGAGTCTCCGGTTGATTCATCATCGACTATCTCTGATATTTCCTTTATACTTGCTTCTGCTTCATCTTCTTCGTATTCGCAAAAGGTTTCTACCATACGTTCAGCCTGAACGTAACCTTTCGCAATCCGGGATTCGTGATATCCGATTAATTCCCAGTTGCGATATGTGCTTTCGAGCACCACCGCTTTTATTGAATAGCTGCCGATATCTAGACCGACGATTTTCTGCGCCATAGTCTGTCCTTTTACTCTTCCCTGTAGTACAGGAGTTTTCCGTCTTTTTTCATCACAACTCTAGTGGTTGTCAAAACGCCATTTATGTCGCCTGTGGCTTTAATTGTGAAAACTTTACTTTCAACAGTTACAGCTTTCTGAAGGTTGCCACGACCTTTAGATCCACCTTTTATTTCGAGAAACAATTCAGGCCCTTTGGTCAAAAAGTTGACAAAAGCCCTCTCGTTCCAGAAGCCAGCGTTTTGAACTCGAAAATCCATAATCTGATCAATGATGCGTTTCATCTCTTCTTCAATAGGCAATGGAGGTTCCAGATATTGTTCAAGTAATGCACGAATAACTTCCACACCTGCTGTATTGATATTTATTTTACTGGTTCTGTAGACGGTCAGGTTTTCTGAAAAGAGTCTCCAGAATCTGTCATTGATACCAGCAACCAGTTGAACTTCATCCAGAGTGTCGAACATATGATTCTTGACCTGATAGGTGTCTTCAAGATGATCATACCTGCTTGATTCGTCACCTGTTTCAAAGCCGGATCGTGTATTGTCCGGGTCGATCCAGTCCAGGATTGAATGAATTATTTCCTGTCGGTCGTAATATTGTCCATCTTCCTGCGGGTTCTCAAACAGGGGATTGTATTTAACCGGGGAGAGCAGGTTTTCAAGTTCTGCCTTCATCAGGTTGACTTCTTTATAGTTATTTGGCCTTACATTGACATTTATTTTTCGTTCTTCATCAACGATCTCGGCATGAAAATGTCCCTCGAATTCTCCGAAGCCTTCAGACTCTCCAAACGAAAGTGCGGTGTTTAGATCTTCTGCCTGTTTGCTTGCTTTGGATTCTTCATCGTCCAGACCGGCTCCTAAAACCGTATCCTCAAACATGCTTTCGTTTTCCTGCATGGAGAATATACCACCGGCAACCGCTCGTGCCAGATCAGAATCTATTGGAATAAGTTGCCATAACTGTATTTTGGGTGGATTGTTTTTCCAGAACTGCTTGATCATTGTGTCTACAGTGGCTTGCAGGTGGAAAATAAGTCTGGTGAATTCAATGGCCGATCTTGCCAGATAGCGGGTTTTGACTTTATCACGGAAGTTGCTGACCGTTTGAATGTAAACCCGTGACTCGTACTGGAACTCGACAGAGACAACGGTAAGTATGACCACAACGGTCAGCACCATTATCAGTGCTACTCCTTTGCGTCCTCCCGGTGCATCCTGTTTTGTTCTGTCTACCATATCATCCTACATTGAAATTAAATCAAGTGGTGTATCCATCATGATTTTTGTTTTGGTATAAAATGTTAATTCTTCATCATTTTCATCCAGAATTGTTAATTCCAGAGAAATAATTTTGGGGATCTTTTCAAATTGCTCTATCTGGGTGGTGTCCCATTCTTCGGCCCATTCTTCTTCATCTTCAACCCAGACCTTTACCTGAAAATCAATTACGTCTTCTGCTAAAACTTGTTTGATGCCACCCCAGCCAGGCTGGTAGTCAATACGTTTCTGCTCTCTGCGCATCAGATTAAGTATTTCGCTGTCATCCGGATCGGGTTCCAGAAAATAGCCGATCTCGCACTGGTCGGATTCGTTGACGTTTTCATACATTTTCATGTGAGCCAGAGCAGTAAAATCAAGTCTGTCTCCATTATCGTTTTCGCGTATGCGAATAATGTAACTGGGGGGTTCGTCGCTATTTGGGTCGCGATGTTTGGAGAGATAGGCCATGCTGATTTCAGTGACCATTCTTTCCATTGCAACTCTTACCTTGTGGTATCGCTCCTGAATATTTCTAAGGTATTCCGGTACTTCCAGACTTCTGGAGAAGGAGGTGTAGATTAAAGTCGAAATCATCCCGAGGATCGTAATGGCGACCATCACTTCCATAAGTGAAAAGCATCTCAGATGATTAAGTTTTTTAATTCTACCATTAAACATCGCTGCTATTTTGTTCCTCCACTAGTGCCTGTTGCAGATGATGTAGACTGAAGCATACCGGCTCGTCCGGTTTCAACAAAATGTGTTGCCACTTGTATCTCGTGGGTCGATTTTCCTTCTTCCCATTCCACTATCAGCACACATTCTCTTAGTGCGTTGGAAATCATATCCGTAATCATCGAGGTGTAGCCCGCCATCATGTTGGCGTACTGGTTGCTGTCTTCGCCACTTGGCATTGCTCCCGGAAGAGGAATTTTGACTTTAGAAATGGTGGCTCTCCAACGAAAATCCGGCCATCCTTCTTCTTCAAAATTTCCGCTGCTTTCTTCGGCAAAGTCCGAAAAACCTTCTCTTGCCAGCTCCAACTCAAGGTCTATCATCTTGCTTTGTGCCAAAAGTGTCGCTGCCGTAATGTTCTTGACTCTACCGGCTGATACAATGGATGTCGCCTGTACGTTGAATATTGCAACCAGAGAAATTGCAAGGATACCAATGGCTACCATGACTTCCATCAGGGTGAAGCCATTGTATGAAGTTGCTCTTTGTAATCTTCTACCAGTCTTCGACATCTTCAAGATCCTCCGGTAGTTCAACGCCATAATCGTAGATAACCGATCTGCCGGTTAAAGGTTCAAGAATGATGGAATAGACTTCCAAATCTTCAGGTAACAACTCTTCGTCTTCTATTTCATCTGCCCGGGCCAACCAGATGGCAGATTTTTCCACATAGCCATTGGGGAAAAAGTGAATAAAGACTTTTCCGGCGGTTACAGGTTCTGCAATTGCCTGAGTTTCGATTCTGTAAAAAACAACTTCCTGGGGTAGTTCGGTCTTTGTTGAAAGTTCTGTTTTGTAGGTACTGAAAACCGCTTTTTTCTTTTTAAATTTGGCCGAGAAGTCTGCCCAGCCGCCCCATTTCATTTCTTCAGAGCCTTCGTTAAAAAAGGCACTTTCTTCGAAGTTTTTGGAAAGCTGATCCTCTTCTTCGTCTTCTTCATCTTCGATGATTACCATTCCCTGTTCAACAGACTGCGGTTTTTGTTGCAGGAAAAATGGGTCTTTGGTTGACTCTGACCAGTAGGTACCAGAGTCAAGGTCTATTACCAGGCGGATATATATTCTGTCCAGAATTGACCTGTCGAAGAGATATTTTAGATTGCCGTTTAGTTTTTGGGCAGAACTTTTCAAGTGAACATTGGTCAGGCTGTTTACTGTTGGCACGGCAACACCAATCATCATGGCAAAGATAAACGTACTGATCATTATTTCGATCAGCGTGAATCCCCTGCTAAGATTTGTTGTTCGCCGGCTCATTTCAATAAACCTGTATCCTGTGGATTAAATGTTGTCCAGACTCCAGCTTTCGATATCGTCGTTACCACCATCGGCTCCATCCGGGCCATATGATTCAATGTCGAAGGCCGAAGATTCATGTGATCCTGGTGAAATGTAAACATAGTCTTTTTGCCACGGGTCTTTGGGAATGCTTTTCATGTAGGGGTTTTTGTTGTTGCCCGGTGATGCCAGAATTTGCAAACCTTCTGATGTGGAAGGATATTGTCCGAAGTCCAGTTTATAGAGATCAAGTGCGCTGGAAAAGTTCTGGATCTGGATTTTTGCGTCTCTTTTCTTGGCTTCATCAAGCTGGTCCAATACCGCTACACCAACCAAAGAAACGATCATGCCCAAAATAACCATAACGACCATGATTTCCAGAAGCGTCATACCGCTAGTGCTTGTTACTGAAGGTCTCATTTATCACTCCTTATTATATGTAAAAATTTCTTCTATTATATCTTCTAGCCAAGCTGCTGGTTAAGTTGCAGAATAGGCAATAGAATTGATAAAACAATGAACGTTACTACTACTGCCATTGCGATAATCAATAACGGTTCTAAAAGTGATGCCAGCGCGTTCAGTTTACTGTCAACCTGAACATCATAGTTTTTGGAAACGTGCGTCAGCATTTCTTCAAGTTGACCGGACTTTTCACCAATGGCAATCATATGTGTGACGATAGGTGGAAATTCACCGCTTCTTTTCAGAGGTACTGCAATGCTTTCACCCTCACGGATGGCGACTCTGGCTTCTTCCAGAACTTTTATCAGCACAACATTATCAAGAATGTTTTTGACAATATCCATTGCAGACAACAACGGAACTCCTGAAGCGAGCAGGGTAGAAAGAGTTTTTGCAAATCTGGAGACGGCGATCATACGGGTTAAATCGCCAAAGATGGGAGCCTTTAGCATCCACTTGTCCCATCTTCGCTGACCTTTTTTAGAGTTTTTCCAGCGTCTGAATAGAAAATACAAGCCAATAAACAGCACTACAAAAAGATACCAGTAACTTGCCAGAATATCACTGAAACCGATTAAGGCTCTGGTTGCAAGAGGAAGGGTGATATTGGCATCTTCAAAAATCTTGGTGATTTTGGGAATGACGAATACCATCAATATACCGACAACCAAAACTGCAAAAATCATCATGATGGCGGGGTAGGTCATAGCTCCGGAGAGCTTGCTTCTCAAGGCCATCTGGTTTTCGGTGTATTCGGCAAGCCTGTCCATGACAATTTCCAGTGAGCCGGAGCTTTCACCAGCCTTGACCATGTTAGTGTATAATGGAGGAAAGAGTTTAGGGAATTTGGCCATTGCCTCGGATAATGATGTACCCTCGTTAACTTCTTCTCTTATCTGCGAGAGAATCTTTTTAAACTGTTCGTTTTCAACTTGATCAATGATGGCAGTTAGAGAGTCCACGACCGGGATATTTGCTCCAAACAAGTTTGAGAGCAGGCGAGTCATGATGGCTACTTCTGACTGGGAGATTTTCTGAAAATACTTCTTAAAATCTACTTCTTTGGAAAGCAGACCACCTTCGGAAGAACCTCCATCGGTTGCGGTTGCACCGGCTTTGGCAGCAGAAATGGATGTCAGGAACAGACCAGATTTTTTTAATTTTTCTTTGGCAATGCGAATGGTTTCGGCATCAGTTATGCCTTTTTTATTCTTTCCCTTCGCATCAATTCCTTTCCATTCAAATACTGGCATCGTTTCTCTCTATCGCTTAGTCTGTGACTATTTCATCCTGTGTTACACGCAAAACTTCTTCTACAGTAGTCCAGCCCCTTTTTATTTTCTCAACTCCGTCCATTCTTAATGTAATCATTCCAGAGGAAAGTGCGGCTCTTTTGATTTCGTTGGCATCCGAGTTTTGTAGCACGATGGACTGCAATTTATCATCAACAGGAAGCAATTCGTAAATACCTTTACGTCCGGAATAGCCTTTGTTAAGACATCTTGGACAGCCTACTGCATTATAGAACGGATCAACGATTTCCGAGCGATCCAGACCGATGTTTTGCAATTCCTCATCAGAGGGAGTATAGGGCTGGCGGCAATGCTTGCATACCATACGCACCAAACGTTGTGCCAGAATACCGATAACAGAACTTGCAACAAGAAACGGCTCTACACCCATGTCAATCATACGGGTAACAGTAGAGGAAGCATCGTTTGTATGAATGGTCGAAAAAACAAGGTGACCTGTCAGGGAGGACTGAATCGCGATTTCAGCGGTTTCGAGATCACGAATTTCACCGATCATGATGACATCTGGATCCTGACGTAAAATGGCTCTCAGCCCGTTAGCAAAAGTCATGTCGATTTTTCTGTTAACAGGAATCTGACCGATGCCGGGTAATTGATACTCAACCGGATCTTCAACGGTGATGATGTTTTTGTCTGGCGTGTTGATTGTGGACAAAGCCGAGTAAAGTGTAGTTGTTTTACCTGAACCGGTAGGCCCCGTAACCAGCAGAATACCGTGAGGTTGCTCGATTAAATGAGAAAAAACCTTGTACTGTCTGTCTAAAAAACCGAGCTGGCTCATCTCCAGAAGAACAGCACTTCTGTCGAGTAGACGCATAACGATACGTTCGCCGTGACTGGTTGGTAAGGTAGAAAGACGAATATCAATGTCTTTTCCGGCAGATTTAATGCGGATACGGCCATCCTGAGGCAGTCTTTTTTCAGCAATATTCAATTCACCCATGATTTTGATACGTGAAGTGATTGCTGCCTGTGCCTGTTTTGGTGGGCGAGTAATTTCAAACAGAACACCATCAATTCTGAAACGGACGACAAGATCCTTTTCCATCGGCTCAATGTGGATATCACTGGCGCGTTCTTTGACTGCCCGAAACAAAAGACCGTTGACAAATTTAATGATCGGCGCATCGTCTTCAGAATCAACGATGTCGATGAAGACATTTTCTTCTTCTTCGCTTTTACCGAGATCATCTTCCAGTTCTTCACCGATTTTACTTGTATCGGAGTATATCTGGTTGATGCTGTTTAAGGTGCGCTGTGAAGAAACAATATGAATTTCAATTTCTGCATTGAAAATGTGATGCAGATCATCCAGTGCCAGCAAGGCTAGTGGTTCTGAGGTTGCCACCTTGACCACATCGTTTTCTCTGGCAAAAGCCAGAAAACGAAATCTCTTGGCGTAGGCCATTGGCACGTTTTCCACCAGCAAAGGATCTATGTCCCTTGGTATTTCCGGCAGATACGGCAAGTCAAGTTGGATGGAAAGAGCATGCGCCAATTCTTCTTCATTGATGATTTTTGACATGACAAGAATTTCACCAATTCTGGTGTTGCGCTCTTCCTGTATGGTGAGAGCTTGCAGGATGTCGTCCTGTTTGCAGCTTGTTTCTCTTTTTAGTATTTCACCTAACAGCATATCAAGCCTCTTTTATTCACCATCATTTTCATTTTGTTTAATCTTCATCATTTGATGACGCAAATTATCTGCACTGGGCATTTTATCACGACTGTCACTGGAACTGCTGGACGTGGAACCCGATGAGTCGGGTAGCGGGGTTACCCCGACTTCGTGTGAACTATGACCATTATCTGGTGCTATCAGTAGTTCTTTCGATTCCTGTTCACGCTGGGACTTTATTGCCATCTCTTTTTCATAGGTGGATCTGATGGCTTCCAGCGTTCCTGTTTTCTGGCTGTAATCAGTTTCAAATTCGTAGCTTTCGTCTGTGCCGTAAAAACGCTGTAGGAATTCTTTTCGCTCGTTCATTTTGCGCTTGAAGATTCTCTGGAAATCGCTTTCATCTTTGATGATGTGCGGAGTAAGGAAAATCAAAAGGTTGGTTTTTTCCTTGGATGTTTTATCGCGTCTGAAAAGCCTGCCGAGAATCGGAATATCACCAAGCAGCGGAATTTTTTCTGCATCGTTGGTTTCTTTGTCACGCAACAAACCACCAATTACAATTGTCTGATTATCCTTTACAACCACTGTACTTTTAGCTGCACGTTTGGTTGTGGTGGGTCCGAGTGTTTCACTGATAGAAACCAGCTCGGTAATTTCCTGCTGAACCTGCAATCTGACGAAATCACTTTCGTTGATCTGCGGTTTAATTTTCATGGTTAAGGCAACATCTTGTCTCTGAATTGACAAAACAGGATTGTTATTGGAATCTCTGGCCTGACCAGTAATAAAAGGTACATTTGAACCGACGATAATTTCTGCTTCTTCGTTGTCCATCGTCAAAATGTGAGGAGTTGATAAAACGTTGGCATCAGAATCGGTTTGTATCATTTGTAAGACAATGCCAAAGGCCGGAATGGAAATTCCACTGCCAAGCAGTCCTTCTGTTCCGGCAAGATCCGGGCCTTGCAGACCAAGGGCCAAACCGGTCAGGGTCGTCGGATCCATTGCAATGGAACTTAATGCGCCCAAGGTTGTGCCACCAAAGATCGGTACTGTATCGCCACCTATATCCAGAGAGTACCCACCATTTAATGAAACACCCTGGGTGTTATCTTTTCTAAGGGTTACCTCCATAATAACTGCTTCGACAAAAACCTGTCGTCTGCGAAGATCGAGCCTTTTGATAACATTTTTAATCGAGTTGAAATCTTTGGTTGAGGCAACGATAACCAGGGAGTTGGTAGCCTTGTCGGCGGTAATTTTTACTTCACCCTCAAAGAGGCTGCTGCTTGAACTGCTCGATTTGCTTTTTTTCTTCTTTCGGGAACTGCCTTTGCCGGCAAGACCAGTCAGAGTTGAAGCCAATTCTTCTGCATTGGCGTTTTCCAAATAATAAACATGAACCTGACCATCACCGGGGATCTGAATGTCCAGACGGTTGATCATGTCGAGAATTTTAGGCATTGCATCGCGAGGAGCAACCACGATAAGCTGGTTTGTTCTTTCATCGGAGATAATGTTGGTAATGGTTACAGAATCATCGTCGCCTGCACTGCTTGAAGAGCTACTTTTTTTGCTTTTGCGTTTCTTGCTGCTTGAGGACTTGCTTTTTTTACCTTTTTCTCCAAAAATCTGTTGCAGTTTATCTGCAATGTCGTCTGCGCTTGCATAATAAATATCTATTACGTGGATAGAATCTCTTCCACCGGGTAAATCCAGTTCGTTGACAATTTTTACGATACGGCGAATGTTAATTGCTGCGTCTGTGATCATAATGGTGTTGGTTGGTTCAAAGGTAATATGGTGGCCGTCTTTGGATTTCAACTCCTTGATGATCTTGTCTATATCTTTTGGGGATATGTGTTGCAGTTTGAGCAAGTATGTAATTACTTCGTCGGATGGGTCTGTTGAGCCACCGTTGAGATAGGTTTTAATCGGTCTGCGCACCGCATCACGAGACTGAATGATTTTGTAAAATTTTCCAACGCGAACCAGGGTGAGTCCTTTGGATTCCAGAGCTGAGAGAAATGCCTGCCATGCTTCTTCGCGTGTTACCGGATTCGGTGAAATAATTGTTATTTTTCCACCTTTTATTTTATCTGAAAGAATAAAGTTTACTTTGAACTTTTCAGACATCTGTTTTACAAATTCAATCAGATCCTGCTCGTAATAATCAATGTGATATGTCTGACCTTTGGCAAATTCACTGAAAATTTTACGATCTTCATCGGAGCCACCCATTTGGGGAAAACCTGATTTTTTACCACTTGCATCAGTCTTGCCTGTTGGAATCGGTGCAGAATCTTTTTTGCCAGCAAACTTGGGAATTGATTTTGGGGCGTTATCAGGTTTTTTTCGAGAAGATTTTGATTTGTCGAGCTCACCTGTTTTGCCTCTGATTCCAGTCGAACCAACCGGGGCAGGGGGCGTCGCCGGTTTGACAGTTGACCTTCTCTGAGCTTTCAGGGATGGGTTTAACCGCTTTGGCGCATTAGCTTTGGATTTGCTGTTGACCATTTCCGGCATAACGGGTGCTACGAGCTTACTTTTTTTACTGTCTTTTTTATCTTTTGTGTCTTTTTTCTTTTCTGCTGCTTTATTTACAGAATTCAGACGCAAAGAACCTGACTGTGCCAGTTTTTTAGCAGAAACCTTGTCATCGGTATCATCAGACCAGGCCAATGGCAATGTCAGTATTGAGAGTAAAAAGAATACGCTAATTGATGCTGTACATAATTTCGACCACATGGAGTCGATCTCCTTTTGAAAAAAACAAATTCAAATTATTGAACAGTAAAGTCTATGGAAACTTTTGATCCACGTCTTAAAAGATCAAGAGTAAGGCTGTTTTCTGTTTTAAGTTTGGTATAAATTGTCAAAGCTTTTTCCGGACTGTCCATATCCATTTCGTTTACACGCTGGATAATGTCGCCGTTTTTAATACCAACCTTCTGATAAAACGAGCCGGGCTTAATTGAGTAAATCCTGAAACCGTTGCCGACACCGTTTTTGAAACTGGGAACTATTCTTGCCTGTGTCGCCAGAGCGTTAAGGTTACTCATTGCGTTGGCCATGAATGATTTGGAGATAATGTACTCGGTCTCGCTTACTTTGCGGATATCATCTCCCTCTTCAGGTGCTGCCTTGGCTTTTTTGGCTTTTTCTTTAGGCTTGTCGCCATGGAAGAAGCATTCGATTTTTCCATTGTTTTTAACGAAAACTCTGTGGCGGATAACCTGAACCACCAATGCCCCATCTTTGATGCTGTCACCGATTTCGAACATCTTGACTTTTTTGTCGCCATCTTCGATCATGGCGAAGGAGGCCAGTGGATTGGACGAAACCATTGTACCGACCAATTTACCCGGGAGTTTGGTTTCTGGGCAACTTGTGTCTTCTGTAAACACTGATGGATCGTCAGTGGACTCCGGTGGCGGAGTGTTTCCCGCGTTTAGATTCAGATCTTCGATTGGCTCGGGTGGTATCATTTTCTCATGAGTAAACGGGTTGTAACCAGCAGCAGTAGATTCAGACTTTTCTTTTGTTTCTGTCTTGCCACTATCTTGCACAACCGATGTCGCTTGGGTTTGGTCACCGCTCAGCCATGCACCTGCAAAAGTGTTGGTGGTTTGGGCCGCGTAATACGAGCAAGCAGCAATCGCGACTAAGTTTATCGTCCAGAAATATTTCTTTATGTATTTTTCCATTCCTGACCCTTCAGCAGCAAAAGGAAAATTTAAAAATTATCAATATAACTCTATCGCAATAATCATGCCGATAATTACCTGTAAAAAGGTTAGTTAAAACAGTGATTTACAAATGTTACAAAATGGAGCTATTTCATTTTACCAATATATGGCACTTTAAAGAGCTAAAAGATAACTTTGGGAATGAAATATGGGGACAAAATGTCAATTTTATATGGAGCCATGGTTGCTCGTTGACAAATTGTCACAATTCGACTGTATAGAGGTATAATAAAACAAAAATCATTTGCCTTTATCTTTTGCTTTGTGGTAATCATCATCGCAAGATAATGAGTAAAGTTGGACGCTTGGCGTGGTTTGCTATTTGCCGGAGGACTTCTAAGTGGGTGAATTGAGTGCTGAAAAAGTAAAAAAGCTGGTAGAGCATGGTGTTAGTCTGTTCGAAGAAGATCTTGGCGGGATGGATTTGTCCGGTATGAATCTTCGTGGTGCTGATTTGGGTTTTGCAAACCTTACCAAAGCCAATTTGAAAAATACAAATCTGGTTTGTGCCAATTTGGAAGGCGCTAATCTGGAAGGTGCCGATCTTGAGGATTGCGATTTGAGATACGCCAACTTAAGTGGTGCCAACGTGAAAAATACCATTTTGGAAGATACCGAGATTGTCAATTATACCAAACTAAAACCCCGTAAACTTCAGGACTAGATTTTTTCCAGAAAAAATCAGCGCATTTCGGCGTAGAATGTGTCTATTTGGCCGAGGAATTCTTTTAGTGAGTTTTTCTGTTCGTTTGTCAGATTCAGAAACTTTATCCCCATGCGACCTTCTTCACCTTCATGGCTCCATACTACTTCGCCAATGCATTCAAGATTTGTTTCGGAATCGGGGAAATTTAGCATAAGCTGAACCGTTTTGCCGACCTTTTCAACTGTTGGGGCGATTATGCTAAGGCCACCCAGCGAAATGTTCTCAATAGCATGATACAGCAATACTTCATCGCCAGTGTAGTCAACATAAGCATTTGCTTCTATCCGCGGAAACTTTCTTTGTTCAACTCCGCCCATGGAGTCCTCCATAATATTTTACGTCCAGATAACCCTTTGACTCTACCTGCTTGTGCTAAAAAGGCAAGCATTTTATACTACGTTCCACATCGTGACATTCTATATCGGCAGAACTGGAGGAAATTGTAGTAACTTTAGTGAAAAAAGGAGTTTATAGAGTGTGGTTGTTGTTTTCGTGATATTTACTGTAAAATAATCGGTAGCATTTTTAAATACTAGTTAAAACTGGTTCATTTTGCGGTATATGGTTCTGGCAGCAATTCCGAGGATTTGAGCAGCAAGCTTTTTGTCGCCGGCAGTTCTTTTTAGAGTTTCCTTAATTACCCGTTGTTCTATTTCTTCTAGTGTTATGCCAAAAGGAATTCTCAGATCTTCCGGCTGTTGCATGTTTGGAATATCTTCAAAAAAATCATATGGTTGCAATGAAGATCCCGTGGAGAGTATTACAGCCCGCTCAACAGATTTTTCCAGTTCTCGAACGTTTCCGGGCCAGGGATGGTTGGTCAGTGCTTCCATGGCTTTGTGAGTTAGTCCTTTGACTGGTTTGTTGTTCTTTTTGGAATAGCTTTTGATAAAATATTGCGTTAGGACTGGAATATCTTCTTTTCTTTCCGTCAGTGGTGGTAGCTGAATTGTTATCCCGTTTAGTCTGTAATAAAGATCGCTTCTGAAATTATTGTTGTTTACTTCTTCCATCAGGTTTCTGTTTGTTGCAGCAACCAGACGAAAATCAATCTTTATGGGCTTGGTGCTGCCCAGTCTTTCCACTTCACCTTCTTGTAAAACCCTTAGTAATTTCGCCTGTAAAGAGATACTCATGTCGGCAATTTCATCCAAAAAGAGGGTGCCGTTATGTGCAGCCATGATTTTGCCGTCTTTGCGTTTGGTAGCTCCCGTAAATGCCCCTTGTTCATAGCCGAAAAGTTCAGCTTCAAGGATGGATTCCGGCAATGCGGCACAATTCATCGCAATAAAATTATTTTTATCTCTGCCTGAAAGCCTGTGAACAGCTCTGGCAAATAGTTCCTTGCCTGTTCCACTGCTGCCCTGGATCAGGATTGTGGCTGTGGAAGGAGCTGCCTGTTTTACCATTGTTATTGGTTTTTGCATGGCTGCACTGCTGCCGATAATCTCTGCCATGCCGTCAAATTGCTCAAGTTTCATTCTAAGTTGGCGGTTTTCTTCAAGTAAATTCATTTTTTCCATTGCCCGCTCAACTGTTTTTACGACTCGAATTTTGCGAATTGGTTTGGTGATAAAGTCGTAAGCCCCTGTTTTCATAGCCTGAACTGCGGTTTCTACGGTTCCGAAAGCGGTCATCAGGATAACCTGGCAGTCAAGTTTGAGGGTGCGGACGGTTCTGAGAATATCCTGTCCGCTAACTTCTCCCGGCATCTTTAGATCAGTTAGAACCACATGGAAAGGTTCCGACCGCAACTTTTCTATAGCCGCTTTTCCTCTGGTTGCAGTTGTTACAGAATAACCTTCTTTGTTAAAGATACGTTCGAGAGAGTTTAAATGTTCTATCTCGTCGTCTACAATCAATATATTTTTTTCTACCTGCATTTTTCAATATCTTTCGAGATATATTATGGCCGAGAGGTAACATAAATTTATGATATTTGCAACTGCAACTTATTGATTTTTATGTTGCACTGGGGAAAAAGCTGTGTTAGTTTTGCACGTCGATGGTGGGGAGGGTGGAGTAGTGGTTGTAGTCCTGCAATTTTGGGATTTATCGAAAAAAACATAAAAAAATATAAAAGAAATAATGCTGAGTAACAACTCATGTAGATGAGACGGATTTTTTTGTTTTCTTTTTAGAAAAATTTGAAACGATAATTTTTGGTTTATAAGTCAGAGTTTGGCAGTTTTGCCACCTGAAAAGCAAGGAGGAAGTTCATGTTTGCAAGAAGTAGGATCAAATCTGCAGGATCCTTAATGACAGTTGCTATTTTGTCATTGCTGGTTGCTGTTGTGTCCTTTTACGGATGCAATGACCACCATTTTACCCCTGTGGCTGAAATCGCTGTTTTGCCTTCTACTATGGAATACAGTGTTCAGAAAACCACCAGTAACTCCAGGCAGGTTTTAATTACAAACAAAAGCGTTTCCGCAATGCTCGACCTCTATGAAGTTACCTTCAAAGACGATCAGCAGCAGCCTCTGACATTGACTGAAGAGGTTCAGGACGAGCAGGGTAATATGCTTCAACAGGTTGTAATGCAGACCATTTCCGATCAGTCGGACATGATGTCCAGTTTGAAGACAGAACGCAGAGACGGGACTGCCATCAATTACACCACGTACGCCAGCGTTTTGGTTTCTGATGTTCCATGTGATGACAACTCAACCTGTCATTGCAATCCGGAAGAAACCGACTGCACAGACAAAGAGCGTTTGGGTGAACTCTTCACCTGTGAAGCACATCCTCAAAACAGTGGCGAATCTGTTTGTCAGGCATACTTTGAATTCTATAACAATGCCGGTCGGGTTAAAGTTTCTTCCTGGGGTGGCGCAACTGAATTCCCTTGCACAACCGACGATGAATGTAAAGGTTTCGGCGAAGAATTCCAGGGATGCTCAGATGGTGTTTGCCATACAGACATTAAAATGGACTTTGCCCTTGAATATGGTCTGGAACAGTTTATCGCAATTAAAAATGACGTGATTAGCAACAAAGATAAAGCAGCTGAATGGAAAAGCATTGACGGCAGAGCTTTGTGTCTGAAGAAAACTGATGCAGAAGGCAATGTCAGCTACGAGGAAGGCTATTCGTTCTACGGACTTAACCGCTGCGATCAGATGGCTCTTAAACAGAAAATCAACGCCATCAGTGATGGTAAATCAAATGAGGGTTTCGAGCTTCATCCTAAATTGCAGGCAACATTCAGAGTTTTGTCTGTGCCAAATGGAGATCTTGAAGATCCTTCAAACCTCGATCGCGGTCAGTCCTTATACGTGACATACTGCGACGATCACAAACCTATCTCCTTTGATGAAGTTATGCTGGTTGATCCTATTGATGTTTCCGAAACATGTGAAACTGATGGCTTGATTAAAGTTGAAGAAATGTCAGTCGCTTCTGTTGACGATATCAAAATCGACCAGTTGCCGGTCAGAGTGCTTTATAAATACGATTCCGAGTTTGCTGTTGGAAGTACACAGACTTCCAAAACAATCATGATGAGCATTTTAAGTTCTGCTCTTGATGGTGATACCTTTGAACGTGACGTACAGCTTTATTTCAAGGGCAGCCTTGGTGGACCTCCATCACCTCTGATCGTTATTCCTGATGACTATCAGAATCCCGAACCACTGGATATCATCCATCTGGACGGCAGACAGTCAACTTCACCCTTTGGTGATTCCCGTAAACCTTTCGAATACTGGTGGGAATGGGCACCGGGTGGTAAACCAGCACACGCTACCGATGCTGTTCTTATTGCCTCAACCGGAACCTTTGATAATCCTGTTTCAATTATGGGTAAATGGACTGCCGATGGTTATCCAAAAATCTTCTTCCCCATTGCCGGAACATACAAGATTCGTTTAAAAGTCAGAGATTCAGCCGGACAGGAAAGTGGACCCAACTCCGCATGCCCGGAATGTGAAACATGGTACACCGAAAGCATAGTGGTTAAACCTTCACAGAAGATTCACGTAGAATTGACCTGGGATCGTGGCGATGATGTCGACTTTGATATGTTCCTGGTTCGTTACAGAACAGACGGAACTTTCGCAATGTATACCCCTGCTGGTGACAAGAGCCTTGTAACCCCGAAATCCACAGCCATGCCAGAGTGTGGTAATGATGACGATGCTTCCGATGATTGTTACAACGGAGCTTTTGCCTGCGGATCAAACAACACTTGTGTTAACTCTTGTGCAACCGATGCTGATTGTACAGCAGTAGATCCGGGTTGGTACTGCAAGACAGAAAACAATATCAACCAGTGTTTTGCCAACAAAAACATTTCCTGCAATGTCGACAGTGATTGCCCCAACAGCACCTATTGCACACCTGTCAAAATTGGTCTTGGTTCATACGAAATGGTATGTACCAAATTTGAAGCAGATGCTTTGAACGACACTTGTTCACACATTTTCAAAACTCCTCGCTGGGGAG
>Ga0070728_10001572_pt1 | contig 32958 bp, 31 predicted proteins | sample tdDd471_FD_66723 | JGI IMG/M metagenome (GOLD analysis project Ga0070728, IMG submission 66723) | Marine sediment microbial communities from the Atlantic coast under amendment with organic carbon and nitrate - tdDd47.1 | ecosystem: Environmental > Aquatic > Marine > Coastal > Sediment | place...
CCGCCGGTTCGACCCCCAGACCGTGGACGCCTTTGTGGTGGAACCGGCGGTGGATTTTCAGGCTTTGCAGCATGTTCTGGTTATCACCGGAGGCAACTGGTAAGGCCCATGATTATCCGCTGGCTTATACTGTGGCTGTGGGTGATGCTGCTGTGGAGCATTGCGGCGCTGTTGAAAACCTCCCTTGGCGGCACACCCCTGGTGCCGGAACCCCTCTATGGCGTGGCCCTTGCGTTGGCCTTTGAAGCCGCCCCGGCGGCGGCGGTGTTGTTTTTGGGAACCGCCATCACCGCCATCGACATCACCAACGGCGGCACCATGGGCCCACATCCGCTGATCTATGTGCTGCTCTATGCCATGGCGGAGCGGCTGCGTTTTCAGTTCAATGTCAACCGGCCCATTATCCTGTTTTTTATGGCCATGCTCTTTGAGGCCACCTCGCGGCTGGTGGGAACCCTGATGCTGGGCGGTTCCCATGGCCCGCCCATGTACGAGCAGGTGTTTGTTGCCGTGACCGCCGGTGCTTTGGCCGGGGTTGTGACACCCTTTGTGTATGCCGGCACCCGGTTTATTATGCAGTCCCTGCTGGCGGAAACCAAAAGCTACGATTTGTTCTAATCCCGCCGCCGCTCTTTGCGCCGGGACAGGAGATGTACCATGGCACGAAATATATGCATGACCTTTGCCCTTGTGCTGCTCATGACCACGGCGGTCTGGGCCGCGCCTACCTATAATTATCCCGACACCGCCCCGGCCATCGGTATGCAGCTTTCCTATGGCAGCGTCTACGGCAACAACGGCGCGTATAAATCCGACATTTCCCTGTACGGCGCCTGGACCGACGAACTGCTCCGCCACAAGGTGGGCCTGGGCCTTGGGCTTGGTTTTGGCCGGGCATCTGACAACGAAGACACCAACGTGTTTTTCGATCATATCCGCGCTGATTACTATTACACTGCCTGGCGCATGTCCTTTGACCAGAACAACGGCGGCATGGCCCTGCGGGTGGGCACGGAGCTGGGGCTGTTCACCCTGCGATGGAACGCTTTTAAAGCCGATGACCTGATGATACAGCCGGGCATGGCCTTTGATGTACACTGGAACATGCTCTTTGCCTGGTGCTATGCCGGTGTCAAATATGAACACCTGTTTTACGACTATATGCAGCCCGCCTTTGGCAATGACCGGGATCTGGTGACTCCGGTGTTGGGTAACACCCTGGGCGTGTATGTCTACGACCGCATCCTGGCCTTGATGGTTGAAACAAGCTGGCGTAAAATGGTATACCCGGTAGAGGGAAGCAGCTATATTATCATGACCCCGGGCATGTTTTACCACAGCGGAGCGCTGCTGGTGGGAGCCGGATGGGAAGTGGGCCTGAACGAGTTTTCCCGGGACTATATCGGTGAAGTGGGCCTGCGTATTTGGGCGGGTTACAGTTTTTAGAGAAAGGCGATTGCCATGCGACAGCCGCACAATGCAGTAAAACTGACACTGCTTGGGGTTCTTGTGCTGTTGCAGGGTTGTTTGTGGGACCGCTGCGGCGGCGACATCTTTATACCCACCGATACCGGCCAGCGAAGCTTCAGCCGGTCTGAGTTCAATCAAACCACATGGCCTGCGACCGACCCCGGCATTGCTGCGGCGGTTGCATGGAAACAGGCCTCACCGGGCTTGCGCATGGGCAGATTGCAACTGGGCCGGGAATACGGCGTATCGGACTTTTCCCTGGTCATACTGGAAGTTGATCCCGCCGCCGTGGACGTGACGGTACAGTACAGCAAAAAGCGCCGCTACTGCGGACAGTGGCTGGAGCATCTTAACCTCAACGGCTGCATTAACGGCAGCTTGTTTGCCACAAAACCTCTGGGGCTGGTCATCCACGAAGGCAAGGTGGAAGTCACCCGGCATCGTACCATGCTGGGCTATCTGGTGGTGCCCAAGGAGGGACGGCCCCGGGTGCTGGTGGGTAAAAGTTTTTCCGCCGCCGACATCAAAGAAGCGGTGCAGAGCTTTCCCGCCCTTATCAAAGACGGCGTGATCCTTACAAGCGTCAAAGGCAACGGAGGGGGCGAAGACCGCTTTGACAGCGATGTGACCGCACGGCGCACCGTGGTGGGCGAGGACGCCCGGGGGCATCTGCTGTTTGCCGTCACCGACACCCTTACCGGTGGCCTGAGCTTTTCCGAACTTGCCACCCTGCTTGCGGCCCTTGGCTGGCAGCAGGCGGTGTGTCTTGATGGCGGGGCATCGACCCAGCTTTCTTTGGAAACCGAGCTGTTGCGCAGCGATGTCACCGGTGTCGACCCGGTGCCGGTGATTATCGGGCTGCGGCTTCGTGATATCCCATCCTCCCCGGCAAAAACGGAACCCAAGCCTTTACCCCCTGCGGAGTAACCAAATGAGCGATATCCCCATGGCCATTGAACAGGCGGCGATCCCCCATATCAACGATTTCAAATGCCCCCAGTGCAAGGCCTATGCCCTGTATGTCAAGGGCGGCACGGTGTTGTGCCGTAAATGCGGATACAGCGCAACCCTGCCCGGTTTTGCCCGCAGCGTCATGAAACTGCGGCAGCAGGACGGTGCCTGGGTGCTGTCCATACCGGACATCTTTGGCGGCGACGACACCATTGTCCATCTTCAGGAGCCATAAAAAACCGGCCGTGTTGCGAATATCCGTTTTTTAAAACACTTGACCTTATATCGGCAGTGGCAGTACACTTTTCCTGTATGATATTTTTGGAATGGTGGAGTTGGTATGTTTACGGTTTGCCCAAATTGTCAAAAGACCTTTCCGGTCCCTGGTGCGGGAAAATTTCCCTGCCCCAATTGCAAATCAATGATCAACGTGCCTCTGCCGGGCACCGGCAAACCGCCTCAGGTTATCGCGGTATCGGACCCGGGCCGGGTGCGGGCTCATCTGAAAAAGGTTGTGGAGGGACAGGAGCGGGAGCGGGAAGAAAGCCGCAAATTGCGACAGCGCACCGATCCCGACACCTCAAGCCCTGCCTATTCCTACAAACGTCCCCAAGCCGCGGCCAACGACTGGGAGCGCCCCAGCCGTAAAAATGAAACCTTTGTAGCCCGCTATATCAGCACCTGGTTCAGCATCGTGGCCCGGCCCCGGGAAGCCTTTCAGGACGCCCTGGGCAAAAAAGTCACCATGAAACGGGCTCTGGGCTTTGCCTGGATAACCCTGTCCATCGGTGTGGCCATCAACCTGCTGATAATGCTGCTTTTGGTACATGTCTCCCATGCAACCCTTACGGAATTCCGGGTGGCCCTGGAAGCAACCCAGCGGGAAGTTCCCCTGTGGCTCATGGCGCTGATCGACACCCCCCGGGTTACGGCTTTGACCTGGATACTGGTGCTGGTGCTGCTCACCCCGGCGGTGATGCTGGCCTGGACCGGCCTGGTGGCCTTTGTGATTCAGCGCTCCGGCACCAATATTCCCGCATGGCAGAAATCCGCTCCCATGATTCTGTATGCATCGGCACCGCTGCTGATTACCGCCGTTCCCATTGTGGGGCCCATTGTAGCGGTGCCCATGTGGCTGTATTCCACCCGCAGCGCCTTTTTGTTTTATCAGGGCCGGGGCTGGCGTTTGGAAAACGCTGTTACCGTGTCCTTTAACATTCTGGCGGTGTCCATTGCCGTGGTGGCGTCAGTGCTGTACCGTCTGATGGCCGCCGCCTGAGGAAGCAGGCAGCTCCCGCTGCAATTGTCGCACCCAGGCATTGATCCGGGGAAGCGTCTGCTCCGGCTGGGTGTCGTCATCCAGCACCAACCCCACAAAACGGTCGTTTTCCTCCGCATCGGAAATAAAGTAATTATAGCCTTTGGTGGAGGTTGCTCCTACAATGTTAGCGCCCCGCCGCCGCACCAGATTGTGCAGCCGTCCCAAAGCGTCGGCAAAATTGAAGGAATAATTCTCCTGATCCCCGGTGCCGTACAGGGCCACGGTTTTCCCCCGCAGATCCATGCGCTCCACATACTCCAAAAAAACGTTCCAGTCTTCCTGCATCACCGCCGGTGACCAGGAGCTTACCCCAAGTATCAGGGTGTCGTATTTTAAAATATCGCCGGGCTTGCAGGTGCCGATGTCATATACATCCACATTGCCCAAACGCTGCTGAATTTCCCCGGCGATCCGCTGGGTATCCCCGGTGGTGCTGCCGTAAAATAAACCAATTGCTGCCATGGCCTTCTCCTTGATGCGGTCGTTCGTCTGTAACTCCGGCCTGCCCTTAAGTTAGGGCCGCCTAATATACCATGGTACCGGGTTGCTCCATGTCAAGCAGGGGCCATAAAAAACGCCCCATGACCCTGGGGCCACGGAGCGTTGCTCTTTTGGTGTATATTCGGGTTAGGGCGCGTTCACACAGGCTCCGTTCTCACAGACTTTGCCGTCATTGCTGCAATCCTGCTCATACTCCCAGTTGTTGCCCCAGTAGTCGTCGATTTCGCAGAAATATACATAATCGCCGTCGCATTTTTTCATGTCGCCGTAGCATACCACACAGTCGCCTTCGTAGCAGACATAATCGTCTTCGGCGCAGTCGTAGGTGTCATAATTCCAGTCGTGGTTATAGCAGTACTGCCGCACCGTGCCCTGACATCTGTAGCTGTCGTTTCTGCAGGCGCAGGCTCCCTCGTAACAGGTCTCGTCCTGTTGCGCGCAATTGGTAGTGGTCTGCCAGCTATTGCTGATGCAGGTTTGCAGATTGTCGGCATCGCATTTTTTCTCACCAGCGGTGCAGGTACAGATGCCCTCGCTGCAAACGCGATAGCTGTCGCCGCAGTCTTCCTGCTGCTGCCAGTCACCGCTTTGGCACACAAACACGATGTTGCCGATGCAGCGCACCGCACCATTGCTGCAATCCCCGGTATCCACCGGGTCTTCGTCTCCATCAGCAGTGGCAACACACTGACCATCCTGGCATATCTGCTGAAAATCTCCGCAATCGAAAAGCCCTTCCCATTGGCCGGTAGTACCGCAAATGAGAACTTCGGTGTTGTTTTTACAGGATTTTTCCCCGGGTGTGCATTCACCAGGATTTTCCGATATGCATTCGCCCTGCTGGCAGATCATATCCAGGCTTGTACAGTCTTTCTGGAAAGTCCATATCAGGTCTTGAGTGCAGACTTCCACTTGTTGCCCATTGCATCGGACTTCACCGGAAACAGAACAATTCGTATCCACCGGATCGGTGTCGACATCATCGGTGGTGTCAATCTGGTCAACAGCGTCGGTATCTATATCGCCGTCCCCGGTGCAGTAGCAGGGGCTCCAGGCAGTGCCGTCGGAGCTGCAGCCCTCAATGCCCACGCCGCCGGTGGAACACTGGCAAATCCGGGTCTCGTTGGGTTTGCAGATAACCGTGTCGCCGTCTTCGTCACAGCCCCACAGGGCCACGCTTCCCATACACAACATTACTGCCGCAATTATAACATGTTTCATGATATGCTCCTGCCTGTATTGCTTTTGTCTCTCCCCCTCTGTGTAGCAGAATGTCATATAATTTCAAGTAAATATGGCCCGGGGCCTCAAATGCAATGGCCCAATTTGCCGTATACCGTGGTGGTGCATGTATACCCAATACAGCATGGAGGGAGCAGCAGGCCGCAGACCGTGGGATTTACCCTGCAACCGCCGGGAATACAGTTGGGGGCTGTTGAGAAATCGCAGTAATCCAAGGGACCACAGTCGAGGCAGTCTGGCAGGCATTGATTAAACAGGGGATCGCAGAGAGAGCCAAGGGGGCAGGTTCCGCCACAGTCGCCGTCCTGCATCCCCACGCCGCAGCGCCGGTCCTCCCGGCACACCAGTCCTTCGGGGCAATGGCTGTCTTCGTTGCAGTACCAGCGGCAATAGCCGGTGCGCTTGCCCGCAAGAATCTCGCAGTAAGCCGTCACCGGGCAGTCCTCCTGCCCGTCACACATCGCGTATATATTAGGGTTGACGCAACGGCCGGTATATCCTTCGCAAAATCCCTCAGTGCTATGTTCCGTGCAACAAATTTCATAGGACAGGCAGCCCCCGGCGGGCATATAACAATAGGCTTTACACTGACCGGCATCCTGCCCGGGGCCGATGCCACAATACTCCCGACCCAAAAAGCACTGGTCATCCTGCACACAGTATCCTTGCCGCAGAACACAGGTACTGGTGACGCTGTCGCAATCAAAGCCTTCGGGGCAATTGTCCTCATGGTCACAAAAGGCCATGCACCGGCCGTCTTCCCCGGGTCGCGGCATAAAGCAGTACAGGTCGGGATTGCCGCAGGGGATAGTATCATTGCATAAATCGTCGAATTCCGATTCCCCGGATTCCCCGGCTTCGGCGTCACCGTCGGATTCTGGGTCTGTACACATGCCGCTGCGGCACACCAGACCGTCGGTCCGGCAGTCCTTTTCCTGCACCCACAGGCCGCTTTCACAGACAAACAGGCTGTCGCCCACGCAGTAGCGATGTCCTTCTTCGCAGTCACCGGGATTATCGCTCATATCGCTGTCCACGTCACCATCAACATTGCAGTCACACACGCTCCAGCCCCCGGAGCTGCAGGTCATTTCACCTGCTTCGCCGCTTGCGCAGGTACATGCTTTTGTTTCGCCGTTGGCGCAGGCGGGAGAAGCCGTCTTTTCACCGCAGGCATACATCCCCAGGGCAACAACAAGCAATGCCAGGGCAATCAGCACATGTTTCACCTCTAATAAGCTCATATGCAAAAGCCAATCTCTCCATAAATCGCAGCATTGCAGTGATATCCCGGACAACATTCCTCAACAAAGGGAATACATACCGTCGGATTGACACAATCCGGACAGGGATAACAGTGGGGTGCGCTTTGGGCGTCGCAGCATTCGTTGGGTCCGCAGTCCGGGCAGTAAATTACGCACTGGTTATACAGCGTGTCACAGACATAGCCCTCGGGGCAGGGTCCGCCGCAGGGTTCTGACCCGGTGCATGAACCATTCCAGCACCACTCCCCCCCTTCTTCGCAATCCATTAATGGGGTCCAAAAAAAACTACTGGTACATTGCTCAATCACTCTATCGTTACAACGCATTTCACCGGGGGTACACACGGGTGATATGTCCATATCAACATCAGGTTCCTGATCTGAAACGCTGATGACATCAAGGTCGCCGTCAATATCTGCGGTGTCGCCGTCGGGATCAGTAACACATTCACCATCCCGGCACTGCTCGCCGGTTGCAGCACAGTCCTTCAAAAACACCCAGGTAAAACTGTTTGAACACACTTCCACCGCCGTGCTGTCACAGCGCACTTCGCCGGGGGAACAGCCGCCTTCCTCGGCACCATCAGACGCCGGTTCCATCTCGCCGACAACATCGTCGCTGCTGTCGGAAATATCATTGTCAACAATGTCGCCGTCGGCATTGCCGCCGGTGCAGACGCCGTCCCGGCACTGCCCGGCGCTTAGGGCGCAGTCTGTAACAAACTCCCAGATACTGCTGTCGGAACATTGCAACACCACGGTTCCAATACAGCGGCGCTCTCCGGGATTGCCGCAGCTTTCCCCGGGGATGACATCAGAGTCATCGCCATCCGGCTCAACATCGTCTTCACACTCGCAGACGCTCCATGCCAGACCGTTGGGCTCACAGGTCATCTGCCCCTCTGCGCCGTTATCGCAGGTGCAGTCTTTTGTCTCCCCGGGATCGCAAAAGCGCAGGCTAATGCTTTCCCCACAGCCAAACGTACCCAGGGCAACAACAAACAGTGCAACAGGTATCAGCAGATATCTCATCATATACTCTCTGTGGTATCAGCCATGGTTTATCACTCTTCAGAACTAGTGGGAATGCAGATGCCATAGCCCTCGTTAAAAATGTCAAAACACTCATAACCTAGACAGCACGGGTACATCCATCCGCAGGGGTCGGGGTTTTCGCATTCACAGGGATAACATTCCGGGGCGCTTTGGGCGTCACAGCATTGGTTGGGTCCGCAATCCGGGCAATTCAAAACGCACCAGTTGGTTTCGATGTTGCAGATATACCCCGGCTGGCAGGGGCCGCCGCAGGGTTCTTCCGGTTCTCCGGGAACACAGGGGCCGTCGGGGCTGCAAATATAGCCGTATGGGCAGTCATGAAAACTACTGCACCGGGGACTACACCGGGCATACTCGGGGCCTGACCGCAGGTCGCAGTAGGTATTGTTGCTGCAATCGTCATTGCTGCTACAGAGAATATGTTCGGTTTGGGTATTCAGGCATGCGCCGTGGCGATCTTCGCACTGGGGTATGGAGCTGTCGGCATGACAACACATCCAGAACTCCGGGCAGCCTTCTTCATCCACATCACAACGGATAGCGCAGGCGCCAATGGCGTCGTGTTCACCAATATCGCAATACTCCCGCTGGGTGTCGCAATGGCTGTTGACCAGACAGGCCCCGGGCTGCAAAGCGCAGGTACCGGTGGCCATGTCGCAGGCAAAGCCTTGGGGACATGCCCAGTCACCATGGCAGTAGGCAGTGCAATAGCCCTCCTGTCCGGCAACGGGCATAAAACAATATTGAAGAATATCTTCGCAGGGCAGATCTTCATCGCAGACCGGATGATTCGGCACACAGGCCCCTTCCATACAACTTGCGTCCTGGCGGTCACAATCCATTTCCAACTGCCAGCTGTTGTCTTCGCAAACAAGCACACGGTCCCCGCTGCAACGGGTGGAGCCGGGGTTGCAGACGCATTCGCCGTTTTGGCATTCCAAATGCGCCAGACTACAGTCTTCATAGTGTGTCCATGCACCGTTTAGACAGACCAGCAGGATGTCCCCGTTACAGGTGCTTGTTCCCTCATCACAGAGCTGATCCTTAACGTCATCCAATATAATAGTGCATGCGCCGTTGCGGCATGACCGGCCCATAGCCCGGCAATCGGTTTCCAGTACCCACAGGCCGCTTTCACAAACATAGAGGCTGTCTCCCACACAGTGGCGCTGACCCTCTGCACAATCGTTGGGGTTCCCGTTGATATCGCTGTCAGCCTCCGGGGCATCGCTGTCCATATCACCGTCACGGCTGCAATCGCAGACAGTCCAGAGTATGCCGTTGGGCTCACAGGTCATTTCCCCTTCTGCGCCGTTATCGCAGGTGCAGTCTTTTGTCTCCCCGGGATCGCAGCGGGGTGCAGTGGCTTCTTCTCCGCAGCCATGAATACCCAGGGCAACAACAAGTAACATGGCGGCTGTCAATACTGGTTTCATCCGTGCTCCATCCATATGCAAGACCCCACAATCCCGTACACCGTTGCGCTACACTTGTAACCGGGACAGCAGGGAGCCATCATCACACCGCACTGCTCCGGGTTCACACAGGCCATGCACTCCGGGGCGGTTTCGGGGTTGCAATACTCCATGGGCCCGCAGGGCGGGCAATTTTCCACACAGGTGTTGTACAGGGGGTGACATATATGCCCCCCGGGGCATCCGCCACCGCAGTCGCCATCCTGCATACCTGCGCCGCAGTGCTGGTCATTCCGGCACACCAGATCGTCGCTGCAGTCCGGGCGGCTGTTGCAGCGGGGCAGACAATGCCCCTGGACAATATCGTCCCCGGGCCAGTCGCAGTAAAATGTCGCCGGGCAATCTTCCTCCCGTATGCAGGCAGGCATATCATCGGGGTTGACGCATCTGCCTTCATAGCCCTGGCATATCCGCCGGGGGTCGTCTTGCATACAGCAGCTTGCATCGGTTGGGCACGGCACATCCGGCAGATAACACAGATCCCTGCACCGCCCGTAATCATATCCCGGGTAGGCTTCGCAATACCCCTGATTTGTTTCGCAATCCCGGGAGTCCAGACAAAAACCTTTGCGAATTTCGCAAAAGCCGGTGGCGTAATCACAGCGGTAGGGTATGGGGCAGGGGGTATCATCGTCACACGCAATGATTTCCCGCAGCTCTTCATCCCCGGTGTCATTTTCTGCGTCCATGTCCCCATCGTTGCTTTCCGGCGCATCTCCGTCGCTTATATCGCCGTCGGCTTCACAATTGCAAGCACTCCATGCCAGAGCATTGGACTGACATATCATCTGTCCCGCTTCGCCGCTGTAGCAGGTGCAGGTTTTTGTCTCACCGGGATCGCAAAAACGCAGGCTAATGCTTTCGCCACAGGCCCCCATGCTTAATATAATCCACAGCAGCAGCGCTGCGGCATACATATATTTCATGACACATTCCCAAATACTTACATAATCTCAAGCACCCCAAACAATACCACATGTATGTAAATATTACAAGATTACCGTGTCAGCGCCTACTTGCGCTGGTCATTGGCCGCCACCAGTTTGGCCACTGCGGCAATAAGCTGTTTGGCCGCCGCATCCATGCCCCGCAGCTCACCTTCGCTTTTCACCACCAGACCAAAGCGGCCCGCCGTGGCCCAGGCGTTGGGAGCGTCGGCCCGGGGCAACAGGGCGATGCGCAGGCTTCCGGCAGGACCTTCAAAGTCAAAGGAGGGAAGCTCGCCGGGAGTCACCGCCGTAAGTTGATACCCGGCTATGCGCTGCCGCCGGGGTTTTAGGGGCGCGATCAGCGCCGCCAGTTCCGCCTCGCTTAACGCGGGACGTCCCGCGCTTTGCTCCGGAGGATGCTCCTGCTGCAACGCGCTCAAGGATGCGTACCAGCCCCCCAGATGCTCCCGCAGGATGGTATAGGCCCGCTGCTGCCCCTGCAACACGTCGTCAGGGTACAGCCGCCGGTTATACACCAGCTGCATGGAGCCTTCGCCGGGCAGATCAAAGCCGCCGGGATCGGTGTGGGGACTCAGGGTTTCCAAAGCCAGCAGCCGACGGGTGCGGGGCTCGAACTCGTCGCGGTACAGCATGCCTTCGGGGTCGATGGTCAGAGATACCATGCCGGGATTTGCCGGAGCCTCCCCCAGCACATAGGCGGCATGGCTGAGGTCGTCCGCCAGATCGCCGCAAAAGGCGTGGGTCGCAAATCGGCGTCCATGACGCAGAAGCAGCCGCCCCAAACGCCCCAGCCGTTCATCCAGCACATCCAGCTCCCCGTTGCTCCAGGGTACACCAATGGCCGGGCTTATTTTGACATAGCGCCCCGTCAGATCGTACAGATGCATATAGCTGTCCACCAGCCGCGACACCGTGGCGGGGCTCACCACCATGTTCACCGTAACGTTGGCCCCCTGCTCCAGCGCCTGTCGGGCGTGGTCCATAAGCTCCGGGAAATACTCTTCCCCGGGCTGCACCGCCCGCCGGTGAGCCATGTGCTCCACCCGACCGCCGTCCATGCTCAGCCGCAGGGCCACGTCAAGCTCTGCCAGCCGTGCGCTGCGCTGCGAGGTCATCAGCACTCCGTTGGTAATGATCATTACCGGCAGATCCGCGCCGCCTTCCATGCTCCGCAGCCGCTGCACAAAGGCTTCCAGCCGTTCCCACTGCAGCAGGGGTTCGCCGCCGGTAAGTTCCACCGACAGCCGCCGCCCCTTGTGCATCTCCCGTTCAATCAATGCCGCCAGATTATCCAGCACTTCATCGCTGACCCACACGTCCCGCTTGTCGGCGTAACAGTAGCGGCAGCGGAGATTGCACTGCTCCGTAAGCATCAGCCGCAGCAGCAGGGGCGTATCAGTCCATGTATTCATAGGGGATGCCTCCCAGGGCGTAATACAGGGCCAGATAGCGATCCGCCGGGGTATGCAGGTTTACGGCCATGGACAAACACACGGGATCACAGCTCAGGTCTTCGGCCTCACACAGCTGCCGCGCCCGCCGCAATACGTCCCGGTTGGGATGCTCCGCCGGGGCATATGCCGCTATCAGGGCGTCGGTTGCCCCGTGGGCCTGTCCGGGGTTCGGTGGCGTGTAGTAGAGCTTTGCCGCCACGGCCCGGCCCTCCATATCGTACTTGCGATAGTACAGCAGAAGCTCCCCGGGTTGCGCCGCAGGCAGAGCCTGATAAAAATCCTTCAGCGCCGCCATGGCTTGTGGCGCATCGCCGCAGGCCGCGCTCAGGGCTTCGGCCATATGCATACGATCCGTAAAATTGAAGAGCCGCAGCCCCGCCATACCCTCGGCGTCAAAGTCCGCCGCCGCAAGGCACAGCTCCGGTGCGTCAAAAAGTGTTGCGATTTCCTGCCGCGCCGCCGGGATCAGATCGCCCACAGCCCCAAGCATGGCCCGGCGTTCGTCGGGTTCCACATGGGTGTGCAGATCTTCCATCAGCACCGTGGCCTTGGCCACCCCATCGGGATTCCACTCGATGCCCGCGGTTATTTCGTAGAGATAAAAAGGCAGGCAGCCCAAAAAATCATCAAGGCCCGTCCGTTGTATGTTCAGGGCGTCAAACAATCCCGGCAGGCGGTTATGCACATCCCGGGAAAGATTCCGGTGGGGGTTGTAGCCCGTCTCCAGCCGAAACCCTTTGCCCGGCCGAAAGGTCAGCCCCAGGTCAAATTCAAAGGGATCGGCGGGATCAACAATCCGCCGGGCCTGTTGCCAGACCGTCTCCGGGTTCAGCCCGCCATCTGCGGCAAGTTCGCCCCAGACCCGCTCGATGGCCTGTAGCCGCCGGGCGTTGTGAATATCAAGAGAACGCCGGGAAAGAGACGCAGGGTTCATCAGAACAGCAGCCGCAGCATCAGCCAGTAGATGAGGCTTGCCAGGGCAAAGCCGCCAAAGGAGCCCAGGGTGACGCTCAGCCAGGGGGGCATGCGCCGGGGCCGTTTTTCCTGTGCGCCCACGATGTAGCGCTTGGTGTCTTCGACTTCCTCCGGGGGCGGGGGTTCGTGCCGGGGCGCGGGCACCGGCCGCACCGATTCCCGGTCGCCGATGGCTTTGATGATCTGCACCGTCACGTTGTCGGTGCCGCCGTTTTTAAGGGCCATGTCCACCAGGAAGCCGCACATTTTATCCGGGTCCAGATCACTGGCCAGCACCTCCCGGATGTATTTGTCATCCACCATGCCCGTAAGGCCGTCGGAGCACAAAAGCAGCACGTCGCCGCCGGTGAGGTACACCGGTTCCGGCAGAATATCCACCACGGCATCGGGATGGCAGCCCACCGCAGAGTTCAGGATATGCGAGCGGGGATGGTCTTCCGCCTCGTCTTCGGTCATCAGGCCGCTGTCCACCAGCATCTGCACCAGGGTGTGATCAATGGTGAGGCGATGGAGCTGGCCGTCCCGCAGCATGTAAATGCGGCTGTCGCCAACGTGGGCGATGTAGGCCTTGGAGTCGCGGATCAGCACCGCCACCGCAGTGGAGCCCATGCCGTAGAGTTCCGGGTTTAATGCGCCCTTGCGAAAAATCTCGATGTTGGCCCGGTACAGGGCGTCCTTCATAATGGCCACGGGATCGGCGTTGGGATCGCTTTTGGCGGCCCGCTTCATCAGCAGGGTCACCACCAGGTTGCTGGCCACCTCGCCGCCGGCGTGTCCGCCCATGCCATCGGCCACCACATAGAAAAATCCCATGGGTGTCTGACCGTGCCACACGTCGTCCTGATTTATCCGCCGCACCCTGCCAACGTGGGTGCGCTCCGCCACTTTGAATATAAGCTGACTGCCGGACATTGCTAACCTCCCGTTAACCCGTCTGCATCCTTGTACCACAAAATCCCCGGGATGCAAAGTAGGGCCGCTGGCCCGGGGGGGGCCGCCCTGCTATTGCAACCCCTATCCAAACCTTTCCCCATACATGGAGAAAGGCTTTATGGATTGCTATGATTACAGGCCCGGCATTCCTTTTCGCTCTCTCCATTCATGGAGAGAGTTGGAGTGAGGTTATAAAGATTTGCGGGAATCCATGCCCCGCAATAACTGCGGAGCATAACCCGGCAAACCCGGTAAAATGCAGGGTTTGAGCATATCCCACCCCGGGTGCCATAGTCTCACAACCGAAGGTTGGGAGGCTGTGCAGACCACGTCACACCACCCCACCGTCATTCCCGCGAAAGCGGGAATCCACGCCCGGCAACCGCTGCGGAGCCAAACCCGGCAAACCCTGTAAAATGCAAGGGTTACACCTCCTCACCCCTTCGCCCTGAGGGCCGAAGGCGTCTCGAAGGGTAACGGGGATATCCCCATGACCTCCCGCAAACACCACCATTATAATCGTGTAGGTTGGGCACCTGCCTGCGGTGCCCGACACGGATGTTCCCCGGCGTATGGATATCTCAAACCAAATGCCCGGCAATGGACCGAACCCTACCCATCCTCAAGAAAGCACCTCAGCCGCTGATACAGGGGAGAGGTGTCTGACGCTTTTAACTCGCATTCCCACACCACCAGATACGACCAGCCCATGTCCTGCAGGGCTGCGTACTGTGCCCGGTCCCGGGCAACGGTGCCCATGATTTTTTCCTTCCAAAAGGAAGGGTTGGTGGCGGGCCACTTGAAATAGCGGCAGTCGTGTTTGTGCCAGAAACAGCCGTGGACAAAGATCACCTTTTTTCTGCCGGGAAACACGATGTCCGGCTTGCCGGGCAGACCCTTGCGATGCAGCCGGTAGCGGTAGCCGTTATGCCACAGCCAGCGCCGCACCTGCATTTCCGGCTTTGTGTCCTTGCCCCGTATCTGCGACATGTTGTATGACCGCTGTTTTTTGGTCAGGACGTCCATTTGCGTATTTTTGGTATCCCCTGTTGCTGCTTCTTTATTTCAACCACAAACCCTTCGAGGGTTTGAATTCTTTTTCTCCATTCTGCCGGAAAAGACCCAAGGTTCGGCTTTGGGACCACAAGGGAAACATTGTGGTCGTTCATCTCTTCAAGCTGGTTTGGAGACACGCCCTGCTGTAAAGTGAAAAGGTGTTTAACATGTACCCGGTTCGCTTCATTCAACACCTGACGCCACCGGTCTTTGCAGCAGGTTTTTGCAGCCATCATCCCAAGATATTTTTCCGGAAACGCCTTGTCATGGTAAGCCCTTGATGATGGAAAAATGAAGTCCGGCCTTTTGCGCTTTTCTGTTCTTACCTGAGGATCAAACAGGACCTGCTCCTCACGGAAAATGGTCTCAAGATTTAATTCCAGTGATTTGCCTGTGCGCGATTTCCGCCTGTTTGCCACGGAGTTGGCGTACTGAATAAACATATCCACATTTGTAAAACCGGCCTCAATCTTTGGCAGAATATCCTTGCATTCAAGAGCCTCAAAGAGTTGGAACTCTGTGTTTCTGCGCTTAAGAAGCAATTCATCAATACTCTTCTTCCAGGATACAGTTGGATGCAATTCGATCACCCTTTTAAATATCTCGGTTCCGCTGGGGAAATTATCAAACCACTCTTCCGGTAATGTACCTGCAATTTTTATAAGCTGCGAAACTTTTCGCGCTGGACTGTAAAACTGGCCTGGCTCTATCTCGTCTCGGCCCAACCATTTTTCAATTACTGTTTCTTCCTTTTGCTTGCCGGTTATCCAGCAAAGCCCGGTATTGGTTCTTTTACAAATGGCGAGAACGCATACGGCGCCAGTGTTTTCTGGGTCCAGAACCGGCGATTTTTTCCCTCCCCAACCAGTCATCCTGAACTCATCATATTTCTTTTTTAGGTTTCGCTCGGGGAAAAATTTGGAGTTGTAGTAAATTGCCCTGACATTTTTAGCTGTATATTTATGCTTTGGAAATTGGATTTCCGTAATGTATGAGTCGGGGTTATATGTGGTTGTGGTTGTGACTTCGGGAAAAACATTCTCAAAATACCAACGAGGCAAATACATCCCTGCTTGATGTCCGCCCGTAAGTCCGGTGTCGTTTCCGGTAAGTCTTTTTACAATCCAAGTGTATCCATAGAAATTTATGGTTTCAAGGAAATCCGTAATCGTGCTAATTTTTCCCTTTTGCATCATTACTACCTCTTTCGTGCAATTCCTTTGCAATTTGTTTTGCGCAGGCCTGTATGGCGGGAACCACCACGCTGTTGCCGATTTGTTTGTAGCATTGTGTCTGGGATACAGGGAAAATAAAAGTATCAGGGTTGTAGCCCTGTAGCTGCATGGCTTCAGCTACAGAAAGTCTTCGGGGTCTTTGTTTTTCCTGTTCAATGAGGATCTCCGCGCCATCCTTATGATACCGTGCCGAGATGGTGCGGGTAACAGCGCCTTTTTCTATGGGGAGCCGGTGAAGGCCGTAGCCAAACCCGTTCCCTTTTTTTGCATGGTGGGCCTTGTGCCGTTCAAGGGTATCCCAGGTACCGGGGCCCAGGGTATAGCCTTCAATCTTTGGATGGATAATGCTTTTCAATTCCGGGTATTTATATCTGTTCCCCGGTTTTTCCGGTATATGAATTTCTTCCCTGGAAATATCAATCTGTTTTGGATCATAGCCGACCAGGAAGATTCGTTCACGGTGTTGAGGCACCCACCGCGATCCGTCAACCACTTTCCAGGAAAGCACATAGCCAAGTTGTTCAACCAGTGAATGCCGTATTACTTCAAACGTCTTCCCCTTATCATGGGAAACAAGATTCTTTACATTTTCAAGCATAAATGCCTTGGGGCGCTTGGTGCGGATAATTTCCTTGATATCAAAAAACAGGGTTCCCTGTGTTTCATCATCGAATCCGTGTTTTCGGCCAAGAGAATTTTTCTTAGAAACGCCCGCAAGCGAAAACGGCTGACAGGGAAACCCTGCGCAGAGAACATCGTGATCCGGCACATCATTTTTGGGGATGTTCCGTATGTCTCCGTATGGAACCTCTCCGAAATTTGCCTCATAGGTGCTTTTGGCAAAACGGTCCCACTCGCTGGAAAATACACACTTCCCGCCGGCAGCCTGGAAAGCAAGACGGAAGCCGCCTATTCCTGCAAATAAATCAATAAAGGTGAAATCATACTTTTTGGGAGGCGGGTATGGCACGCCTTTCCAATCCGGCTCAAAGGGCAGGAAGAAATAATCGACTTTTTTTTGCAACGCCTTAACAGCGCCGGGAACTTTTACTTTCTGGTCAACCTGCAAAAGTAAGTCAACGGCAGCATCACGCATTTCATTTGAAAACAATGGTATGGAAACATTTGGATTTTGCAACCAGTGTGAAACAGAGGCCTCAAGCTCCTGCTGTGCTTCCTCCCCAATTTCAACGAGTTTCGGAAGTCTTTCAATAAGCAACTTCCGTAGTGTTCTTGCGTGTTTGGTACTTTGTTCCGTCATTTACGTCGCATTCCGTTGGTGAATTTAGCATCACATAATTTTCTGCCTGATACCATATCCCTGCATTGGGGAAAATACAAGGTCAAAGGAATCAACTCCCTGGGCGTTTTTTCCGTGTCCTAAGTAGGTCGGATTAAATTCTAATCCGACATGCCGGGGAACCGCTCCGGAGCATTCCCCGGCCTCCCGACACAACCACCGTTATAATCGTGTAGGTTGGGCACCTGCTTGCGGTGCCCGACACCGTATTACCCAAAGGTTTGGGATATGAAATGTCGGGCAACAAGTGCCCGACCTACCAATCGAGCATATCCACAGAACCCGGTAAAATGAAAGGGCTGAGCAGATACAACAACCTCCGTTCACCCTGAGGAGCCGAAGGCGTCTCGAAGGGTAACGGGGTATCCACATGCCTCGATACAGGCCGGTGGCCTTACTCGGCACGAACGTTGTTGTGAGTAGTAGGTCGGATTAAATTCTAATCCGACATGCCGGGGAACCGCTCCGGAGCATTCCACGACCTCCCGACACCACCTCCCCGCCCCTGTCCCGCATTATATTGATGTTGCAAACATCGGGTCCCGGGCCCTGCCCCATCCCTGCTTCCCCCATCACTCGAAATTTCCGTAACGCGCCGCGTTATCGCCTCCCAAATTACAAGAAATAATCACCAGAACATCGTATTTGACTTCTTTTCCTCGGGACGCACTTTTCAAATCACGGGCCGTTTCGGGTCAAAAATTCGGTTTTCACGGGCCCGCCTCGGTCAATGACGCAGCCAAAAATGGCCTATTATCAATATAAAAACGATTCATAGTAAAAAAACGACCCCTCTGCCCCGTGAAATCACTATCCCGGCACGGGAAAACCACCCCATTTTCCCGAGAGATTCCCGAGCGTATTTTATCTTATTGTCGTGATAACTGACGTTATTGGTAAATTCGCCATTACTTTGGCTTGTCATCCCGCCTCATTTTGGCTATGATACTCACAGACCCTTTGACCCCCGGGAGTCAGTCATGAAAACCATAGTAGATACAAGCACTTGGGCCCGGCGGCCCCACTTCGAGTTCTTTAAGGGCTTTGACGATCCCTTTTTTTCTTTAACCGCCACCGTGGACTGCGCCGCTTTAAGAAAGCGTGCAAAGGCTTGTAATCATTCGGTTTTTCTGTCGTATCTCCACGCCGCGCTGCGGGCCATCAACAGCCTGGAAGCTTTCCGCCTGCGCCTGGAAAACGACAACGTTATATTGTATGATAAAATTGACGTCTTCAGCACCGCTGCCCGGCCCGACGGCACCTTTGGCTTTGCTTTTATAGAGTATTTTCAGGATATTACAACCTTTATAGAGCAGGCCTCCGCCTCTTTGGAGGCCACCCGGCAGGCACACGACCTGCGGCCCGATGCCAGTCGTCACAACGTGGTACATAGCACCGTGATTCCCTGGCTGCACTTCACCGGCGTAACTCATCCTAAACACTTCGGAAATCGCGATTCCATCCCCAAACTCAGCTTTGGCAAGATAATAGAAGATGGTATCAAGCGGCCCATGCCCGTGAGTATTCAGGCCCATCACGCCCTGTTGGACGCCCGGCATGTGGGTGAATTCTTCGAATATTTTCAGACACTTATGGATGAGGACTAAATGTTTTTATGGTGGCGAAACCGGCGGCGGGCAAAGCTGAAACAGCAGGCCTTCCCCCCTGCCTGGGAAACGATCATGCGGCAAAATATGCCGTATTATCAACACCTTAGCCCCGAAGACCAAAAACTTTTACAGGGCCACGTCCAGGTGTTTTGCGCGGAAAAAGATTTTATCGGCGCACAAGGTATTGAAATCACCGATGAAATACGCATCACCATCGCCGCCGGAGCCTGCCTCCTGCTGCTGCACAACCCCGGTGATTACTACCCCACCCTTAACACCATCATCGTGTATCCAGAGGCATATCTTGCTGTAACTACTAAGGTTTTACCCGGTGGCTTTATCGAGGAAAAGCAGCAACTCCGGGCCGGTGAGTCATGGCACCGGGGCCAGGTGGTTCTCAGCTGGGATGACGTTCGCCGCGGCGCCGCGGACATCCGCGACGGAAAAAACGTGATATATCACGAGTTTGCGCATCAGCTGGACAGCCTTTACGGTGACACCGACGGCGTTCCGAGTCTTGATAAACACTCACTGTTTGGCCCATGGGCCCAGGTTTTGGGCGAGGAATACACCCGCCTGGTGGCAGACATTGAGGCGCATCGCCCCTCATTTATTGACAGCTACGGCGGCACAAATCCGGCGGAATTTTTCGCTGTAATTACCGAGGCTTTCTTTGAAAAGCCAAAGGCCCTCCACCGCCATAACCCTGAGTTATACGCTCTTTTGGCCGCTTTTTACCGGCAGGATCCCCGTCAGCGCTACTGACATCACCTCATTACCTCAACAATAACAGATATATCTGTAAATTGTTACAGGGTCTTGACAAACACCCCGGCTTGCCGCTACAATTTGTAGCAACACCCTGACATACATCTGCGCATGCAACACGACGGAGGAAGCAACGTACCATGAAAAAGGTAATGATTTCGGGTATTTGTATATCCATCTTACTGCTTGCAAGCCTGGCGGTGCAGGCGGAGGTATACAAGTGGGTGGATGAAAACGGAGTGGTGCATTACAGCGATACGCCGCCTCCGCCCCAGGAAGAACCGGAAAATGTAGAACTGTATAACAAACCGGAAGACCCGCGGAAAGAGCGCTGTCGTAAGCAAAAAGAGCGGGAGAAATTTGACCGTAAATACCGTAACAAGAAGAAGGAAATCAAGCAGTATCCCAAGGCCCGGGCAGAGCTGTTTGTCAAACCCCGCTGCCGTGGGTGCGACCGGGCCCGGCAGTTTTTGGAAGCCCGGGGCGTGGGCATTATCGAGTATGACGTACGGTACGACAAGGTGGCTAAAAAGCGGCACAAACGCCTGGATAAGCACCGCAGGGTGCCGCTGGCCATCATCAACGGGCGGGTGGTGATACGCTTTGACAAAAAGAAATACACCGACGCCCTGGAACACGGCGGATGATGATGGAAGGTTGTAAAATACAGGGTTTGGTGATTACTCACACTCCGTTCGCCCTGAGAAACCGCACCCACAGCGTCTCGAAGGGTAATGGGAAATCATCCCTCGATACGCGCATTCGCGCTACTCGGGACGAACGTTTTTTTTATGTTGCCCGGCAAAGTGCCCACATTACCGGGTTTGAGCAACACACAGCCTCCCGACCTTTGGTCGTGAGACTATGACACCTGTAAAGTATAACGTATGAAATCCTGCAAACTTAGTAATTTACAGAGTTTGAGCTAACAGTAACTCTTTGACGGAGCGCGGCAGGCCATGAAAAATGGATTGATAATGGTGTTTATTCTGATCATCGGTTTTTTCGCCTTGCAGGGCGACATTATCGCATGGATGAAATCCAAGGGATATGAGAACGGGGCCGAGCGGGCAAAGCGCCACACCCAGGAATCTCTTATCCGTGAAATGCAAAACCGCAACTATCCTCCGGCAACCAAAGAACAGCGGGAAAAACTCGAAAATGAAAGACGTATACGGAAAGAAAACGCCAGGCTTGATAGGGAGTACTCAAGGAATAACAAAAGGAAACGCCATACATCTCACCAAAAACCGGAAATCAAGCAGTACACCACAAGCCGTGCGGAATTGTTTGTGGGATCCCGGTGCCGGAGCTGTGGCCAGGCCAGAAGTTTTTTGAAAAAGCATGGGGTGCGGATACTGGAATTTGATATTCGCCACGACAAAGTGGCCCGGGCCAGGCACAAGCGGCTTGACCCTCATGGGCGCCTGCCATTGGCTATTATCAATGGTCGGGTGGTGGTTAATTTTGACCGCCAAAAATATATTGATGCGCTGGAACATAATTGATGCGGCCCCTGCAACCCCTATCCAAACCTTTCCCCATGAATGGAGAAAGGCTTTATGGATTGTCTCGATTATATGCCCGGCAATTCATTATCGCCCTCTCTATTTATGGAGAGGGTCGGGGTGAGGTTATAATGTGATGAACAGGAAACCCGGTAAAATACAGGGTTTGAATAAAGTACGGTAACAGAAACGCTTTCGAGAAAGTAGTATGCCATGAGAAATGCACTGATTCTGCTATTTGTTCTGGTGATCGGTTTTTTTGCCCTGCATGGGGATGTCTACACATGGATTAAAAGCAAAGGGGTTTTGGACGCAGAAGAGCGGGCGAAACAGCAGACCCAAAAAGACCTTGAGTTGGAAATGCGGGTGAATAACGATGGGGTGTTGGCCCAGGAAAATTATGAAAGAAACATAAAGAAACAGCGGGAAAAATACCGGCACCGGCGACAGGCTCGTTCTAACGTGGCACCCCAAAAGCCGGAAATAAAGCAGTACACCTTTAGCCGTGCTGAGCTGTTTGTGAAGCCCGGGTGTTATAGCTGCGACAAAGCCAGAAGCTTTTTGGAAAAGCGCGGTGTGCGAGTAATTGAGTATGACATCAGCCACGACACCTCAGCAAAAGAGCGACACAAACTGTTGGACAGTAATGGGCGCCTGCCCCTTGCCCTTATCAATGGTCGGGTTGTGGTTCGCTTTAACAGGCAGGAATATATTGACGCGCTGGAACATAATTGATGATCGGAAAAGCCGGTAAATTACAGTGTTTGAGGAACACACAGCCTCCCGACCTCCGGTCGTGAGACTATGGCACCCGGAGATTAAACGGTATTATGTTCGGCAAACAATGTAAAATACAGTGTTTGAGCAGGACAGGCAATGTCGGATTAGAATTTAATCCGACCTACAATTCTACACTTTTCTACAAAACGCGCTGAGCCATGAAACGACTGAATATTGTTCTTGCTACAATCATTGCGCTGCTGCTGGTGCAGGGGGCCCTTACCCACTGGGCAGAGCAAACCGGGTTTTTAACCAAGGGAAACCGTGAATCCCAGGACAATAAAAAGACCCTTGAAATCGACATGAACAAAGAGACTGTTGTTGATTTTGCACTTGATCCAGTGCCAGGGCATCCGCAGTTTCCCAACGCCTTTGTGGAGCTTTTTATTACGTCCAGCTGTTATAAATGCGGGCTGGCGCAGGAGTTTTTTGACCGGCACGGTGTAACGGTAATCCTGCATCATATTCGCAGGGATGAAAGCGCCCGACTCCGGCTCAAATTTTTAGATGAAAAGCGACGCCTTCCTTTGGCGGTTATCAATTCACGGGTGATACCCGGTTACCATCCAAAAGAATATTTAACGGCTTTGGGGCAGGAGTGATAGGGGCCCTGCAACCCCTGGCCAAACCTTTCCCGAAAATGAGTGTAGGGGCGGTCCCCCCGTGGCCGCCCTGTGTGGGAAAACAACATGACCCCGCTGTCGGATTATAATTTAATCCGACCTACCATTCGAGGATATCCATTGAACGCCGTAAAATACAGGGTTTGAGCAATATGTTCTTCCCTGCAACCCCTATCCAAACCTTTGCCCATGAATGGAGAAAGGCTTTATGGATGGCTATGATTACAGCCGGGAATTCATTTCCGCCCTCTCTATTTATGGAGAGGGTCGGGGTGAGGTTATAATGAGATGAATGGGAAAACCGCTAAAATACAGGGTTTGCGAGATTCAGATATTTTATTCCGTGCCGGTGCGGGGTCGTTGCTCCGGGGCAATGTCAGCGGGCTCTGGGGCTTCAGGCTGTTCATCAACATTTATCATCGCATGATCCTCAGGGTTGAAACCATCGGGGAAAATGGTTTGGTTGTCATATTTTCCACCGCTAAAATTACTTCGTTGCAGAGACGCTTCCTTAAAATTGGCACCCATGAGACTTGCATTCCTCAAATCAGAGCTATGGATAACCGACCTTTGAAAGTTAGCATTAGTAAACTCTGCATTTGAAAATGTTAAACCTATCATTCTTAATCCACTTAAGTTTGTATTATGAAGATCAAGCCAATAATCATTTTCCTTTTCTTGGCTTATATGCTTTCTGTGCCCCATAACTGTGATTGTAGCTCGAATATCAGCCGTAATAAAATCTTCTTCAACACTATAATCTGAAGATTTCCTTGGACTCCGCTCCCGCACAAAGGCACAAAGTGTCTCCATCACTGTCCAGTGATCCCGGAGGCTATCCTCCGCGATTCGCTCGAGCTGGTAAATAGCCCCTAGACGTTGAGCTATATTTTTTTGCCCCAGCATTTCCGTGGCTTTGGCAAAGCGTTCGGTTATAAGACGCTCGGTATTGTTCATGTGCCGCCAGTACCAGGTAAGCACTACGCCGGGCACTGCTGCAATTGCGGATAAGAGCATCCAGGGAGGATGTTCGGCAATAGCCTCTTTACATTCCTTCACCCCCACAAACCAGCAGAGTAGACACGCAACGCCTATACAAAATGCGGCTCCCAGTAAAACCGCTACACCAATTTTTATGATTACTGATTTCATACTTCAACTCCCGGGGGTATGTATTTCAGGCGGCGTCTTCGTCGTCGGGTTGTTCATCATCCACTTCATCAACGTTTATCATGCCGTGGTCGGCGGGGTTGAAACCATCAGGGAAAATGGTTTTGTTGTCGTATTTAGTTCCAGTAAATTTTGCATTACTCACTATCGCTTCTTTAAAATCAGCCCCATCTAGACTGGCATAATTAAAATTTGTTGCTGCTATATTTGCGCTCTTAAAATTAGCATTTGAAAGAAAAGCTCCTTCAAAATCAGTACCATGTAGTAATGCCATTTCGAAATTTGCGCTAATAAAATTCACAAATGGAAATCTTCCAGAAAAAATGCTTAACCCTTTCAAATTTGTGTTATGAAAATCTAAAAGGCGATTTGGTTCCATTTTTTCATTAACTTGTTTACTATGACCAATTACTTTCATTGCAGCTCGAATATCTGATGCCGAAAAATCTTCTTCAATACTATAGTCCGATGATTTTCTTGGGCTACGCTCCCGCACAAAAGCGCACAGGGTTTCCATGACGGTCCAGTGGTTTTTGGGGCTGTCCTGGGCAATGCCCTCAAGCTGATAAATAGCGCCAATCCGCTGCTCCATAATTTCGCTGCCAAGCATTTCCGTGGCCTTGGAAAAGCGTTCGTTGATTTCGCTGTACTCGTCATAATCCTGCTTTTTGGCATTATTTACCTGCCGCCAGTACCAGGTTAAAATCACCGCAGGCACCGCCGCAACCGCAGACATATAAATCCAGGGCGGATGCTTTTCTATCAGCTTTTGAAAATCGATGCCCATTTCCAGACCGCAGAGAATCACAAAAAGAACCGCACCGGCACCGCATAAAATGGATAAGGCTATTTGCTTTTTAAAATCCTGATATGAAGGGTATTGCCAGAGCACCAGCAACAAGGCCAGGGCCGGAATAAGGGCCAGCGGGGATTTGAGAATACCCAAAGCGTTTTGAATCAGACTAGTGTCAATAACGCGCTGAGCAAGACTGTACAGGGATGTCAGGGCAACCCCCAGCAACGCAAGGGCCAGTAATATATACAGTATCTTTGTTATTACCGGTTTGCTTTTATCCCATTGCCGGACACACCATTGCCTTAGTCGCTGATGCCATGACTGTTTGATCTCTTCACTCATACCTTCTGCTCCTGTGAATGCCGCCCATTGTACTGCTGATGTCGCTGTCACTGCTGTATGGCGCAGATATGATATCACCCCCGCCTTTAAAAGACAAACGGCGCAGAAGGCAATCTGCGCCGTTTTGGGGGTATATGGTATTTTGGGTACGGTGGCCGCCCATCGGGATGCCTTCAGCTTCTCAGGGAACAGCCCTTACCCGCAGGCCTGCTTACTCGTAAGCGTCCTGGAGGAACTCAAGTTTGATGGGCATGACCACGCCAAAGCCCTCGTCAAACTCTTCGCCCTCAACCTTGACCGGGGTTTCCGGGGTGTTGATGTTCAGGACAATGTTTTCCTGGGGGAAGATTTTGATGATTTCCAACAGGGTGTTGGTGGTGAAACCTAGGGCAAATGCTTCTTCGCCCAGCAGCATCTCCATATCCACCGGCTGTTGGGAAGAGCCGTATTCCGGGCTGTTGTAGCTCACCATCATGTTGCCGGGTTCCACGTCCATGCGCATTTTGCTGTTGCGCTCGGCGGCCAGAACGGAAATGCGGCCAATGGCTTCCACCAGCTCGCTGCGTTTTACTTTGATTTTCTTGGTTGCTTCACCGGGCACCACCATCTCGTAATTTGGATAGGTGCTGTCGATAAGCCGGAAGCTGAAGCTGATGTGTTCCGTGACAAAGAAGCCGTGGTTTTCGCTGAAGCCCAGGCTTACTTCGCCCAGATCGCCGTCATCCAGCAGACGCAGAATTTCCTGCACCGCCTTGCGGGGGATGATTACGCCCTTGGCCATGGGCAGGTTGCTGGCAACGTCTTTGTCTATCAGGGCCAGCTTGTGACCGTCGGTGGACACAAAGCGCAGCTTGCCGTCGCCCTTGTTTTCCACGTAGATGCTGTTGAGGTACACCCGGGGATCGTCGGTGCCTGCGGCGGGCAGGGCAAAGCCCAGGGCGTCTTTCAGCATGGCGGCGTCAATGGGATAGAGTTCCACGCCCTCTGTGGCGGGCAGGGTGGGGTAATCTTCAACCGGCACGGTAAAGAGCTGGAAGAATGCGCCCTTGTCGCCACGGACTTCCGCCTTGTTGGTTTCGGCGTTGAGTTTTACGGTGATGTTACCTGCGGGCATGGCGCGAACCACGTCGAAGAATTTTACCGCAGGCATGCAAAAGCCACCGGCGTCCTGTACGTCCACTTCGTAGAGCCCTTCCAGGGAAAGCTCAAGATCCGTGGCCTTGATGGAAATGCGGTCGCTGGCTTTGCTCTCCAGCTGGATGTTGGTAAGGATGGGCATGGTGGTTTTCTTTTCCACTACGCCTTTTGCCCGGCTCAGGGCGGTCATCAATGTGTCTTTGTGGGTGGTAAACTCCATAGCCTTACACTCTCTGTCTTCTTATCGGTTAGATATATATCTTAGGTGTAGCTACTATAAGACTATTAATTTTTAAAAAATATATAGCCGTAGTAGTAGTGCCTGTTGAAATGTTGAAAAGCATAAAAACCCTTCAGGTATCACCTTCTTATGCAGTTCATAAATAGTAGCCCTTGTCCACGGTGGTGTCAATAGTTTCAACAGGGGCCAAAAGGACCGTGGAAAAGAGGGCTGTTTGGTTGAAAAAGAACGGTTATGCACAGGGTAACGGGACGTTATCCACAGCCCAAAGTATGATAAACACTGACTTTGGTTGTGAATGTGGAAAACCTTAAGAGTCGCGGCTTTCCCTCTCAATCTGCTTTTGAAGGGCCTCGATTTCGTGCTGCACCCGGACGTCTTCCAGGATCATGCGCTCGATTTTTGAGAGGCTGTGAAGCACGGTGGAATGGTCGCGGCCACCCAGAGAGCTGCCGATTTCCTGCAGGCTCAGCTTGGTGAACTTCTTTAAAAGATACATGGACACCTGCCGGGGGAACACCACCTTCTGTGCCCGCCCCTTGCCCCGTATTGCCAGGGGTTTGACGCTGTAATAGCTGCACACGGTTTTGATGATACCTTCGGCGTCCATCTTGTTGCTTTGCAGCTGCAGGTAGTTTTTCAGGGCTTCTTTGGCCAGTTCTGCGGAGATGGGACGGCCCGTAAGGTTGGCAAAAGCCTCCACCCGGATCAGGGCGCCTTCCAGCTCCCGGACGTTACCCGCAAAGCCCTGACCAATGAGCAGTGCCACGTCTTCGGGCAGGGGGATGTTGTCCACTTCCGCTTTTTTACGCAAAATGGCGATGCGGGTTTCGATTTGCGGCGGCTTGATATCCGCTACCAGACCGCTTTGGAAGCGGGACCGCAGCCGGTCGTCCAGATCCTTGATTTCCTTGGGATAGTTGTCCGCGGTCAGCACGATCTGCTTTCCCTGGTCGTGGAGGAAATTAAAGGTATGAAAGAATTCCTCCTGGGTGCTGCTTTTGCCGGCGATAAACTGAATGTCGTCGATAAGCAGCACGTCGCAGCCGTTGCGGAAGCGGTTATGGAAGGATTCCATCTCGCCCTTGCGAATGCTGCCAATGAGGTCGTTCATAAAGGTTTCGGCGGAAAGATAGGCGATACGGGCTTCGGGGTTGTGTTCCCGGATCCCGTGGGCCACCGCCTGCAACAGGTGGGTTTTACCCAGGCCCGTGGAGGCATGTAAAAACAGGGGATTGTAGGAGCGTCCCGGACGCATGGCGGCGCTGATGGCCGCGGCGTGGGCAATGGCGTTGCTGTCGCCCACCACAAAGGTATCAAAGGTGTAACGGGGGTTTAGGTGCAGACTGCCGTTTACCGGACGACCCCGGGGCCGCGCGGGTTTGGGGTTCAGGGGTTCCGCCGCTGCTGCGGGGGTGGTTTCAACGTTGAAATTAACCAGCTTGCGAGCCTGTTTGCGACTGGTGTTCACCATGACATCAATGTTCCAGCCAGGACCCGCGACTTCGGTGAGTTCGGATTTGATAATGTCCAGGTAGTAATCGGTGATCCAGTCCTTCATAAAAGGATTCGGGGCGCTCACCACCAGGTTTTGCGATTGAGCATCGGTGTTGTCGCACTGCAACGACGCAAACCATAAATTATAGTTATCAGGAGAAACCCGTTCTTTCAGGCGCAAAAGAACTGCACTCCAGACATCAACTCCATGTCCGTTCATCAACAACCTCTTAACGTCGTAGAATTAAAACCGTGCCGTCAAAGCACGTGACTAGTCTTGCCGGATTGGGGGAGGTCGTCAAGGGGCAGTTTGGGACAAAAGGAGCTTTTTAAAGGCCCGGTTGGGGTTAAGAACCCGTGTACACTTGGATTTCCGGGATACATTTTTTTTCCACAAAAAATCCACGATTAAAAATAACAGCCGAAGCTTGGAGCGTTTCATTCATAACAGCTGTAACATGCTGAAATGGTTATATATTTCCCGGTAGGTGAAATTAAATAATACATGATATGGTAATTATAGTCCACAGATAGAATTAATTGTGTCATTGTGCAAAAAGTGATCGCAAAAGTATGCGGCGCAGCACTTCACCCAGCAGTCGGGCCTCTTTGTTGAGACCCTGAAGGTTTCCGGGCCGCAGACACAGATACAGGGGGTGCAGATGATGCACCTGCAGGTATCCGGCGTCTTCGTCGGGATAGCTGGTCAGCACCCATTCCACCACCTGCGACGCCTTTCTAAAGCTGATAACCGCCGGATCTCCGGCTTGTACCGCCTCCAGACAATAACCTGCTCCCGCCATGGCGCCGGTGCGCAAAGGATGAAGCAAAGACAGCAGTTTATTGTGATCCTGCAGGTTGATGATGGTCTGCAGATGGGGTGGTGACGGGGCTTTGTCGATCTGTTGCAAGGCCCTGGGATCTCCCAGCCGGAGATCGCCCAGGGCGGCGGCCATAAGCTCGATATGCACTTCCCGTTTTCCCTGGGGAGTATCTTCTATACGGTGGCCGCTGATGGGTATAAGCCCCGGCATGGCACGGTAGGTGAAAGTGTCCAGCCCTGTGGGGCCGTTATCGTATTCCAGCTCTATAAGGATGCTGTCCTCAAGGTGACCAAGGAAGGGATGCTCAAAAGGCCCCTGGTCCAGCAGTTGCACCCGCAGTATTTCTTCACCCAGTTCATCACCGGTATGGGTGACAATCCGGGCCCGGGAGGTGGTAACCGCTTCGGGTTCCAGTATGCGGGGCATGTACAGAAGCGGAGGGTCCATGTAATCCCGGCGGGCCACGATGTGCTGGATCATCACCAGCAGAATACCCTCTTGTGTTGCACGAAGATGATAAAAGCGGGAGTGTTCGGGTTCAAAGGGATCGGAAAGCTCCCAGTCCTGGTCGCCGGGCAAATGCCGGATTTCCACGGGGCAGGGGCCGCGCACCGATCCCTGTGTGCGCTCGAAGAGCATATGGCCCGCATCGGGGCGATGTCCCAGGTAGCGGTGAATGTCTATGCTGCGGTGTTCGTGGGACATGATGCTGTTACCTGCTGAGAATGCGCAATACTTCCGACGGCGTGGTCAGACGGTTGAGCAGCAAAAAGCGGCAGTAGCGCTCCAGGGGTACCAGACCCGCGCCAATGGCCAGCTCCCGGCGTTTGCTGCGGCTTGCCTCCTGGGTGATGACCGTTTGCATGGTGGGATTCATGGGCATGATTTCGTAGGCTCCCACCCGGCCGGAAAAACCGGTCATGTTGCAATGGGTGCAGCCGCTGCCGGAGTAGACTTCCCGGATTTGCTCGCCTTCCGCCAGTACCCCGGCCAGTCGGAGTTTACCCATAAGGCTTTCCGGCAGGGCCTCGATACGGGCGCAGGAGGGGCATACCCGGCGCAGGAGCCGCTGGCTCACCACACCGATAAGGCTGTTGGCCACCAGATAGGGCTCCAGTCCCATGTCCGCAAGACGGTCCACAGTGCCGATGGAATCGATGGTGTGCATACTGGAAAGCACCAGATGCCCCGTGAGGGCTGCCTGTGCCGCAATACGGGCGGTGACTTCGTCCCGCATCTCGCCCACCATAATAACATCGGGGTCGTGGCGCAGAAAACTGCGCAGCACCTTGGGAAAACTTAGCCCCGCCGCCTCGTTGATCTGCACCTGGGTGATACCCGGCAGGCTGTATTCGATGGGGTCTTCAACGCTCATGATGTTGAAATCACGGGATTGGCGGATACGCTCGCTAAGGGCTGAGTACATGGTGGTGGATTTTCCGCTGCCCGTGGGACCGGTGATAAGCACCAGACCGTTGGGCCGGAAGATCATCTGCCGCATAAGGTTGGAGATCTTGTCTGAAAGAAAAATCTGGTCCATGGGCATAAGATTTTGTTCCGGGTTCAAAAGCCGCATGGTGATGCGCTCGCCATCCTTTGAAGGCATGGTGGCTACCCGGATATCCATGTTGGTCTGGCCCACCCGCAGGGCGAATCGGCCATCCTGGGGAACACGGCGTTCCGCAATATCAAGGCCCGTGAGAATTTTGATGCGGGAGGTGATGGTGGGCTGGTAATGCACCGGCAGGGAAACATCCCAGTCCCGCAGCCGTCCGTCCACCCGGAAACGCACCGCCAAAGAGGGGCCTTCAGGCACCAGATGAATGTCCGAGGCATTGAGATCAATGGCCCGGGCCAGCACCTGATCGATAATTTCCACTGCCTTGGTTCCCATTTGCTGGTTTTCCTTGCGGGCGGGATCGTAGGGGGTGAAGTATTCGATTTCGTTGGGGTCAATGGCGGTGTTGTCCAGCATCGGCAGTGTATCCGGGTCCGTGAGCCCCGCCTTGACTGCGGGCTTGATTTTTTTGCTCACAAAACGGCTGTAATCCGAGGGGCTGATGGCCACGGGTTCAACCTGCACACCGAACATGCTGCGGCGGATTTCATCCAGGGCAACGGCATTGGTGGGATCCACCATGGCCACCTTTAAATGGTGCCCCGACAGGCTCAGGGGAATGATCCGGTTTTTATCCAGCATGTGCCGGGGAAAACTGCCGTAGAGTTTGGGGTCAAAGGGCAGTGACGAAAGATTGGCAAAGCGCAGTTGCCGGTCTTCGTTCATCAGGGTTAAACGCCGGGCCAGCTCCTGGGTCAGCACCAGAGCGGCCTGGGGCGTTGATACAAGAATATGCAAAAAAGCACTGCGGGGCAGTACCAGAGCGGAGCATTTTTTTTCCGCCCGCAGATTGGTGCGGTACGCGTCACCCCGAAGCATGGCGGATTCACCATAATGGTCACCGGCCCCAAGACGGCTCAGTTCAAACTCCAGATTCAGCTCCGGGTTATGAACATATTCCAGAGCCTCTCCCTGTTCGATGATAAACAGGGCGTCACAGGGGTCTCCCTCCTGTACAATGGGTTTGCCGGATTTGTAGACACGGCGTTCCATTGCCTGAGAAAACTGCTGCAGGGCTGCATCCGGCAGGGCGGAAAACAGGGTGGAATCTTTCAGTGCGTCAACCATGGTATCCATGCGGACTGCTTCCTTTCTGGTGAGTAATGACCCTTTATTTGTATCACACATAGACCCCGGGCGTCCAGTATCACCGGCGGCGGGCAGTGTGATTTGCTTGCGATTGATTGTGCAATATGGTAGATACACTGTACACGCGTGTGCGTGACTATACAGGATGAATGACAGGAGGAAGAAGATGGCAATGGATTACGGTACGGAAAACGCAACTCCCGAATCCCCGAAGTATACCGCAGAAGATGTCACCCTCGGTGCAGTGCTGGGCGAGGGCTGGGACGCCTACAAAGCCAATTTTGGCATGATTTTTGTCGGCTTTCTCATTTATCTGGTGATCGCCGCCATTGTGGGAAACATTCCCCTGGTGCCCATTTTTGTGATTCCCCATATTATGGTGGGCTATTACATTATGTGTCTTAAGGCGGTGCGGGGCCAGGAAACCCCGGAGCTGGGTGATATGTTCAAGGGATTTTCCCTCTACGTCCCCATTTTGCTGGCCAATATCCTGATCGGCCTGGGTGTCATGCTTGGCATGCTGCTGCTGGTTGTCCCGGGCATCATTCTTGCCATGATGTGGGCCATGACCTTTTTCCTGCTTTCCGACGACGTGGTGGAAGTGGAAGCCGGCGCAAAAAGCAAGGACCAGATTGGCGGTTATGATTCCATGAAAGCCAGTGCCGAACTTATGCGCGGCTGGAAACTGAAGGTATTCCTCTACAGCATTGTCATCGGTCTGGTAATTATGTCCGGTGTTATCCTGATTGGTATCGGCGTGCTGTTCACCGCGCCCCTGGGCATGATGGCCTTTGCATCCATGTACAATCGCATCAAACAGGTTGGCCCCATCGCCTGATCTGAATATCATTAGTGTAGTGTACCGGCGGCGGGCTGTGGCCCGCCGCTTTTTTAACGCCAAAAATCCGTGGCACTCTGTGTCATGGTTAATTACTGAGGTTTTTTGCCTTTTTACGATTTTGGCGTACAATATATACAGGAGATCAATGCGGCGCGTCCCCCAGGCGTCGAAAATATACGGTGAGGAGAAGGACATGAAACGCGAGCGTATCAGCGCCGGATTGTTAATTATTGCCCTGGCGCTGCTGTGGGCACCGGCGGTGCAGGCCGCAAAAGTGGTGCAGGTGGCCCTGGTTATCAGCGACGATCATCCGGTGTTCAACGAAATCATTGAGGGCATCCCGGCATTGCAGGGCGTGCGCTTTGATTTTTATCACATGCGGGGCAACCGGGCGGCGGCTAAGGACATCATCGATAAAATAAATACCAGCACCCCGGCGGTGGTGGTTACTGTGGGGCCGTTGGCCACCGGTTCCGTGGCCCCGGCGGTGCATCCCATCCCCGTGGTGTTCTGCGGCGTCACCAATCCCGCAGGGCTTTTGGCGGATCAGAAGGTCAACGCCACCGGTGTTGAACTAAACCCCAAAATGATGGACCAGCTCAAGGCTCTGGTCGACATCGTAAAGCCCAAAAGTGTTGGGGTGCTGTTTACCAACCGGTCCAAAGCCCTGGTGGACGAAGCCGAGGTATGGCTCAAAGCCCACAACATACGGCTGGTGAGTCGTCGGATCGATTCTCCGGACGGTGCAGAAAAAGCCCTGGACAAGCTGAAAAAAGAAGGCATTGAAGCTCTGTGGATGATGCCGGACAAGATGAATCTCAGCCGCCGGGTCTTTGAAACCATGATAGCATTCAGCAGCGAAAACTCGGTTCCGGTGTACGGGCTTACCCCCAAGCTGGTAAGCCTTGGCGCGTTGTTTACTCTGGCCAGC
>Ga0070728_10001577_pt1 | contig 32854 bp, 29 predicted proteins | sample tdDd471_FD_66723 | JGI IMG/M metagenome (GOLD analysis project Ga0070728, IMG submission 66723) | Marine sediment microbial communities from the Atlantic coast under amendment with organic carbon and nitrate - tdDd47.1 | ecosystem: Environmental > Aquatic > Marine > Coastal > Sediment | place...
CTTTGACGCCTTTGACGCCTTTGACGCCTTTGACGCCTTTGACGCCTTTGACGCCTTTGACGCCTTTGACGCCTTTGACGCCTTTGACGCCTTTGACGCCTTTAACAAGTTTCTGAATATATGGCCTGTAAGGTAGGAACTTCTATACGATGTGCTTGCGCATATTCAATGGCACGTTTTAATCGGGCTGGAGCAGAACGCCCCATACATTGATGGGTCAGATCACCATTTATTGCTTCGGCCATGCCTTCAATTAAGCGCTCTCTATCATTGTCCGCACCCGTCATATGATTTTGAATCCGCAACACGTCATCAATCACATCTAAAGCCAGGTGACGGTGCTCTGTCCAGAGTGTGTTTACGTCTCCGCCAACCTTAAGGCCACAAATATTCGTACACAAAATGTAAATATTTTTTCGTACTAACTCAAAAAGCAATTCTTTGCTATTGGCTACTTGCCATGCAGGAATATCTAATTTTCTCAATCCCTGTAAAATAATCTCTGCGTGTGGGCCGTAAACGGGAGATGGGATAAGTACTTTGTAGTCTTGGCCAGGCTTTTTTTCAAACCACACGGATATTACCGTAGGGTCTTGCAGCTGATGTTGTTGCCATTGAGCAGGTAATAATTCATTTTGTAATAGCGCGACTTTATTCTTCCAAGCATCTGGAAGATTTTCGAGGACTGGCGCTAGGTCGGCTTCGCCAACCGCGATTAATACCAGTGATGGGTTGGCATGTTGTTCGGCTAGTAGGGCTAAATCAGTTTCTCGTAAAGCGGGAATAAGTGTATAACCACAACGTAATAATCCCCGAATAAAAACCCCAGACATTTCCCCAATACCAATCACGATAATTGATTTATTCATTTTTTAAGACCATTTTTTTAATTGTGCGAATATCTTAACATGAATTATTCAGAATTTTGATTGGATAATTGCTCCACAATTTTATTCGCTAATTCCTCGGGAACAAATTTTGTCAGTACATCGTTGGCTCCGGCAGCAATAGCGCGTTGTAAATTCATTTGGCCATTTAAAGAGGTATGCATCAAAATATGAATATCGTGATATTGAGGGAGTTTACGAACCTCTTTAACAAAGGTATAACCATCCATTTCAGGCATTTCAATATCGCTGATAATCATATCGATGGGTTGTTTTGATTCGTCGTAGTCAATGAGTTTATCCAGCGCTATTTTTCCATCTACGGCGACGATGTGCTTGATTCCTAGTTTTTCCAATGCGATAGTGGTCTGTTTGACTGCCATTGGAGAGTCATCAACGACAAAGATTAGTTTGTTTTTTAGAGAATTTAGTGTTTCGCTCTCATAAACGATCTTTTCATGTTCAATTTCTAGACCTAACACTTCCCCCAGGACTTTTTCAATGTCCAATATTTGTACTAACTCACCGTCAATTAGTGTGATACCAGTTGTATAGCTAGCCATTGCGCCTTTTTGACTAGGCGGTTTAATTTCTTTCCAGTCTACAATTTTTATTTTATCAATACCGGTAACCCATAGCCCCTGAGTTGAGCGATTGATTTCCGTGGTAATAACTGAGCCTTGTTGGATTTGGTCAGAGGTGAATGGCAATCTGGATGAGCGTACTGCCTGAGCTAAATTTATTATCGGTACTGTCTGGCCACGCATGTTTGAAACCCCAAGGATATTATGATTGGCAGAGGGTAGTTGATTTAAAGGGGGGCAGGGTATGACTTCCTTAACCTTTAATACATTGATGCCAAAACGTCTTTTACCACCCATATAAAACAAAAGTAGTTCCAGACGATGAATTGAGTCTTTCGAATTCTGAGATGACGATTGATTTAATTGATTGGTCACAATGCTCTCCTGCAGTTTTTACTTATTATATGCTAGCTATAACTAAGTATCGACAAAGCCTATTAATAGTTTAGTACCTTAGAAGCAATTTAATGCATATTTTTATCCCATTTTATACTAAATTAAGAATTGTCAAAAAAAGTGTTGCAAATGAAATATGTTTCAACTAACATATGCCCCGCAAATCAGGAATAACTTTCTTTTTTGAACTTCTTATCAAGGGTTGTTTGACATGTGTAAGAAGGAATAAGAAATCGGGGTATAGCGCAGTCTGGTAGCGCGCTTGCTTTGGGAGCAAGATGTCGGGAGTTCGAATCTCTCTACCCCGACCAATTTCTTAATTTAAAGAAAGGTTGTTAATTTTCTGTAATATTAAAGCCTGATTGTAAAATCTGCAGAAAGAACTAGATAATGCGCCCGTAGCTCATCTGGATAGAGCATCGGCCTTCTAAGCCGAGGGTAGCAGGTTCGAATCCTGCCGGGCGCGCCATTTATTGCTCGGTATAGAGCGGGTTTATTCGGCGTTAATATCAAATCAGTAAAATTTATGGTGAGCGTAGCTCAGTTGGTAGAGCTCAGGATTGTGGCTCCTGTGGTCGAGGGTTCGAGCCCCTTCGTTCACCCCATTTATTGATACTGAGAGATTGCTTTCTACGGAAATAAAAAGATGAGTAAAAAAATAAACAAATTTACTTGTCTTTGAAAGTGAAAACCCCATAATATACACAGTTAAGTTTTTGGCTGATTTTTGGGTAAAAGCGGGAGTGGCGGAATTGGTAGACGCGCTGGATTTAGGTTCCAGTGCCGCAAGGTGTGAGAGTTCGAGTCTCTCCTCCCGCACCATCTTAATATATCCATACGATTATAAAGAAATACCTGTCCAAAGAGCTGTAATTACAGCCCATCTAATTGTCTGAAAATTTCTCCAAAATACTTAATTAATAACGAATTTCGTTCTTTTGTACTATTCTTAGATTAAGACTCATGGTCATTAATAAAATAGTAAGGAGTACAAAAGGTTTATTCCAGGTCCTTTAACGCGAGTTAATTAAACAAGAATCTTTTTTGTTTGAACGCTAAACGATATAATAGTGGGCTGGATGTAATTATTTTATTAACGTTTCTTAATGAGGATAGAAAATGCAGGTTTCAGTAGAAACAAAAGATGGTTTAGAACGGATCATGACGGTAGAGCTTCCAGCTTCTGAGTTGGATGATGAAGTAAAGACACGCCTTCAATCACTTTCACGTACGACAAAATTGAATGGCTTCCGTCCTGGTAAAGTTCCATTTTCTGTCATTCAACAACGTTATGGCGCTCAAGTTAATGCCGAAGTTCTCAACGAAAAAATACAACGTAGTTTTTATGAAGCAGTGGTGCAAGAAAAATTGCAGCCTGCAGGCACACCTGAAATCAAACCAGTAACACAAGATGATAAAGAAAAAGTTGTGTTTTCTGCCGAATTTGAAGTTTATCCTGAAATATCTATTGTTGCTATGGACTCTGCCGAGTTTGAAAAACCTTTAGTAAAAATAGAAGAAGCCGATATTGATTCCACAATTGAAAATATCCAAAAACAACACCAACATTTCCACGATGTAGAGCGTGAAATTCAGGAAAATGATAAAGTGACCACAGATTTCGTGGGAACCATTGATAGCGAGGCCTTTAAAGGTAATGAAGGAAAAAGCGTTCCAGTTACCATCGGCAGTAAACAAATGATTGCTGGATTTGAAGATGGGTTGATTGGTGCTAAGGCCGGAGACGAACTTAACTTAAATTTAAACTTCCCAGAAGATTATCATTATGAAGAAGTTGCAGGGAAGCCGGTTGATTTTAAAGTTAATGTAATAAAAGTTGAAGAGCCTCATTTACCCGAATTAGATGAAGAATTCTTTAAAATGTTCGGCGTTACTGAAGGTGGTGTCGAAGCTTTCCGTGCCGAAGTAAAGAAGAACATGCAGGTTGAGTTAGATCGTAATATCGCCGCTAAAGAAAAAAATGATGTTATGGACAAGATCCTTGAGTTTCATAAGGTTGATGTGCCTAAAGCATTGGTAACCGAAGAAGCAAAAAGTATTGCTGCCCAAATGCGTCAGCAATATCAGATCCAAACACCAAATGAAGATGATGTCGACTTAACCTTGTTTGAAGAACAAGCTAAACGCCGCGTTAGTTTAGGACTTATTTTAGCCGATATTGTTAAACAAAATGAATTAAAAAATACCCCAGAAGAAATTAAAGCTCGAGTGGAAGAATTAGCTGAAAGTTATGAAAATCCACCAGAAGTTGTCGAGTTTTATATGGGTAATAAAGAACGCCAAGCAGAAATTGAGTCTTTATTATTAGAAGAAAAAGTGGTAGCTTGGGTCCATGGACAGGCTAAAGTCTCTGAAAAAGAATTTACTTTTACAGAGTTTATGTCGCCAGAAAAATAAAGTTGGTATTGCCCAGTTTTTAATTGCATAAAGATTGGGCAACTAAGGATGAGGTATGGTTTACATATCTTGGTCATTACAAAGCAATTGATTTAACGCTCAAATACTAAAATGGATTAGACAAGTTATGGCTCTGGTACCTATGGTAATCGAACAATCATCGCGAGGTGAGCGTTCTTATGATATTTATTCTCGTTTGCTAAAAGAACGAGTAATTTTTATGGTTGGTCAGGTGGAAGATCACATGGCAAACCTAATTGTGGCTCAATTGCTGTTTCTTGAGTCTGAAAACCCAGATAAAGATATTCATCTATACATTAATTCGCCAGGAGGCTCGGTTACAGCTGGGATGGCAATTTATGATACGATGCAATTTATAAAATGTGATGTTAGCACTATGTGTATTGGTCAGGCAGCCAGCATGGGGGCATTATTACTAACAGGCGGAGCAAAGGGCAAACGTTTTTGCTTACCTAATTCCAGAATGATGATTCATCAGCCGCTGGGAGGCTTTCAAGGGCAAGCATCCGATATTGAGATTCATGCTAAAGAAATTTTAGCATTAAAAGATAAACTAAACCAAATCATGGCAGATCATACGGGGCAACCGTTAGATGTTATCGCTTCGGACACGGATCGTGATAATTTTATGAGTGCTGATAGATCGGTTGAATATGGATTAGTAGACAAGGTGATCGCCCAGCGTGAGCTCCCTGAAGAAGACTAAAAATATGACCAAATATAAGGGAATGTCCAATATGGGGTTTCTCGGAACTGAAAATAAAACAGTTGGGGTAATAATAGAGGTAAGTCAATGAGTGATGATACACATAACAAAGGTGATGACAATGGTAAATTGTTGTATTGTTCCTTTTGTGGAAAGAGTCAGCATGAAGTTAGAAAGCTGATAGCCGGACCATCTGTTTTCGTTTGTGATGAGTGTGTTGAATTATGTAACGATATTATTCGTGAAGAAATTCAAGAGCAAACTGATGAACAGACCTTGAAGAAACTACCAACTCCAAGGGAAATTAATACGACCTTGGATGAGTATGTTATTGGTCAGGCAGCTGCAAAACGAATTTTATCTGTGGCTGTATATAACCATTATAAGCGTTTAGAAAACGGTTATAAAAAAGATGATGTTGAACTTTCAAAAAGTAATATCTTGCTAATTGGTCCTACCGGAAGTGGTAAAACCTTATTAGCTGAGACATTAGCTCGTTTGTTAGATGTCCCTTTTACCATTGCTGACGCAACCACCTTAACTGAGGCTGGTTATGTTGGGGAAGATGTCGAAAACATAATCCAGAAGTTATTGCAAAAATGCGATTATGATGTCGAGAAAGCTCAAACTGGCATTGTTTATATTGATGAAATCGATAAAATTTCGCGAAAATCAGATAATCCTTCAATTACTCGAGATGTTTCGGGAGAAGGGGTACAGCAAGCATTATTGAAGCTTATCGAAGGAACAATTGCTTCGGTGCCACCCCAAGGCGGACGGAAACATCCGCAACAAGAATTTTTGCAAGTTAACACGTCTAATATTCTATTTATTTGTGGCGGGGCTTTTTCGGGGCTCGACAAAGTTATTCAACAACGCTCAGTAAAGGGTGGAATTGGATTCTCGGCCGATGTAAAAACTAAAGAAGATGATAAATTATTTGGTGAAGCCATCCAGGATGTAGAACCAGAAGATCTTACTAAATATGGTTTAATTCCTGAATTCGTGGGGCGTTTACCCGTTATCGCTACTCTAGAAGAATTAGATGAACATGCTTTGGTAAGAATATTAACGGAACCTAAAAATTCTTTGAGTAAGCAGTATTCTAAGCTTATCGAGATGGAAGGGGCGGTACTGGAAATCAGAGAGGATGCCCTTTCTGCGATTGCCCGAAAATCTATGTCAAGAAAAACGGGAGCTAGAGGCCTGCGATCCATTATGGAAGGCATACTTTTAGATACCATGTACGAATTGCCATCTATGGAAGATGTGCAAAAAGTCGTCGTAGATGAAAATGTGGTAGAAGGGGAATCAGAGCCTTTATTAATTTATGAAAATAAAGATAAAAAAGCTTCTGGCGAATAAGTAGCTTAAATTTTTCGAATATCAAGTGAAAATGTTCATAAAATGCCAATTTCCTAAAGGAAGTTGGCATTTTTTTGTTTATCTATATTAAAATATCTACTTACCATTTAAATTTTATTAATATAAAAGCATTTTTAGTGAAAATAAATGGAATATTTCTTCCTATCTGTAATTTTTAATAAAAAAAGCGGCTTTTTACTCGTTTTTTTATGATCCTCTCTTGTCAAGTCTTGAATTTTTTTCGATTTCCCACATACTCATAGTAATCAATTTTGTTAAACAACCCAATAGAGTCTTTTTATGTCTGATAATGAACAAAATTTGGATATTTATCCAGTTCTACCATTGCGTGATGTAGTTGTGTATCCGCATATGGTTATTCCACTTTATGTAGGGCGTGATAAGTCGATCAAAGCACTTGAAGCTGCAATGGATGACGATAAAAAAATTCTATTGGTGGCGCAAAAAAGTGCCTCCGATGATGATCCACAGCCTACAGAAATTCATCAATTTGGTACTATTGCTTCTATCTTGCGTTTATTAAAACTTCCCGATGGTACGGTTAAAGTGTTGGTTGAAGGAGATCAGCGTGCACATTTAATTGCCTATCAGGATAATGACGAATTTTATTCGGCGAAGGTTGCGATTATTCCTGAAGAAGAATTGGACGAACGTGAATCTGACGTATTAATGCGCTCAGTAATCAACCAATTTGAACAATACGTGAAAATGAATGACAAAATTCCTCCGGAAGTTCTGTCATCGCTGTCTTCTATCGAAGAGCCGAGCCGACTTGCTGATACGGTTGCTGCACATATGGCACTCAAAATCGAAGAAAAGCAGAAAATTTTGGAAATTGAGTCAGTACGTGATCGTTTAGAGCAACTTATGGCGATTATGGAAGCAGAAATTGATATTTTGCAAGTTGAGAAACGTATTCGTGGCCGTGTTAAACGGCAAATGGAAAAAAGTCAACGTGAATACTATTTGAATGAGCAAATGAAAGCCATTCAAAAAGAACTCAATGATATTGATGATGTTCCCAATGAATTGGAGGAGTTAGAAAATAAGATCAATAATAATGGTCTTACCTCGGAAGCAAAAACCAAAGGCACTACCGAACTGAATAAATTGAAAATGATGTCGCCAATGTCGGCAGAAGCTTCGGTAGTTCGAAATTATATTGAGTGGTTGACCAATGTCCCTTGGAAAAAACGTTCGAAAGTACGCCATGATTTGGTCGAGGCTCAAGAAATTTTAGATGAAGATCACTATGGTCTAGAAAAAGTTAAGGAAAGAATATTAGAATATCTAGCCGTTCAACAGAGAATCAAAAAATTGAAAGGCCCAATTTTATGTTTAGTTGGGCCTCCGGGAGTTGGTAAGACTTCGCTAGGTCGTTCTATAGCACGGGCCACACGACGGAAATTCATTAAAATGTCTCTCGGTGGGGTTCGTGATGAGGCTGAAATTCGAGGGCATAGAAGGACTTATATTGGCTCTATGCCGGGCAAAATTATTCAAAACATGGCCAAGGTTAAGGTTAAAAATCCGTTATTCTTAATGGATGAAATCGACAAAATGTCTATGGATATGCGCGGCGATCCTTCCTCAGCGCTATTGGAAGTACTCGATCCGGAGCAAAATAATATATTTAATGATCATTATCTTGAGGTTGACTACGACCTGTCTGAAGTCATGTTTGTTGCGACATCCAATAGTATGAATATTCCAGCTCCGCTTTTGGATAGGATGGAAGTAATTCGCCTTTCGGGTTATACCGAAGATGAAAAAATTAATATTGTCGAACGCTATTTATTACCCAAGCAGATGAAAAATAGTGGTTTGAAAAATAATGAACTGAAAGTTAGTGAAGGAGCAATCCGGGAAATTGTTCAATACTATACCCGCGAGGCTGGGGTTAGGAATATTGAGCGTGAAATTTCTCGAATTTGCCGTAAGGTGGTGCGTAATATTTTGGTGGACCCAAAAACCAAATCGGTTACCGTAACGGCTAGAAATCTGGAAAAATACTTAGGGGTCAGACGCTTCAGGTACGGTAGTGTAGAAGACGAAGATCGGATTGGTCAGGTTACCGGACTTGCTTGGACAGAAGTGGGAGGTGAGATACTTTCTATTGAAACCGCAGTTATGCCTGGCAAAGGCAAAAATACGGTCACGGGACAATTGGGTGACGTAATGAAGGAGTCCATCCAAGCAGCCATGTCTGTGGTTCGCAGCCGCGCTGAACTATTATCCATTGAACATGAAATTTTTGAAGATAAAGATATCCATATTCACGTTCCAGAAGGTGCAATTCCTAAGGATGGTCCTAGTGCAGGGATAGGTATGTGTACTGCTATCGTATCAGCCTTAACTCATATACCAGTCAAGGCTGAAGTTGCTATGACTGGGGAAATTACTTTGCGTGGAGAAGTCCTTCCTATCGGTGGATTAAAAGAAAAGTTATTAGCGGCCTTGCGTGGTGGAATAAAAACTGTCATTATACCGGCCGAAAACAAAAAGGATCTGACTGAGATCCCGAAAAACATTTTGCAAAAATTAGATATCAAGCCAGTGAAATGGATTGACGAGGTATTACAAATCGCCTTGCAACATGGTCCTGAAACAGTCCAGGCCGCAGCAAATGAGGCAGAAAATGCTAAAAAAGCAGGGGCGAAAGAGGTATCTGAGCCGGTAATTCGTGCACATTAGACATTTTTGCAAAATAATTACCGTTTAATGGCTTTTTGGAGTAGATTTTATAGGTTGTTTTATGCTTCAATATAGCCTCTTCGTTAGTGGTTTAACATCATGGCGAGAAAAATTCAAACCATGGCGAGCCCGAATTTAGCTATTGGAATTATCTGATATAAAATGACTTCGTTCATTAAAACAAAGGGGAATATTAGTGAATAAATCAGAACTAGTAAGTGCGATTGCTGAAAATGCAGATTTAACTAAAGCTGCTGCAGGAAGAGCATTAGATGCAACAATCGATGCAGTTACCGAATCTTTAAAAAATGGTGAACCTGTAACTTTAATCGGATTTGGTACCTTCGAAGTAAGAGATAGAGCTGCCCGTTCAGGCCGTAATCCTCGTACTGGTGAGACCATTCAGATTAAAGCGGCAAAAAATCCTGCATTTAAAGCTGGTAAAGCATTAAAAGAAGCTGTAAACTAACGCCTCCTTAATTAAGGTTGCTTTGGGTGATTAGCTCAGCTGGTTAGAGCACCGCCCTTACAAGGCGGGGGTCATAAGTTCGAATCTTATATCACCCACCAAAATATGGAGCGGTAGTTCAGTTGGTTAGAATACCGGCCTGTCACGCCGGGGGTCGCGGGTTCGAGTCCCGTCCGCTCCGCCAAATTAAAAAGCGTGTCTGAATATCGGACACGCTTTTTTTTTATGTCAAATAAAGAGAAATATAGCCTTATGATGTTGCATTTAATTAGAGAAAGGGCCAAGGGGTGGTTTGCCTGGGCCATTGTCATATTAATTTCAATTCCTTTTGCCCTTTGGGGTGTGAATAGTTATATTACACCTGATTCTAATCCTGCTGTGGCAACGGTTGGTAATAATAAAGTTACTACTTATGAGTTTCAAAATGCAGTTCAAAATGAACAGCAACGAACTCAATCACAAGGTGATGATAATCAGTTAAAACAGGTCGTATTAGAACGTTTAATCAATAACTATGCGTTATTGAATCAATTGACGGAAAGTGGCTATGTAGTCAGTAAAAATCAATTAAACCAACAGATTATTGCCGATCCTAACTTTGTTGATCCTGAAACGGGGCAATTTTCAGAAAAAGTTTTGGGTCAGGTATTGAGTCGAATGGGAATGACGTTGGATTCGTATCGGACTAATCTCACCAAAGATGTCTTAATTGAACAATACCTGCAGGGGATACAGCAAAGTGCTATTATTACTGATGCTGAAGTCGAACAGGTCATGAAGCTGGTAAAACAAAAGCGTGATATTTCTTACGTAATTGTAGATTCAGAAAACTTTAAAGAATCGATTCAACCCAGCGCTGAACAAATTAATGAACATTATCAAGCTCATCAAATTGATTTTGAAGTTCCGGAAACCGTCGAATTAGAATACCTACATATTTCTCGTGAAGAATTAGCCAAATCAATAGAAGTAAGCGATGAAGATATTGATAAATACTACCAAGAAAATTCGCAAACCTATAGTAGTGATGAAGAACGTCAAGCCAGTCATATCTTAATTAGTTTTAAAGCGGATGACAGTGATGATGTTAAAGAAAAAGCCAAACAACAAATCGAGGATATTCATAAACGCTTAGTTGCAGGTGAAGATTTTGCTCAATTGGCTAGCGAGTTTTCTAAAGATCCGGGTTCAGCAAAAAATGGTGGTGATTTAGGGTATTTCAAAAAAGGGGCCATGGTGCCTGAATTTGAAGAAAAAACTTTTTCCACGGATATTAATCAAATCACGGAACCTTTTGAATCCCCCTTTGGTTATCATATTATCAAAGTGACAGGTATTAAAGAATCTAAAACTAAACCGCTATCTGAAGTCAAAGATGAGATTATTAAAAAAATCCAGTTTGATCTAGCTGAAAGACCATATTTTGAAAAAACTGAAGCCCTAGAAACAATTGCCTATGAACAACCCGATTCTTTAGAACCAGCGGCGATTGAAACCGGGCTGAAGGTACAAAAAAGTCCCTTTATCTCTAGAAAGGGTGGTGAAGGGATTTTTGCTAATCCCAAATTATTAGAAAAAATATTTAGTGATCAGGTTTTAGAAGCAGGTAATAATAGTGAAATGGTAGATCTAGGCAATGACAACGTGGTTGTGGTTCGACTCAGTGAGAGAGTTCCTGCATCAATCAAACCTCTAGATAGTGTTTCTGATACAATTAGCCAGATATTAGTGCAAAAAATGGCTAGCGAAAAAGCCATGGAATTAGCAAAATCTTTAGAAAAAGCATTTAACTCGGGAGAAGCTTTAGACGAACTAATCGCAAAGAATAACCTAAAAATGGTTAATAAAGGTTTGGTTGAACGTTCTGATAAAGATACACCACGGGCGATAACACAAAAAGCATTTACTATGCCTCGTGTTACCGATAAAGCGCTTGCCAATACGGTTAAAATGCCAGGTAACAATGCAGCTATGATTATTGTTAAAGCGGTTGAAGATGGTAAAAATGATGATGCTGAATACGCTAAGACCATTCGTAGCATTATGGAGCGATCCAGAGGTCAATTGTTTGGCAATTTAGGCGTTATGCAGGCTAGAGCAGATACAAAAGTCGAAATTGATCAAAAGTTGTTGACTGGTGAGCAATAACCGTTTGCTCTCACTGAAAATATAGTGCAATAAAAAAGGAGCCGATGGCTCCTTTTTTATTGCACTATTGTTTATCTATTTATCCTAAAAAATTATTCTGCTACCTTAGCATCTGCGACACTCTCTAGTGGACCCATGCCTACATTGTGGAAACCAGAATCGACATATATATTTTCACCAGTAATCCCAGATGCCAAATCTGAGCATAAGAAGGCTGCTGCATTTCCGACTTCTTCGATGGTCACATTTCGTCGCATTGGTGCATTGTTTTCTACATGCTCCAACATTTTTCTAAAGTTTCCAATTCCTGCTGCGGCTAAGGTTTTAATCGGGCCAGCCGAGATAGAATTGACTCGAATACCATCTGGGCCTAAGGATTCAGCCATATAACGTACATTAGCCTCTAAGCTGGCTTTGGCCAGCCCCATCACATTATAATTTGGCATAGAACGTTCTGCACCGAGGTATGATAGAGTCAGCAATGCACCATTTTGACCTTCCATCATATTACGACCGGCTTTTGCTAAAGCAGAAAAACTATAGGATGAAATATCGTGGGCGGTTTGAAATCCTTCGCGAGTCACATTATCTAAATAATCGCCTTCTAGCTCATTTCTTGGCGCGAAAGCTACCGAGTGGACAATAATATCAATATGATCCCAATAATTATCTAGATTTTCAAAAACGCTTTCGATTTGTTCATCGCTACTGACATCACAAGGTAAGATAATATCCGAGTCACACTCTGTGGCCAGCTTTTCGACACGTCCTTGTAGCTTTTCGGTTTGATAGGTAAATGCCAGCTCGGCTCCTTCTCTGTGCATTGCTTGTGCAATACCCCAAGCGATAGAACGATTACTTGCCAGGCCTACAATCAGGGCTCTTTTACCTTGTAGAAAACCCATATTTAACTCCTCTTATACAAATAAAAAATGTCACTTAACTGTAATAGTTGTTATCATAACGTCGAAAATACAAATAAACTAGTATAAATTCAAATTTTTAATTTTATGCGCACAAATAACAAAAAATACATTCTTACTATTTTCAGTTTTATGTCTCTTACGATCTGCTTAAGCCAGTATGTTTATGCTGCGCCGTCGGCTGGTTATGGGTATCCGCCTAAATATGGAGAAGGCTTTAAGCATTTTGACTATGTTAATCCCAATGCTCCTAAAGGCGGTACTCTTAATTTAGCCAGCTTAGCAATAACCTTTGATACTTTTAATCCCTTTATTTTAAAGGGAGATTCAGCTGACGGATTAGAAGCTTTGGTGTTTGAGAGTCTAATGGTAGGAAGTGAGGACGAACCGTATAGTATCTATGGATTATTAGCCGATGATATTGTCGTCGCTGATGACGGCATGTCGGTCACATTTCATATTAATCCTAACGCACGTTTTTCTGATGGAAGCAAGGTAACCCCCGAAGATGTTAAGTTTTCTTTTGATACCTTAAAAAGTAAACAAGCTCATCCTGGCTATCGAATTTTTTGGGCTGATGTCAAATCTGCTACTGTATTAGAAAATAATCATATTCGTTTTGATTTTGCTAAGCAAAACCCCGAACTTTACATGCTTATTAGCGGTCTGACTGTATTTCCACAAAAGTGGGTTGGAAATACTGCTTTTGATAAACTAGCTATAAAAGAGCCGATTGGTAGTGGTCCTTATGTTTTAAAATCATATAACTTTGGCAAACAGTTAGTCTATGAGCGTAATCCCGATTATTGGGCGAAAGATTTAAATACGCGTAAAGGCATGTTCAATTTTGATCGGATTGTATATAAATATTATAAGGATCGAACCATAGCCCTTGAGGCTTTTAAGGCGGGCGAATTCGATTTTATGTCGGTGTATAGTTCTAAGAGCTGGGCAAAAGACTATACGGGTAAACGTTTTAATTCAGGTGAAATTGTAAAAAATACCTTCAAACATCAAAATAATGAGGCCATTCAAGGATTTGTTTTTAATACCCGAAAGTCAATATTCAAAGATAAAAAAGTTCGAGAAGCCATAGGCTTAGCTTTTGATTTTGAATGGGCTAACCGGATGTTATTTTATAATCAATATACCCGTGCCTATAGTTACTTTAGTAATAGTGATTTAGCCGCTAAAGGGAAACCCTCAGCTGAAGAATTAGAAATTTTATTACCCTATAAAGATCAACTTGACCCTAAAATTTTTGATACCGTTTGGGAACCACCCAAAACAACACCACCCGCGTCTTTGAGGCAAAACTTGAGACGTGCTCAAAAATTATTAAAAGAAGCTGGCTGGACCTATGAAGATGGGGCTTTAAGAGATGCCAATGGTGAAGCATTTGTTTTCGAAGTGATGTTAAGTTCCAAGGCATTTGAACGGATAGCTGCTGCATTTGCCCGTAATTTGGAAAAGCTAGGGATAGATATGAAGTATCGGCTTAAAGATCAGGCATTGTATCGACGTAAGCTTCAAACCTTTGATTTTGATATGACGACTATGCGTTATGGACAAAAACAATCGCCAGGGAACGAGCTGATTAATCGTTGGCATTCTAGTTCAGCCGATATGGAAGGTTCTTTTAATCATCCAGGTATAAAGCATCCAGTTGTTGACGCTTTATTGGAAAAACTGATTCGAACTACTGATCGAACCAAACTGATTAATTATGCACGTGCAATCGATCGGATTTTACTCAATGAGCAGTACTTGATCCCACAGTGGTTTATTGCTTATCATCGGGTGTCTTATTGGGACAAGTTTGCCTGGCCAAAGCAACAGCCAAAATATTTCAACGCTAAGAGTTGGATGATTGAAACTTGGTGGTTTAAAGAAACCACCAATAAATAATTATTGCTAATTGATAGATATCCATAATAAGCTAATACCATGTTTGCCTATATTTTAAAACGTCTATTACTCATGATCCCCACATTATTTGGGGTATTATTTATTACTTTTGTTATTACTCAATTTGTTCCTGGTGGCCCAGTTGAACAATTAGTCAGCCAATTAACCGGTGGCGATCAGGCCACCGAAGTTGCGAGTACTTCAACCAGTCTGTATCGTGGTGCTGACGGCATTGATAACGAGCGCCTAGAAGAAATCAAGATCTTATATGGTTTTGATAAACCGGCTCATATTCGTTTTGTTGAAATGATGAAAAATTTCATAGTATTTGATCTGGGAGATAGTTATTTTCATCATCGCTCGGTGATGGAATTGATTGTATCAAAACTGCCGGTGTCAATTAGCTTAGGAATGTGGACATTTTTTTTAACCTATCTCACTTGTATTCCGCTTGGAATTGCCAAAGCAGTTCGAGATGGCAGTCGCTTCGATACCATAAGTAGTACGGTTATTTTAGTGGGTTATTCGATTCCTGGCTTTATCCTGGGTATCACCTTATTAGTGTTATTTGGCGGTGGTAGTTTTTGGGATATTTTTCCCTTGCGAGGAATTGTATCTGACAATTGGGATCAATTGGATTGGTTTCACAAGATTACCGACTATTTATGGCATATGACATTGCCAGTTATCGCTTCAATGGTCGGTTCGTTTGCCGTCATGACCATGTTAACCAAAAATAGCTTTATCGAAGAAATCAGTAAACTATATGTTATTACCGCCCGTTCCAAAGGTTTGGAAGAAAATAATATATTGTACAAACATGTATTTCGTAATGCTCTGATTCCTTTAGTAACAGGTTTTCCCGCTGCATTTATTGGTGCTTTTTTTGCCAACAGTCTTTTAATCGAAACCATCTTTTCATTGGATGGCTTGGGTTTACTGTCATATGAATCCATTTTAAAAAGAGATTATCCAGTAGTGATGGGAGCCTTATATTTATTTACCATAATTGGTTTGTTAACCAAATTAATCACCGATCTCTGTTATGTTTGGGTCGATCCTCGAGTGAAGTTTGATTCGGTATCTTAGGAAAGAAAGCAAATGTCAGATAGTTCATTAACCATTACTGCAGATAACTTTTCTCCTGGACAGCGCGCCTGGTTACGATTTAAAAATAATAAACGCGGTTATTATTCACTTTGGATTTTTTCAATATTACTTTTTATTAGTTTATTTGCTGAATTAATCAGCAATGACAAACCCCTTGTGGTCTATTATGAGCAGCAGATTTATTGGCCATTATTTTACGAATATCCAGAGACTAGCTTTGGTGGCGATTTCGTAACAGCTACCGACTATAATGACCCCTTTATCCGACAACAATTATCCAGTTCAGGGAATTGGGCCATTTATCCTCTCAACCCCTATAACTACAATACCATTAATTATTACGCACAAATTCCCAATCCAGCAGCACCTTCCGAGCAAAATGTCTTGGGAACAGACGATAGAGGTCGAGATGTTTTAGCCCGGTTGATTTATGGTTTTCGAATTTCCATGTTATTTGCTTTGGTTCTGACTTTTATCAGCGTATTAGTAGGAATCATTATTGGCGGGTTGCAGGGATATTTTGGTGGGCGCGTTGACTTGGTTTCGCAACGCTTAATTGAAGTTTGGGGTTCAATGCCACAACTCTACTTATTAATTATTTTTGCGGCTATATTTCAGCCCAGTATTAGCCTACTGATTTTACTATTATCTCTTTTCAGTTGGATCGGATTATCCGATTATGTGCGGGCAGAATTTTTACGCGGGCGTAATTTGGACTATGTGCAATCAGCTAAATCTCTCGGAGTATCCAATGTTGGTATTATGTTTAAACACTTATTACCGAATAGCTTGATCCCTGTAGTGACCTTTTTACCGTTTACCGCCAGTTCTGCGATCTTGTCGTTGACTAGTTTAGATTATTTGGGTTTGGGAGTACCACCAAGTACCCCGAGTTTGGGAGAGCTATTAGCACAGGGTAAAGAAAATATCGAATCTTGGTGGTTATCCATGACGACCTTTTTTGTCTTGGTTGGTGCCTTAATTTTATTGATTTTCATTGGTGAAGCCTTACGTGAGGCAATGGATGCAAGACGTGGATAAAAGTAAAAACCAATTATTAGATGTGCAAAATTTAAGTGTTGCTTTTGACACACCGCTGGGTATAAGCCAAGTGGTTAATCAAGTCAGCTTTAGTATCGAACAGGGCGAGACTATGGCCTTGGTTGGAGAGTCTGGATCCGGTAAATCAGTTACTGCAATGTCTATTTTACGTTTGCATGAAGAACGTAAAGTTAATTTTCCTGATGGTAAAATATTATTTAATAACCAAGATATATTAGCACTTTCGGAGCCAGAGGTACGGCGGATTCGGGGGAGTCAGGTCTCGATGATATTTCAAGAGCCTATGACATCGCTAAATCCAACGTTTACAGTTGGTAATCAAATTATTGAACCTTTGATTATACATGAAGGTCTTTCCAAACAAGCGGCCAAAAAACGTGCTATCGAACTAATGGATTTAACCGGAATCCCAGACCCCGCTAATCGGTTTGATTCATTTCCTCATATGCTATCTGGTGGTCAGCGCCAGCGTATGATGATAGCGATGGCTTTAGCGTGTAAACCTAAATTGTTAATTGCTGATGAGCCCACCACGGCCCTAGATGTGACCGTTCAATTACAGATTTTATTGCTTCTGGAAAAGCTTCAGAAAGAATTTTCGATGGCAGTATTATTGATTACCCACGATCTCAACTTGGTCAGACGTTTTGCCGATCATGTCTGCGTGATGGAAAATGGTAACTTAGTCGAAAGGGGTAAAACGGAACAACTCTTTAGCCAACCACAACAACCTTACACCATCAAACTATTAAATAGTGAACCGGAACGCATTATTCCAGATAGTGAAACAAAACAATTAAAATCCAGCAAAAATTTATTAATAGGTGAAGACTTAAAATGTTATTTTCCGGTAAAGGCCGGTTTTTTCAAACGTACTATCTCGGAAATTAAAGCGGTTGATCACGTTTCCTTAAAACTACGCGATGGCGAGACTTTGGGAATTGTAGGAGAGTCGGGTTCGGGGAAATCAACTCTCGGGCGTTGTTTATTAAAATTACAAGAATGCCAGGGACGGATTGAATTTGATTCAATACGTCTAGATGATTTGGATTTTAAAGCGCTAAGACCTTTACGAAAAGAGTTTCAAATGGTTTTTCAAGATCCTTATTCATCCCTTTCACCACGAATGACTATCGAACAAATTGTCGGGGAAGGTTTAACCATTCATTTTCCGGAATTAAGCAAACAACAACGACGCGAAAGAATTGTTAAAGTCTTAAAAGAAGTTGATATGGAGGAAGGTGCTTTATGGCGTTATCCGCATGAATTTTCTGGTGGACAAAGACAACGTATTGCTATTGCTCGGGTAGTGATTTTAGAGCCAAAATTAATTTTATTAGACGAACCCACTAGTGCTTTGGATGTTTCGGTCCAGAAACAAGTCTTGGCTTTATTGAGAAACTTACAGCAAAAATATCAAATCTCTTATTTATTTATTACCCATGATTTAAAAGTAATTGAGGCCGTTTCTCATCATATTATGGTGATGAAAGAAGGTAAAATTATTGAAACCGGGGAAACTCAGGAAATCTTTAATAATCCACAACAAGAATATACCAAAACATTATTGTCAGCTTCTCTGTTTAAATAGTAGTGTTTTGAAAAAAAGAAAACCTATGGCGAAAAAATCAACTAATACGAAAAAGAAAAAACAAACATCTATAGGGCAGGGTTGGTTAACCACGGACTCGGATGAAATTCAACGCCGAAAAAACCGTGCTGAAACAGAAAAACTAAAGGTAAAAAAATCCGCATGGCCTGACGAATTTCAGGTGTTGTCCGCTACCAGACAGACTTATACGGTCGAGTTTCGTTCTAAGACCATTCGAAAAAACTCCTGTGATTGCCCGGATTATCAGACTAATGGTTTGGGGACCTGCAAACATATTGAACGAGTATTGCGTTTTGTTAAAAATAAAAAAGCACCCGAATATCCCAACCGCATTGAAATATTTTTAGAACGTCGAGTTGAAGAATCGGAACTTCCCTATGTGCGAGTTATTTGGCCGGAAAAATCGCGTTTAAAACAAAACCTTTATCAAATCATCTCTCCCTTTTTTAGTGCCGATAATCAATTATTGGCAGATCCAACCATTGCAATCCCGGCTTTATTACGGAGCATTGAAGAAAATAATTTGGGGAAACAACAAGTCCGATTTTCGGAGCATATTTACCCCTGGTTAAACCGCCTAAACCAAAAGAAATTACGTGATAAACATCGCAGTGCCTTTTTGGCCGATGTAGCTGAAGGGAAACGAAGCCTTGAGTTGGTTAAGTTCCCCTTATATGAATACCAAGAACGTGGCATGTTGCACTTGGCTTTTGCCGAAAGAGCCATTTTAGCAGATGAAATGGGCCTGGGTAAAACCATTCAGGCCATTTCAGCTGCGGTTCTATTATCTCAATTACGTGGGATTAAAAAAGTTTTGGTGATTAGCCCGACTTCCTTAAAAAGTGAATGGGAAGAACAGATCGGTAAATTTAGTGATATGCCCACTCTGCTAATTCAGGGAAATCGGGCGGAACGTTTAAAACGGTATCAGCAAGATAGTTTTTTTTATTTGATGAATTATGAGCAAATACGCTATGATCAGGACGAAATTCAGCGTTTGATCGAGCCCGATCTTATTATTCTTGATGAAGCACAACGGATTAAAAACTGGCAAACTAAAACTGCACAATCCGTTAAACGGCTTTCCAGTCCCTTTCTTTTTGTTTTAACCGGTACCCCCATCGAAAATCGAATTGATGAAATATATTCAATTGTTCAAGCCATTGATCCGCATCTATTCGGTCCTTTATTCCGCTTTAACCGAGAATTTTATCGTCTTGATGAAAAAGGTAAAGCTTGCGGTCACAAAAACCTTAGGGAACTACATCGACGTTTAAAACCCATCCTATTACGTCGGCGTAAAAGTGATATTGATGAGCAATTACCGGGACGTACAATCAATACTTATTTTGTTGAAATGCATGAAGAGCAGGAAATTCGCTATGCTGAATATAATGAATACGTTTGCCGTATAGCCGCACGAGCTAAACATCGACCTTTGTCACCGGAAGAATTTAAAAAACTACAAATGTTTTTGGCCTGTATGAGGATGCTATGCGACACCCCTTATATTTTAGATAAAGATTGTCGTATTTCACCTAAACTGGAGGAAATAAAGATTATTTTAGGAGAGCTACTCAGCGAGCCAAAAAATAAATTAATTATTTTCTCAGAATGGACGAGTATGCTTGATTTGATTCGCGAACATTTGGAATCCAAGCAAATCGGCTATGCTTTGCATACCGGACAAGTGGCGCAAAAAAAACGTCGGGAAGTTATTAATCGCTTTAAGCAAGATGATAATTGTCGAATCTTTTTATCCAGTGATGCCGGAGCAACCGGACTAAACCTACAGGTCGCCAATATTGTTATCAATGTCGATTTACCCTGGAATCCGGCTAAATTAGAACAACGTATCGCACGTGCTTGGCGAAAGCATCAGAAACGACCCGTTTCAGTCATCAATTTGGTTTGTGAAAACAGCATTGAACAGCGCATTATGCATATGCTGGAACAGAAACAATCATTGGCCGATGGCATATTGGATGGCAATGGCGAAGATGAAATGGATATGCCATCAGGACGTAAAGTCTTTATGGAACGTCTTGGCAATCTTATGGACATAGAGATTGTCGGAGAATCGCAGGAAAAAATTACTGAGCTGCAAGAAAGCACTTTTGAGTCACCGCAAAAACCAGCGGAACTTATTCCAGACAAAACCCCTACACTGATTGATGGTTATACGAATTACCAACCAGCCAATAATATCCGCACCAATGATGAGCACGTTAATGACGCGCGTTCTACTGACAAAGCTGTTGTCACCCAAAGCCCAGATATCTCTCGTTTGCCGGATGAAATAGAATCTCGCCATCCAGGTAGTCTGCAACAAATGGATGTCTATAAAAATAATAATGGTAAACAAACCTTATTTAGTGTCATTAAAGGAGATATTAATAAGCACCAACAAACCTTATCCGAGCAGCTTAAACAACAAACGGATATTTCACAGCTGGAAATTATTGATCAAAATACTATGTCAACTATTCAGCGTTTAATCGATGCAGGGGTTTTAAGCTTAAATAAATCCCAGACCAATTTATTTAACTCAACACCGACTCTGCAACAAAAACAACAACAAAACAAGCAATGGTTGGAACAGGCTAGGAAACGCTTTGGCGATTCGGAACATAAGCTAAAAATGGCTGAAGTACTAGCCAATGGGGGCTTTTTAAAAGAAGCGATAGCACCAATGGTTGAATCGATGGAAAATGCGTTGGCCAGTTTATTTATGGCCCTGACGGGTAAAAAAGCAGAATTAGTATCTATTAAACAAACCCAGCTTATTCTCCTTCCTAAAGCCAACTTGCCTGAAGAAGTGCTGTCTATTTTAGCCGTGATTAGGGACGAATTAGACACGCCGGATGACAATACCTTCGCAGAAATGGGCAAAATCATTCGTTTAATCGATGAAAAATTATTGGAATGGGTAATGAGTAGTACATAAACCTAGAAAACGTAGTTGACCTCGCTACGAAGTCAACTACGTTTTCTAGGATAAAAATCTAAAGGTGCATTCTTTAATGATATTTTTGGCTAAGCGGGTGTATTTATTTTTATTGCTTATCTTTTTCTTATTTGTCCAGAATTCCTTAATCGCCGCCCCTGAGTTGGATAATGACAATGGAAAAATACCGCAGTTAATTTTACCGAAAAACTTTCATAAACAAAAAAATCCTGATATTAAAAATTGGTTAATGAGTGAAAAGCTTGATGGAGTGCGTGCCTATTGGGATGGTCAGGCTCTATTTTCACGCAGTGGCAAACGATTTGCTGTTCCAGAATGGTTTATCAAAGACTTTCCAAAATTTGAGCTGGATGGGGAATTATGGACTAAGCGAGGTGATTTTGAAGGTGTGATTTCTATTGTTAATCGACAACAACCGCATAATGGTTGGAGAAAAATCTCTTATCAAATTTTTGAAGTGCCAAATGCCAAAGGAAATTTTCAGCAGCGATTGAATAAGATTAAAAACTATCTAAAAACTTATCCATCAACCTCAATAAAAGTCATTCCCCAACAAATTTGTAATAGTGAGGAGCATTTACAATTATTTTTATCAGAAATTGAGCACCTGGGTGGAGAAGGTGTGGTGGTTCGAAATGCGGGTTTAAATTACCATACTGGGCGAAGTTTTACTTCCCTAAAAGTGAAAAGCGCTCAGGATGCTGAATGTAGAATAACGGGATATAAAAAGGGTAAGGGTAAATTTAAAGGATTAACAGGGGCGTTATTATGTCAAATGGATGATCGACGGATCATTGCAATTGGTAGTGGTTTAAGTGACAAGGAAAGGGAAAATCCACCAGCTATTGGAACCATTATTACCTATAAATATAATGGCTTCACCTCAAGCGGTAAACCTCGCTTTCCTGTATTTCTGAGAATTAGAAAGACGTTCTAAACGGTATTATTTAAAGTGGTAATAGGTTTTATTTAAATAATTCACCACATCTTTCTCTTCTTCAGGAAACCATTCGATATTTAAGTTTTGAGTACATGCACTGACTTGACCTCCTAGGCTGCGAAGATCTTTAACAAATCGATTTTCACGAGTATACAATGCTTCGTGATCATCCATCATATGACAACTGGAACATTTCTCGTTGTGCAAATCATGGCCATTATCAATATCAGCCCAAAGATTAGAACTGGCTGCAAATAGTATTGCTATAGGTAAAGCTTGAATTATGCCTTTCATTTATCTTCCTTTGATAAATAGTGAATGAATTGATTTTAGTACATCATCTAATTTATAGCTATATTAACTTATTATAAGGACTCATTAATGGAATAAAAGACGTAACTATATAAATTCTTGTTCAATAGGCTTGGTTAGGATTTTTGTTCTGCCATAACTCGTTTAACCGTATCTACAATTGCTTGAGTTTGGGGATCTATTTCAATATTTACCTTATCGCCAATTACTCGAGTGCCAATATTGGTTCGAGATAAAGTTTCAGGAATTAAATTGACACAAAAACAGTTATCGATTACCTCACCAATGGTTAGACTGATTCCGTCAATGCCAATATATCCTTTGCTAAAAATATAGGGCATATACGCATTGGCGATTTCAAACCAGAGTTGATAATTGTTTTCGCTTTGTTTGATATTTGTGACAGTGGCCATACAAATAATATGGCCTGACATTTGATGACCTCCAATCTCATCACCAAAACGAGCCGCCCGTTCAATATTAACTTGATTCCCCTCGTGTAATAATCCGAGATTGGTTACCTTTAAAGTTTCCTGCATGAGATCGAAAGATATAATATTATTGTCAATCTGGGTGACGGTTAAACAACAACCGTTATGAGCAACCGATGCTCCGGGTTTTAAATTGCCGCATAGGGCTTCCGGCATTTTAATTTTGTGGGTTTGAAAGTTTTCTTTTTTAGAAATCTTGATGACTTCAGCTGTGCTTTCAACAATTCCGGTAAACATATTTTCCTAATAATAAAAAATTGCAAAAATTAGCGCAACAAATGAGCTAAAAAATTAATGAATCTTCATATAGTTCTTGATTTTTCTCGATTAAATCACGTAATTTTTCATGTTCTTTAGCGTTTCGTAAAGGAAATACCAAAGAGGCTAAATGATTTTCGATATTCTCTAATTCCCAGCCATCAAAGGGCTCAATTCTAGAGAAAGTAATCTTTCCCAAATGGTCTTGATTCAAGCTCAGATCGTAACAGCAAGTGTGCACGGCAGAGCTGTTATTTTCAATAAAAATTTCAATTTTTTCATTGTTAAACCGATATTGATCAAAATCGATAAAACTACTTAAATGGCGAATAAAAATTTTTATCAGCTCTTTGGTGGACAAAGTTGTTTGTAGTTCCATGATCATTTGGTTAATTGTAATCATGGTTTCTGGGCTTTTGCTGAGTACTTTTTTATGGATTGAACTAATAAAATTTTCTGGCAAAACGGAACTTGAAACCTGAATATTCAGTGGTGACTCCATTATTATTTCTCCTCTTTGCAAATCTACTGTGAAAGATGCAAAGATAGTGCCATATATTTGAGGGTTGATGACAGTTTATTGGCAGTAGTTGCTCTGCTGTCGAGCGAGACTACGGGGCATTTTGATAGGAAATAATAATGGACTTCAAATCGGGGGCGTGATTTTTTTCCTGATAAATCTTTACCGGTAAATAAGCCAAATCAGCCGCACACCAGATCGTGATAGTATCACTCTGATTATAGGTTTTATGTTCCAATTTTAGGGTATGCAATAAACCGATTGGCGTTTCTAAATTTTCTTCTCCCAAGAGTTTAAAGGAATATTTCTTTAAACGACCGCCGTCGGCTACGGAAAAGAAAAATGCATTCTTTTTATTGGATGCCATGCTATTTTGAAGTCTCAGCATTAACGCCAATTGATAAGATAGGTGGTCTTGGACCCCGTCAACCATAGACATTTTCCAGCGGTTATTAATGTGTTTATGGTGATTAATAATTTTATATTTATCCGTTAAAAATTCAATTTCGACGTGTCGCCGGGCTTGATTATCTTTATATAATTTATAAATATATTTATGCGGGATTAGCTGTTGCTTATTAATTAGACCTTCGCTACTTTCTTCTCTTGTTGTTTGGTTAAAACTACTTAGCCATCCGGTGGGCGAAATGGAAGAGCGATAAGAATAGTTTGAGTTTTGGATGGTTAATTGATTAATCGCCACAGCTTGTGTCATTGCCATGGAATTGATTTCATATCGTGCAGTAAATGAAGTGAGTTCAGCGAATGCTATATTCGATAAAATAAATGTCAAAAAGAATAGGGCAGAGCCTTTTAGAAAATGAGTTTGTGCCATAATATTACGACTCTGCTAGTGCTAATTCGATAAATGGTATGAGCACAAATAAACCCTATCACTTGCCTATTGCATTTGTTGCTCGGCAATTTGTTGAATAACTTTTGGATAAGCGATATGTTCTTGTTCGAGTACTCGTTTAGCGAGAATTTCTTCCGTATCTCCTTCTAAAACGGGTACTTTAACCTGAGTAATCAGTGGACCGCCATCTAATTCCGAGCTGACATAATGAATACTTAGACCATGTTCTTTGTCACCGGCTTCAAGAGCTCGACGATGGGTATGTAAACCCCGGTATTTAGGCAATAGAGAAGGGTGGATATTAATCATGCGATTTTCATAATGGGCCACGAAATCATCGGTTAAAATACGCATAAAACCAGCCAATACCACTAATTGGGGTTGATAGGAATCAATCCTTGTCATTAACTGCTGATCAAAGCTTTCTCGATCCGGAAAAGTTTTATGCTCAACTACCTCACATGGAATCCCAGCCTTGGCGGCACGTTGCAATCCAAAAGCCTCTTTTTGATTGCTAAAGACTGCTTTAATTCGAGCAGACAGGTGTTTTGACTCTACCGCATCAATAATAGACTGTAAATTACTACCGCTACCAGAAATTAATACGACGATATCTAATAGTGGACTATTTTTTTGTTCCTGATCCAAATCGGGCTTCCTAATCTAACTAATCACAACTCGTGCTTTATTATCATCTTCAATCAGTTCAATAGAACCCAATTGCACCACCGATTCACCACTATTTTGCAATTGGGCGATGGCCTGCTCGGCCTCATCGGCGGCAACACAAATGACCAAACCAATACCACAATTAAAGGTGCGATACATTTCTTCTTCAACCACATTGCCTTTTTCTTGTAACCAATTAAAGACTGCTGGCATTTCCCAACTATCTTTGGAAATCTTGGCACGACAATTTTCAGGTAATACACGGGGTAAGTTTTCTAATAAGCCGCCACCGGTAATATGAGAAATTGCATGAATATTCACTTTTTCAGCCAGGGCTAAAATAGATTTCACATAAATGCGAGTCGGGGCTAATAAGGTTTCACCTAGAGTTGATTCGCCAAAGGCAGCATTTAAATCACTATTTTCACGTTCAATAATTTTTCGGATTAAGGAATAACCATTTGAATGTGGACCGCTAGAAGCCAAGCCTAATAACACATCTTCGGCCTGAACCTGGGTGCCATCGATAATTTTATCTTTTTCGACAATGCCGACACAAAAACCGGCCAAGTCATAATCTTCGCCATCATACATACCGGGCATTTCAGCGGTTTCACCACCGCTTAGGGCACAACCGGATTGAATACAGCCATCGGAAATGCCTTTAATCACATCACTCGCAGCATCTACATCTAACTTACCAGTGGCATAATAATCTAAAAAGAACAATGGTTCCGCACCCTGAACAATTAGATCGTTCACACACATGGCGACTAGATCAATACCAATGGTATCGTGCTTATTCATCATCATGGCGAGTTTTAATTTAGTCCCAACACCATCGGTGCCGGAAACCAAAACCGGTTTTTTATAGCGATCCAAAGGAATTTCAAACAATGCACCAAAGCCACCTAAACCACCCATAACGCCATCGCGATAGGTTGCTTTTGATAATGGCTTAATCTTATCGATCAATGCATTACCTGCATCAATATCAACGCCTGCATCGCGGTAACTTAAAGATTGTGTGGAATCGGACACCTGAAACTCCCAAAAAATATAAAAATAAATAGGCTGAATTATACTTCAGATTGTAAATGGGATGCCACATTTGTTTTGTGCCTATCGCAAGAGAAGTTTGGGGATTTATGGTGAAGGAGAAATTCTTGACTTTTGGGGCAAAATTATTGTGATTTAAAGCTGTTTAGAGATGAAATTTTAGGTATAATCCCGCTCATGGTATGCCGACGTGGCGGAATTGGTAGACGCGCTAGCTTCAGGTGCTAGTTGGCTTCGGCCAGTGGAGGTTCAAGTCCTCTCGTCGGCACCATTTTCTTGTTTTTTTGTATCTGATGTTATTTCTCAAATTCGATTGTTTGAGTTCTGTCAGGTAATCGATCAACTCATTAGCAACTTTAATGGCGAGTTCAACGCTAAAATTTTTTGAGATGTACTCCCTGAGAATATCAAGATCATCTTCGGCTTTTGGGGTCCATTTAACCATATTTCGCCTTTAAAGCTTTTTCCTTATCCTTTAACTTGTTTTTAAGTTGATTGCTTGAGATACCTTCGCCTCTTAAAGCTTGGGCATAACCGATTGCTAAGTTTTTATGTAACTCTATTTGCTCATTTAATTCATTAATTGTTTCTGCAGGCACCATGGCAAGCTTCTTACCATTTTTATGAGTGATAAGCTGTGCTTCCCCTGAAACCACTTGCTCAAAGGTTTCGAAAAGGGTATTTCTAAGTTCCGTAATTGATTTTTGTTTCGTAATAATCATAATAGTTACCCCTATGTACATTGTAATGTACGTTAAGGAATAGATCACCTCAATAATGGTATTTAGCTTAAATGTTAAAAATCAAACAATTGGATTCTGTCTTATTTGTCCTAAAGCAACCCTATTATATTCGGGAACAACGCCGCCGTGGCACTTTGGATTATGAAAATGGTGACCCCCGTTTTTGGTATGCCAAGTGGACGGTAGTGAATGAGTTTTTAGATAAACTCTGGCAGGTTGCCGTAGCGCCCATTGATCGCGGTGAAGAAAAGCAATTGGATTTTCGAGGCCGCTCTGAAAAGCAGGAACAACTGTATCTGTTTATTCCCGACAATCAAAAATTAAAAGAATTTGGTGGCCTGGTGGGTGAAGCGGATCGCTTTTTTTGCTTTGCCGAAGGGGCTTATGTGAGTGATTAAATCGATGAGATCCGTATAACGGTAGAGCGAGAAGATGAGCATATGATACGTTAATATAAAGCTTTAAAAAAAATACCTGACCAGGAATCGGAATTTGATTGATGAGAATCACAGCTTTTTTCCGGGATAACCAAGAAATAATTCCATTGAAAAGAAAAGACTATTCCCAACTGAAACAAATTTCGATACACTCTTCAACCAGTGATAATCGCAGGTGATTAGACTCACTTAATAGCTTGTATGTCTTGAAATATAAATTTTTTTATTTGGCGGTATAAACGTGAAAATGGATTGTAAACTAGCGGTTTTATTATTGTTTTCAATGTTGCATAGCAATGCTTTCTCAGAGGAATTGATACTCTATGATGATTTTAATCGAGAAGTGACCAAAACAACGACGGATTATTCAAACTTTACCAATTGGAGTGTTGTTAATGGTACGGTGGACATCGTTGAATCAGGAGATGAAAATAACATTGTTTGTGATGGCGATGGATATCGATTTTGTGTCGATTTAGATGGCTCGTCTGGGAATCCAGGACTGTTAATTTCTAAATCATTAGACCTTGAACCCGGTACTTATAACCTGAGTTTTTCCATATCTGGTAACCAAAGAGATACCATTTATGATAATGATATAGTGACGGTTTCTTTAGGGAATATATTTACCGAAAGTTTTACAAAAAATGAAAATGATCCTTTTGAAAGAATAACTCGAGAGCTCGAAGTAAGCTCAAATCAAAGCAATATACATCTCACTTTTGAGAATGATGGTTCAGATAATTATGGGGTTATTTTAGATGAGGTTCTGTTTAGAAAATTGCCTCCAGCATCGTCTTGCAGCAGTGATTCACTCGATTGGGTACAAAAATTTTATATTGCTTATTACGGCCGGCCAGCTGATCCTGATGGACTTGATTATTGGGCTTGTAGAATGGACGCTGAAGGTGGTCAATTATCGAGTATTATTGATGCTTTTGGTGAATCGGATGAGTTCTTCCAACGCATTGGCTCTTTAACGACCTCCGAACAGATAAAGAATATTTACTTAAACTTATTTAATCGAACCCCTGACAGTGCAGAATTAAGCTATTGGACAACCGAGCTGGACAGTGGTCGGATAACGCTTGCATCGATTGCCATAGCCATTCTAACGTCGGCACTAAATGACGATGCCATAATAGTAGGTAATAAACAACAAACAGCCGATGTGTTATCTGATAGAGTGAGAAATGGTTATGGTTGTTCTTATTCTGGTGAGCATATTAATACTGCGGTAAGCATTCTTACCATGGTTACCAGTGATTCAAGCACAATAACAGCGGCCACTGAAATCATCAACGACTATTTTTGCCTTAGCTATCGAAAGTAGTTAAAAAAAACAAGGTGCTGAATTCTCAGCACCTATAACAGAACATATTTAAAATCTTTCCTCGAAATAAACTTCCAGTAATTCATTTAAACATTGCTCATCCCATTTAGCGTTTTGATCGAAACTCGAATACTTACAAAAACAAGATTGCCAATATTTACTTGTTTGTCGATATGTATCGAAGATGGCTTAAAATAAAAATCACTCCGGATAAAAATCCCATTGATTTTGCTTAATTCATAAAAGACCTAGTCGATACCCTTTGTTTTCTGGTCAAGTATGCATAGGCGTTAGTTTTCAATTAAATTCCATTATATTTAAATGTAGAATAAATGTTACTCTAAAGTAATCTAACAAATTGGATTTTCTATATTTTTTGAAACAAGCCAAATCAAACATAGTAAGCTTAATTGTCGGTAAATAAAGATTATCAAAAAATAACAATAATGAATTTAATAGAATCCCAAATTAACAGATGAGTATTATTAAGATTATGTACGAAGCCATCTTAGATTAAATTTTCAAAAAAATAGAATTAATAATTCAATATCTTAAATTTAGCGGGGAAAATGTGATGATTCGAAGTACGAGAAAAATAAATTCAAATCGCAGTTCTGTCTTATTATTGCGTGTGTTACTTATTGGATTTATAGCAATATTTATGTGTGGCTGTGCTCCGAATCGAATGTGGAACGAGGGTATAAGTATAGAAAATGAAAATTATGATCTTGCGTTTGTCGAATATACTGAACGTGGAAACTTATTTGATCGCCAACAAATGAATCAGGTTTTAGAGCATATTAAAGACAACACTAAACCAAATGGCGTTTTAGCCATTTTGTTTGTACATGGATGGCATCATAATGCACAAAAAGATAATCAACGAATTGATGGAAATATTAAAAGTTTTATGAGGGCACTTGAAGATGTGGCAGTAATGGAAAAGGGGCTTAAAGGCGACCAGGCTAGAAAGGTGAACGGCCTTTATGTAGGTTAGCGTGGGGAGTCAGTTGAACTACCGATTCTTAATCATCTTACCTATTGGGAACGAAAAAAGGTTGCACAACAAGTTGGAAAAGGTGGTGTTACAGAACTTTTATTAAAACTTGATAATGCAATAAAATATAGTGATAAGGACAAAAACGCATTGCTTTTAACCGGGCATAGCTTAGGGGGAGCAATTCTATTATCGGCGCTAAATGAGGTTCTGATTTAAAGGGTATTGTCCAGTACAGGTGCTGATATAAATGGAAATAAAACCTGTCAAAAAACCGAGCCACTTTCTGATGGTGTGGTACTCCTGAATCCTGCAATCGAAGCCAATGAAATAATAAAGCTGAAGGAAATAATACCTGAGGTAAAACCATGCTTTGATGCCAATCAAGTTAAGTTGATGCACATATTAAGCTCAGAAGGTGATACGGCAACTCGTGGAATTTTTCCAATAGCACAATGGCTTGATATGAAGCTATTTTGGAATGAGATCGACAAAATAAAAGGAGGGAGATTAGAACACAATGAGTTAGAACTTGATACGACGACGGTTGGGAATTACAAGCCAATCCATACTGGGTATATTACTAATGATACCAAAAGTAAGGACCCTCTCGCGTGGAATTATTGTTCATATAAGAAGACTGAGAACTTAGATAATCCAAAATATTGTAAAAAAAAGGATAATATTGAAAGTTATCCTATCCAAGCATATGAACCACTCGCAATTATAGCAACGGATGAATATTTCATTAGCGATTACAATGATGTTTTTAACAAGAATGTTAAAGGGTATCTATAATCGATTGTGATGGAAAATAAATTCAAGAAAAGAAATCGGAAAAAAAGAAACGAAGATAATTTTTCCTTTGGGAAGTGCTTTAAAAGGTTGTTAAATATGTATAGTAAAATCGAACGAAAAGATAGGAACTTTAGCAAGTGGCAGGAGATAATTTCAAATGCATGTAGATAAAGTCTGGTAATTATTAATGGGTTGAATAGGATAAGGTTCTGGAATGATTGATTTTAAGTGGGAAGATTAAAAAGATTGGAGAATAAAAATATGATTTTAATATAAGGGTATAAAAATATCTTGAATGTTTGAAAAAAAATGTGCAAACTAACTTTTACAGGTTTTTACTATTCATTTCGGGGGGAATTCATAGATATCACTTATTTTCTATAAGTCCAGGTTCTTTGACCTAGAAAAATTCCTATAAAAAGTATCGAAATCCTTACTTCTTCAATCATGTTCTTCGGGGGAAACTAATTATGCCAATTAATAATTATGGAATTTGGGTTGCGAAGCCAGTCAAGGCTACAGCCGAGCGTGCCGCGCAAGATGCCCATTCACCACATATCCATCTTTTTTATGATGATGGAACAGGTGGTAACTACGATAATAGCAAAAGGGCTTCAATTAATGTTAAATCTATATCTGAAATTTCTACTTTAGTTTTTTGGTTGGTACAAGATTTTAGACACCCTATTACCGATAAACTGCGTGAATTAGATATGGGGTTTAATCAAGTTACAAGTCAAGGAGGTGGTATTGCATTGGATTATATTCGGGGCAACCTAGTTGATTTTAGTAAGGGACGAATTTTACCTCACGACCGACCAGCATCCAATGACGACATCATCGACTTTATTATGCCAGAACTAAGTGCTGCTATAAATCGAGGTGCCACAATATACCTATTTGGTGAGCCGTATAGTGATATGGAAGGGATACATGATATCCATATGAACCAAGGTAGCCAAGGAAACTTTAGCCGATACAATGGAGTTTGGCAAGACGGTGGGATTGTTATCTACTTTCCTGATGAAAACCGTTTTTCGGCAATATTTTTAGCTTTTGCATCTCAGGCTGTGCATACTGATGAGCAAACGGGGAATGCTTTATCAGGTAGTCAAAATTTTGCACAATTACTTGGCTATTCAGATGATCAGTCTGATGTGACAATTTCTGACGAACTTCCTGTTGCTATTATTGCCGCCTTGGTTAACCCTAAAGGTAGTGAAGGTGACTCGAATTACAAGGGTAAGCCTGAGTTAGTATACCTCCTAAACCGCACGGATAGAGGAATATCTTTAGAGGGATGGTCACTGATAAATAAAAATGAGGATACTCATATTCTTTCAGGAGATATTTGGTTAGCTCCCGGCGAGATTTGTTCCATAACGATGTCAGAAGTACCTTTGTCAAATAAAGGTGGACTTATTTCTCTTTTAGATAAAGACGGCAATAAGGTCGATGGTGTAACTTATACGAAGAAGCAGGCAAGAGAGGATGGCAAATTAATTTTATTTCGATAGTACCATGTTGTTATAAATTTGGGGTTGATATGAATTTGGTGAAAGGTAAATCTTATTTTATTTCGGTAACTGATGTGGTGCTGCGTTCGGAAGCTAGCTCAAAATCGAAGGCTAAAAATCACTTACTTTATGGTGACTGGTTGAAATATTTGGGTGAAGAGCATAATGGCTGGGCTAAAGTGCGGAGTCGGAGAACCAATGGGTGGTTGCACAAAAGCAATTTTTCTTCCGAACGGCCATTGGAAATCAATTTTGTTGATATCGGGCAAGGCGATGGCTGTCATATAGTGACACCTGATGATGAAGTTATCTTAATTGATGCAGGGATCGGTGACAATATGTTCCGGTTTTTAAATTGGCGTTACAATCTTCGAAATAGAAAAGTCTTTGGTGTTGATGGTGTCGACGATGGAGAGCCTGCTGGAGTTACTCCATTTGAAATTGATCATGTAATTATTTCTCATCCGGATCAAGATCATTATTATGGATTTCGACATTTATTTGATAGCAAAAAGGTCAGACATCCTGATCTCTAAGATTTTGTTTTGTTCCCACTTTCAAAACAAGTTTGAGCTCTGTTCTTGGAAAATGTGTTTCAGTTGAATTGAGTTCTTCACACATTTTTTCAATCA
>Ga0070728_10001580_pt1 | contig 32783 bp, 27 predicted proteins | sample tdDd471_FD_66723 | JGI IMG/M metagenome (GOLD analysis project Ga0070728, IMG submission 66723) | Marine sediment microbial communities from the Atlantic coast under amendment with organic carbon and nitrate - tdDd47.1 | ecosystem: Environmental > Aquatic > Marine > Coastal > Sediment | place...
TTTCTCCTGTCAGATCCCCTTGTTGTAATCCTTCCGTCCGATTTGGGTTTAAGAGGATTGACTGAACTCCACCAGCTAGAGAAACTACCGTCAAATGAGATCAGTTTTTTATCCTTTACTTCGATAATCCGGTTGACGGTTTTTTCAAGAAAATATCTATCGTGAGAGACTACGAACAGAGTTCCATCAAAATCAGCCAGCGCTTCTTCCACTGCTTCACTGGATAAGATATCCAGGTGATTGGTCGGTTCATCAAGTATCAGAAAATTCGTTTTCAGATAGATTAGTCTTGCCATCTGAAGTCTGTTCTTTTCGCCCCCTGACAGGTCTCCGGTTTTCTTTTCCATATCCTCCCAACTGAAATTGAAAGGGGCAACTATTTTATAGGCGTCACTTCTGCTAAGTGATCCCAGTTCTCTGATCTCATCCTCAATAGTTTTGTTCTGATTGAAAATCTCCTGATGCTGAGAACAGTAACCGATTGTCAGACTTGGTCCGACTCTGATTATGTCATTTTCCCAGTCTCCCTGATTTATTATGTCTCTGATCAGTGTCGTTTTCCCGCACCCATTGGAGCCTATCAGTGCTACTTTTTCTCCACAGGATATTCCCAATTCAGCTTTGTCGAAGAGTTCCAGATCATCAAATGATTTCGAATACTCTTTTATCTGCAGAGCAATATCGGCTTTGGTTTTATCCGACTGGAAATCCATCTGAATTTTCTTTTCAAAGTCCTGCGGTTTTTCCACAGCTTGTTTTTGTTCATGATCATATCGGGATTTCATTGCCCTCAACCTCTGCCCCCATGCGGGATCGGCAGTGACAGTCGCTAATTCTCTGAATTTTTTAACCAGAGCCTCAATTCGTTTAATTTTTTTCTGATTGGCGACATAGTCTGATTGCTGGTTGACCAGAGATTTGAGTCGATTCATTCTGTAATAGGAGTAATTTCCCACAAACTCATTTATTTTTCTTCCCTCAACAGCGACAATTTTTTCACAAACTCTATCGAGTAGATATCGGTTGTGGCTGACTATTAGTACAGCTTCTTTATAATCGGAAAGGAATTTCTCCAGCCATGCCAGTCCTTTGTAATCGAGGTGATTCCCCGGCTCGTCGAGTATAAGCAGATCCGGTTTCAGCAATAGCGCTTTTGCCAGGGCCAGTACATTTTTCTCCCCCCCGGAAAGAGTTTCGACCAGTTGCTCCCCTCGTCCTTCCAGACCGAGTGAATCGAGAATTTTCTCTGCTCTTGCGGGAGCAGAATCACCTTCGACATCATCGTAGACATCTCTTACTTTCTGATATTGATTGAGTACCTTTTCCAGATCCTCTTCTGAGGATGTGGCCATTTTCGTTTCGAGTGTTCTCAGTTGTTCAGAAAGATCCTGATACTGTGAGAGCATTACATCGAATAGTGTCTGATCTTTTTCGAATTCTATGTACTGGGGAACGTAACCTATGCGAAGTTTTTTATCTATGATGATATTGCCTTTAGATGGTTCTTCATCACCGGTTATCATTTTTATCAGTGTTGTCTTTCCGCATCCATTGGGACCGACAAGACCGACCTTTTCATTTCCGTTGATTTTTAGTGAGATGTTATCAAATATGGTATCTGTACCGTAATATTTTGATAGATTTATTATGTTTATCATTTAAGACTCCTCTTGGTTCTTGTGTCATCTATTTTCAAAGATGAGCTTCAGAGGGTCGGTTATTTTTAACCTATGGACTGAAGCTCCATAGGTATTTTCCTCCACTTCTTCTAATTAAAAATGCCATATAGAGCTCCTCCGGCTGCATAGGCGAGCAGGTGTATTCACCGACCAGCCTTTGTTAAATATTATGAGATCAATTTATCACGAATTGAATCTTTTGTATTGAATTATTTCTCTGTCCGCCACTCAACGAGCTGGTCTGCAATAATTTTTTTTACGGCGGCTGTCATCTCTTTGGTGTTTTTGAAATCTTTGGGGTATACAGGTGGAAACGCTTTTGCTTTCATATCCGTCGCTTTATTCAGCCACAGACTGTTTTTCTTAACAGCGTCATTCATATTATCCAGTGCAATTGGAATCACCGGAACATTGGTTTTGTCCGCCAGTATAAATGCGCCTCTTTTGAATTCTCCTAATTCTCCATCGGGAGATCTTGTTCCTTCGGCGAATATCATTAAGGAGTTTCCTTCTTTGAGAGCTTTTTCAGCTTGTTTCATCATTTTTATCTGGCTTTTTGCATCATCTCTTTTTACAAAAATATAACCGTTTAATGCCATATTCCAACCGACGAAGGGAACTTTTAAAATCATGCTTTTCGCTATCCATTTAAAATGTCTGAAAAGTGTATAAATTACAATTATATCCACAAGAGCCTGATGATTTGAAACATAAACATAAGGCTGATCTTTTTTAATATTCTCTTTTCCTTCCCATGTTGCCTTCCATAATGGCTGAAGCCATATATAAAGGCTGCCCCAGAAACAGGAAAAGCGGTGTTGAATCACTTTCTTTTTGTCAAAAGGTGCTGTAAAAATAAAAATAAGCAAAGCAATGGGATATAATACGATACAGACTGCTAAAAAGAGAGTCCATTCATATATAGTAAGAATAAACTTGATCATGTGATAAGAACCTCAGAATTTGTGATTTTAAGCATTATAAAATAAAATTGCCTATCTTTTCAAGGTGCAGAATATATATGCTCCCCAATCTTTTCTTTTTTAAAGCCGTTGAAGAACAGAGCGATTAGTGGCTGAAAAGAGGCTTTGAGCAGAAAAAAGGTGAGTATGGGGATGACAATGGTCTGTATTATGAATATAACAATCAGCTCTGTAATATACTCTATCGATTCCTGAAGGGATTCTATAACCCGATCGATATTCGCCTTGATTTTTGCTGTATTAAATGTCTCGCTGATTTTCCTCCCCGCATCTCTGACGGTGTCTGTAATTCTGGAAAATAGGTTTTTATCCTCATCGGAAATTTCTTCCTCCAGATGATTCATCTCTTCGCTGACTGCATTGTATTCAAGTTGAGAACGGCTTTTTATTTCAGCGAGTTTCTCAATTTTCCCATTTATATCCGTCCCGAAAAGTTTTGCAGATTCCATACTGAACAGGGCAACCGTGGGGATTATGAAACGCATAAGCAAAAAAAGGACTAGCATAGATGTACCCAGTGTATTGGTAATGGCAATTACTTTTTCTCCTTTCAAAAAGGGTAGTGATTCAAACACTGCCGAGGTCAGGAGAAAGAGTGCTGCCAGTGTTAAAAACAGGCTCACTCCCAGAGTCTGTCCCGCTTTGTAGATAAACTTCTGAATTCCAAGAGATGTTATGCTGAGAAGCATCACATTTGAAAACCGCTCTACAATATCATTGACTGGATCCAGAGCTTCTCCCAGAGCCAGATTACCGATTACTACGTTTATATCACTATCCTGTATGACAGAGATAACAGCATTCAGTCCCCTGGAGACAGCATAAGCTGTTCCGGCATTCACCAGCAATTCATCTAAATGTTCTTCGGTTTTCTCATCCCATTTGTACACTATCGAATTGACTGCATAGTCCGCCAATCCTGTCAGTCCGGCAGTAAAGAGAATTAAAAGCAGAATCGCTTTGATGTAGACAGATTTGAATATCATGGTTTTATCCTCACTTCAGGTTATACGCTGTTGTTACGAAGAGCAGAATCCCCTGTATCAGCACCTCTTCGGGAAAATCAAAATCCGCCGCATGAAGTGAAGGCGTTTCATCACCTAATCCCAACAGAATCAGGGCGCCAGGTCTCTCATCTGTATAAAAAGCAAAATCTTCAGACACTGTTTTCGCATCAGTTTCACTGATTACCGCCGGTATCTCTTGATATTGAGATGATGCTTCTTTAAGGATTTGATTTACATCACTGAGAAACTCTCCACTATTGGAAAGGGGTTTGTAATATTTTGAAATATATTCCGTTTTGACAAGACAGCCAGTCTCTTTTTTGATTTTTGATCCTGCTGCATCAAAGAGCTTTTTGATTTTATCAAAGTGTTCCTGTTTGTAATACCTGATAGTCCCGCTGATTTCTATAGTGTCGGGAATGATATTGTCACTGGAACCTCCGTTTATTCTGCATGAGGATATAATCGCTTTATTTTTCAGTTCGCTGCTGATTTCTTCAATTTCTTTTATCATTATTGCGGCAGATGGGAAAGGACTCAGTCCATTTTGAGGTAATCCACCATGAGTGGCTCTTCCGGTTATTTCTGTTGAAAAGGAAGCGGCAGCGGCAAAAAAAGGGCCTTCTTTAGAGAAGAGCTGTCCTTTGGATAATTGAGGCCATCCGTGAATCGCCAGTACATTTTTAATATTATTCAGTATCCCGGCGGGAACCAGTTTCGAACCTCCGCATTCAATCTCTTCTGCGGGCTGAAAGACAAATCTTACAGGGCGGGGCAGGGGATATCCTTTTTTTATCAGTCTGTCAATTATAAGCGCCGCACCGGCGAGCATGCTCATATGGCCGTCATGTCCGCAGTTATGTGCCGCTCCTGTATTTTTTGATTTATATGATTTGTTTCCAGTTTCTACTTGGGACAAAGCGTCCATATCCGACCTGAGGAGAAGCCCTTCATTTTGAGATGGATCCCCGAAATCAAAGACTATATCTGTTTCCAGGTAGGGTTTGTGTATGTTTATTTTGCAATCACAAAGTACTTTAATAAGGCGTTTTCTTGTTTCGAACTCATTCCATGCAGTTTCCGGGAATTGATGGAGTTCTTTCCGAAGTTCCTTTATTTCCGGCAGCAATCTGTCTATTTCATCTTTCAGGATTGAGTAAAAATTATTCATTCTTCCACTATACATGAGTTGGCGGGCATTTACAAAACAAACTAAAAACATTATCACTGTTTTATGTTCATTAGAAAAAGCTATAAAATAAACGATATCTCAGTTTCCAGGATTGGTCATGAAAATGGCGCCTATATGGAGATTATTCCCGAGCTGGGAGCCATGGTTTATCAGATTTGTCTAGGTGATGGTTCCCCTTCTGTATACACAATTCTGAAAAATGATTCTCATGCAGAATTATCTGAAAATCCCTGGTTTCGGGGACGGATTCTTTTCCCTTTCAATGACAGGATTCCCGGGGGGAAATACAAATATGATGATATAGAATACCAGCTGCCCATCAATAGTGATGAAGATAACTCTTCTATTCACGGTCTGGTTTACAACCGGGTTTTTACAGAATCAGAATGTGAGCTTTCAGATAACAGCGCGAAGATCTCTTTTGTTTATACTATCGGGAAACAGGATTTTATTTCCTATCCCTTTTCTGTTGAATTGAAGGTCAGTTATACCATCACTCAAAAAGATTTTGCTGTATCCTATACAGTGAGGAACATAGATGAGAGAACACTTCCAGTCGCTCTCGGTTGGCACCCTTATTTTTTTCTTTCGTCGAAGGTCGATGAATTGGCTCTGAGAAACGATGGAAAGAGTTATGTTGAAGTCGATGGTTTACTCAATCCCACAGGTGAAATAAAATCCCTATCGGCAACGGCACTGGATTTTTCTGAAGGTCCTGAGCTGGGTGGGAGGGAACTGGATATTGCCCTTACTGCAGCAGAAGACGGAAGGACTTTTCTGAAAAGTAAAACCCATCAGCTGGAAATATATTTTGATCCCTCTCTATTCCCATATACTCAGTTTTTTATTCCTCCCGACAGAGAATCCATCGCCATTGAGCCAATTACAGGGGCAACCAATTCATTTAATATCGAAGGCCTGGGAAGAATTGATCTGACCGCCGGTGAAGAGAGAAGGGGATCGGTAAAAATTAGCTTGAACCGCCTCGCTTAGTTCTGTATCATGAACACTATGGAAAACAATTTATCAGGCTATATTGAAGCACACGAACATCATCTCCCATTAAGAGTCTATTACAGCGATACCGATATGGGGGGAGTCGTTTACCACAGCCGCTACCTCGATATGGCCGAACACGGAAGAACTGAACTGCTGCGCTGCCTCGGCGGACATCAGAAAGATCTTCTCGATGAAATGAATATGATCTTTGTTGTGAAATCTCTGCTCATTGATTACAAACGCCCTGCTCTTATGGACGATCTGCTCCATGTCAAAACCACAGTGACCAAGTGTGAGCGTTTCACTATCGTCTTCCATCAGGAGATCTGCCGCGGCGATGAGATCCTGAGTGCGCTCGATGTTAAAGTGGGGTCAATTTCCCGGGAGACAGGCCGTCCCGTTCCTATGCCTGATATAATTAAAACTGAGCTTATGGAAGTGCAGAACATAGGGTAGAACAGCCTCTCCTTATAGTTTAAAATCACTATATGGATCAAACAATCTGCATCACCAATGCTGACATATATACGGGAATAACCAATATTCCAGATGGTGTAATCATCATAAAAAACGATAAGATTGAAGACGTTGTCGGAAGAGAACGCTTTCTGAAAATGGAAATGCCCTCCGGTACGGAATACATCGATATTGAGGGGAATGTTCTTTGTTCCGGTTTTATTGATACGCATATACATGGTTTTAGCGGGTATGAAACCTCCGATGCCACAGAAGAATCCTTTCTCCAAATGTCCCGCCACCTGATTGCTCATGGCGTCACTACTTTCTGTCCGACTATATACACTCAGGAAGAGTCCCGTTTTACAGGATCTATTCAAGCGGGCATCAGTGTTATCGGAAAAGAACGCGGCGCCCGCATTGCCGGTTTGAATCTCGAAGGTCCTTTTATTTCCCGAAAACAGATCGGAGCTCAAGAGGAGTCGGCTCTGAAAGAGGTCGACATGGAACTGATGGCGCGTCTGGCTGATTTGGGACAGGGAAAGATCTCTCTTATGACCGTAGCTCCTGAACTGAAACATATGCGTGATCTGGCTTTGTTCTGTATCAAAAAGGGGATCACACTTTCTGCAGGACATACCCATGCCACATATGAAAATATGCTGGAGGGAATGCAGGCGGGCATTCTCCATTCCACTCACTTTTTCAATGCCATGAGAAAACTGCATCATCGTGATCCCGGCTGTGTCGGTGCCATATTGATCCACCCTGAAATCTCCTGTGAAATTATTGCAGACGGTCAGCATGTTCATCCTGCACTGATCAAGTTGCTTTACAGAGATAAACCTGTCGACAAAATCGTACTGGTGACTGATTCTCTCGGACCTACAATGCAGAAAGACGGAGAACTGAAAGCTAATAAAGAATTGGTTTATATTAAAGATGATGTTTTCTACAAAGTAGAAGACGATGTTATCGCCGGATCCTCTTTGACGATGATGAGGGGGATCGAAAATCTCGTGTCATGGGGCATTCCGCTTTCCGATGCAATTATGATGGCTACAGCTAATCCTGCAAGAGTTATCGGAATTGATAGAGAAGCGGGATTACTAATTCCCGGTCATAGAGCTGATATTACTGCTTTTAACAAGGATTACAAAACAACGTTGACTATCGTCAATGGCAAGATCCTTTACAGGAAAGAGTAAGATGCTTTCTTCCTTATTCTCCCGGCGTTTTCTGGTTCATATTTTTCTCTCTCTCCTTATAACAGGGTTGATTCAGGTTATTCTTCTGGGAATATTTACAATGCTCTTTTCGTCGCGTTTAATCAACGAAACTTACAGTACCCAGTCTGAAGGACGGATGGAGCTCCTTGTCAATAAAGTCAATAAGACAGTATCCTCCTATCGGGAAGCAACCTTGCGTCTTTCCAAAAATGAAAGGATTTTATCAGCATTATTCTCTCCGGTAAAACCGGAAGGAGAGGAGATCTCTCTTCTCTATCAGGATTTATACAAAAATTTATCGGGGCGGATTGATGATGTCTCAGTACACTTTCTAAACCGCAACGGGAAGCGTCTTTATTCTACTCACGTTCTGCCGCCGATTTATAATCCCAACTCATCGGAGCAATCTCTCTCGACTTATTTGAAACTCAAAGGTGGACGGGAGACTTTTCCCATAGTTGACAGTTTTGTGAATCCCAAAGGAGATCGGGTAGCCATCTCATTGTTCCGCATTTTAAATCGGGAGGACGGCCAATCGGGTTTTATCATTACAGATCTCAATATCGAGCCCTTGATTCAAGAACTGGAAATTCTCAATGCGGGATTTTTTAACAATATTTATCTGCTCGATAATATTAATTACAAATTTGTAAGTTTATTTCGCGAAGGAGACTACGGTAACTTTTCAGGACTCCGATGGGATATTCCCCGAGGGGAATCGGGAGTGCTGATAGCTGATAATAAACTTATTGCCTATGCCTCTCTATATCCGGAGGAATTGACACTGGCAGCAACTCTGACTATTGGGACTGTTACTGCCAATCTCTCTTTGCTGACGAGAATGATACTGATTATTTCTATAATCGGATTGATTTTATCATCAATTATGGCTTTCGCTCTGGCCAAAAACATCAGTCATCCTGTTACAGCTCTTGTAGATGCCATGAAGAAGATGGAGAAAGGAGATTTTTCGGTTCAGATCGAAGAATTCAGGGAAGATGAATTTGAAATACTCTTTCACGGATTTAATGAAATGAGTACTCAGATTCAATCTCTTATGGATGCCCGTGTAGCCAGGGAAAAAGAATTGCGGACAGCTGAGAGAAAAGCTCTCCAGTCCCAGATCAATCCTCATTTTCTCTATAACACTCTCAACACTGTCAAAGCCATCTCCAAGCTCGAAGGTGTTAATCAAATAACGACAATTGTGACACAGCTGGGGAAACTTCTTCGCGATTCTATTGATTCTGAAGAGGAATTCACAACAGTTGGCCACAGCATAGAACTCGTTGAAGCTTATCTCCATATCCAGAAGATCCGTTACGGAGATAATTTCAACTGGCAGATAGATGTAGATGAATCTCTGAATGCATTCTCAATTCCCCGCCTGATTATACAGCCTATTGTAGAAAACTCAGTTGTCCATGGCCTGGAAAAGCTGACAGGTGATAAAATGATTACCTTAACAGGTCAGCTCAATCCTCTGCAGATCTCCGTTATTGATAATGGCGGAGTACTGACAACAGAATTGTGGGAAAAATCTCTTAAAGGTGATAATGGTGTCGGCTTGAAAAATGTTCACAACCGTCTGAAACTCTATTATGGCGAGAACGCCGGTCTCACATTTGAGCACAGGGAAGGGACCTCTGTCGTTACGATACATCTCGACTCTGAATTCGAGGTAGAAAAATGATACTCAAAGTTCTGATCGTTGAAGATGAGGAACTGATTCGCAATGAAATACTCCTGACTACTCCATGGAAAGAATTCTCCTGTGAAGTCGTTGGAATTGCGGAAAACGGTTTGATAGGGGAAGAATTAATCGCCAGCCTCAAGCCTGATATCGTCATTACTGATATCCGTATGCCCGGACAGGACGGGATAGACATGTTGAAAAAGACCATGCCTCCTGCAGCAATGATTCTTTCGGGACATAGTGATTTTACCTATGCAAAGAAAGCAATCAGGCTGGGAGTTAAAGATTATATTCTAAAACCTGTTGATGATGATGAATTTTATTCTTCTCTCAAAAAGATCTCTGAAAGATTGATTCAGTTGAGAACGTCTCCTACTGCTTTCAAAGAATATGTTCACCGGCCCGACGGGGATAAACAGGATTTTTACATAAATAGAATAATTGATTACATAAATACAAACTACGCTTCTGACATATCTTTAAGTGATGCTTCAGATCATATCGGCATTACCGAGAGCTATCTTTCCAGACTTTTTAAAAGCAAAACAGGTTATTCCTATCTTGAGTATTTGAGGAATCACCGCATAAAAAAAGCCCTGGAACTTATGAAGAACCAGGGTAGGAGAATTAATGAAGTGGCGCGGGATACGGGATTCCGTGACATGAGTTACTTCAGTAGCATTTTCAAAAAATATGTCGGTATGTCTCCCAGTCAATACCAGAATGGAATTAAACGGGAAGAGTGACCATTTTCTAGCCTTTCCTTGATGAGAAGACCGCAGATCCTCCGATAAAATATTCGGAGAGGGCGAAAAACAGAATGAACATTGGAATACTGGCCAGTAAGGCAACAGCCATCATAGCCCCTTCGTCACTGTGTTTTTCTGCAGTGAATTTTACGATATACAGTGGTATCGTCTTCATTTTCTCGGACTGGACTACCAGTAAAGGCCATAGTAGATTGTCCCATTGAGCCCTGAAAGCCAGAATTGACAGTGTTGCGATAGTCGGAACGCTGTTCGGGAAAATAATGGACCAGAATATGCGCATTTCCCCCATTCCGTCGATACGGGCGGCTTCAATAAATTCATCGGGAAATGTAATCAGGTACTGACGCATCATAAATACACCGAAAGCATTGACCATAAAAGGAATTATGAGTCCTCCATAGCTGTTCTGCAGTCCGATTTTTGTCGTTACCAGATAGAGGGGGATCATAATCGCTTCAAAGGGGATCATCATTGTGGCCATAATCATCAGGAAAATGACTGTTCTTCCTCTGAATTTGAATTTGGCCAGTCCGTATCCTGTCATGCAGGCCATTATTACAGTCGTCACAGTAACAGCTCCGGAAACAATTAGTGAATTGAGAATATTCCTCGGAAACATATAGCGCATATCATTTCCGGCGATTGCCTTGAAAAAATTAGGCCAGTGCAGTGTACTGGGAATCCAGCGATAGGGCATTTTTACGATCTCTTTTGAAGGCATAAAAGATGCTGTAATCATAAATACCAGAGGGGCAACAGTAAAAATTACAAAAACTGTTAGAATTGCATATATAAGAAGTTTGACCGATTTTTCACGGTACGTTGTATTAAAATTCATTATGAGATCTCCCCTTAATAATTGACATCATCAGACCGTGATGTCTTGAACTGCAACCATGTGAAAAAGAGCATTATTGAAAAGAGGATAATACTCATGGCACTGGCTCTTCCTATGCGGAAATCTCTGATTCCGGTGTTGTAGATATTCAATGTGATGACATTGATCGGAGCCTGTGGGGCTCCCGACTGGGTAAAAAGGTATTGCGTGGAAAATGTTTTCAGACACTGAAGCATACTCATTATGGATACGAGAACGACTGTCGGTCTGAGCAGGGGAAAGGTTATTTTCCAGAAAACCTTCCAACCCGATGCGCCGTCAATTTCCGCTGCTTCGTACATTGATCGCGGAATATTGGCCAGTCCCGAGATGAAAATGATGACAAAATAACCAATGTATTTCCAGAAGTATACAACCATTGTGGATATACGGACTGTAATGCTGTTTGCCAGCCATCTGTGATCGATTCCCGGTGTATTCATAATGGCATTTACCCATTGATTCCCCAAACCTCTTGGATCGAATATCAATAACCATATGGCCGCGGAAACAACAGAAGATATAACAGCGGGAGTATAATAGGCCATTTGAAAAAAACGCCTGGCTTTTGATATATTCATGATAAAAGCAGCCAGCATAAGGCTTATAATCAGCAGGGGAAGAAATGTTCCCAGGGCAAAGACAAAAGTAGCTTCTACAGAATTCCAGAAATCAGTTGAGCCGAACAGATAAATATAATTCTTGAATCCGACAAAATCGGGCTTTTTTAGTGAAAGAAGATTCTTTTTGAATAAACTTGTATAAAATGCCATCCATATCGGATAAAAACTGAATACAGAGAAAAATGCTATTGCCGGGGCGACAAATAAGATACCCCACCGGGCCAGTTTCCGGTCAATTTTCCCTGTTGTTTTTTTCTTGATCATAAAAAAATCTCCTGAATAAAAAGAGACCCGGTTTGATGCCGGATCTCCATTTTATTTACATTTCGTCTAATAATTCCTGAGCTTTAGCTTTCAGTGTAGCATGAGCCTGTACAGGAGAAATTCCTGATAACATTACAGATTCAACAGCTTCTTTAACGAGCTCTTCCATTTTTGCACCATTTTCAGCTGTATAGACAACATTGGCTCTGGCAAGATCGTTTACAAAAACGTCCGAGTAAGGCATGTTTTTGAAAGTTTCAGAATCCATAAGTTTTTTTGTAGGAGGAATGATGTTCACAGCTTTCAGATATTCTTCATCGTGGTCCATCATGTATTTGGTGAATTTCCAGGCCATTTCGATTTCACGATCAGTATTCTGTGCATTAACCATGTAGTACTGCCCGTAGAATGTATTTGAGACATCTTTAACTGCATTTTCAAATGTAGGGAAAGGGATAATCATCCAGTCGCCACTATCGTAGAATTCCTGGTTATCACTTCTGATTCGCGCTGCCTGGTAGAGTCCGGAAAGACACATAGCCATATCATTATTGTCCATGTTGAACAGTTTTCTGGCATTTTTATATGTAGGAGATCCAAGATTTCGTCCGTTTGGTCCCCATTCCTGCATAAAATTAAGGAATTCGATCCAGGCCTTATCGTTGATGATAGCTGTTTTTCCATCGTCGCTGACGAGCTTTCCACCGAGCTGTTCAACCATTGGAATCATAGAAATCAAATAGTATGGATACCGGAAGTCAAATCCACGACGCGTAATGATCTCACCGTCTCTCAGTACCAGTTTTTCTGAAATATCAGCCATCTCTTCCCATGTTTTGGGATAGTCTTTTTCAGCATCGAGACCGGCATCGGCAAAAACTCTCTTGTTGAGATAAATTGCCCAGTTGTTCAGTTCCAGAGGAATCCCGTAGATTTCGTTGTCAATGAAAACCGAGTCCATTGAACCGACCATATACTCATCTATCATTTCCTGAGGATTGCTGTATCCGATCGCTTCATAATCTACAGGGGCAACCCTTTCGTTTACGATGTAGGAATAAGCCTGTTCGATCTGCATGTTGAAGATATCCGGTCCTGCATTAGCTGCAAACGCAGTTAATACCAGTTCAAATATTTTCTTTGATGAATGGGTAACCCTATTGATTGTAACATTTGGATTCGCAGCCATAAACTCTTCAACATATCTGTTTTCCAGAGCATCTCGATTCGGGTCTTCATGAGTCCAGAATTCCAGGGTGATAGGGCTGTTCTCATCAGCACTTTCCTGCTGTCCGCCGGCAAACATCTGAGCTGGTAGTACAACAAGAGCGATTAAAAGCAGTAAAACTGTTTTTTTCATTAACTTCCTCCGTTTTTTAGTTATTTCATATTACACAGGGAATTGAGAAATCCGATATATGACAATTATATAAAAACTGTGGCATTTTTGATATTTGAAGAAAAATATTTGAATATGGAGCACAAAATAATTTTAAGGTCACTTGAATCAGAATGAAAACCGGCCGTCCCGTACCTATGGAAGTACAATCAATTTAATCAACCAGTGCCATCGGTTCGATTTTGAATTCATTTACCAACTCATCCAATTTGCCACTCATTTTATCAATATTCTGAGAGATATCGCCTATCTGGATCATGGCCTGAACCACCTCATCTAATCCAACAGAAACTTCGGAAATCCCTCCGTTTACCGATTCAGATATTTTCGTAATGGAATCCAATTCGTTCTTTATGGAATTAGAGTTCCTTCTCACGCTTTCTGAGAATTGTTTTATATCATTTGATTCACCGATAAGAATCTTCATAACATCCATAATTTTAATACTTTCATCATTCAGGTTATGAGTGGACGAGAAAATGTCCTGAAATGAATTACTGATTATTACTACATTCTGATCAATTTCCTTAAAAGCTTTTTGTGTTTCTATACCGGAAGTATTGGCTGTTGTAATACTATTGGTAATCTCCTTGAGGTTCTGGCTGATCTCTTTTGAGTTTTTATTCGACGCTTCTGCCAATTTTCGTATTTCATCAGCAACGACGGAAAATCCTTTTCCTTTTTCACCAGCATGAGCTGCTTCAATCGCGGCATTCATTGATAATATGCTTGTTTGAGAAGCAATTCCCTGAATAATTCCCACCATTTTATTTATCTCATTAATAGAGTTGTACACATCATTAAATATTGTAGTGGTCTTATCTAATTTTTCACCACCGGATTTTGAAGTGCTTATTAAGATTTCTAACTGATTCATATTTGTATTGGATATTTCTGATACACTGCTGATTATCTCCATTATTCGCTTCAAAAAGTTTTCCGAGTCTTTAATTCCCGATAACTGACGATCAATTTTTTCAGATAGAGTTGTAATTTTTGACATGTTGTCAGAAGTTGAAACTGAAGAATCAATAATATTATTATCCAATACAGAGACCTGTTTATATATAGATTGTATGCTGCTCTTCATTTGTTCAACGGCAGAACTTGTCTCAATAACAGAAGCAATTAATGATTCTTTTATCTGCAGATTATTTTCAGATTGTTTTTTTATTTCAAAAAAGGACAATCCCAGGGAGTCAGTAAAATCATTTACGTCTTTGCCCAGTTTCGCAATCTCACTGTTTGAGCTGATTTCAATTCTATCTGCCAATTCTTTGTTTTTCATTTTAGAAATTCCGATTTCAATTTTATTGATCTCAATATTTATGCTGCGTATAATAAAAAACATAAATATAAAAATTCCTGATAATATGCAGAATGTAATTAATATTGAGATGAATTGGTTTCTTTTAATTTGCCTGTTTGAAATTTCTGATATGCCGTCAACCAACAGCATATAGTTTTTAGAAAATACTTCATGCAAAGCTGTTTTTCCATTATTTATTGTAGAATAGATGGGAAAGACTTCAGCCCCCTGTTTACCGTAAACCTGAATGAGTATCCCTTTTCCATCGGCATCTGAATTAGAAAAATATTTTTCAAATGTTTGTTCAATCTCATCCAGTTTTACTAATGACTGATTCCAGCCGATTGTGGATTTTTGATATAATTCATCAAAATCCTTATTCCTTTGATTCTGAATAAAAAAATCTGACTTCAAAAAAGCTTGCATCAGCTCAGTTAATTCATTTTTATTCTGCAGCCAATTTTCATATGAACTTTTAAGATCCTGAGTTATTAACAGGTCATTTGTATTTCCCTGCAACCTTCGCAATTGTCCTGTGACTATCAGCCCGTTCTTTTCCAGTTGTGTCGATTTTATGAAAGAAGAATTCGAAATGTAATTTATCAATTGAAAGAGAATAAAACCAATAAAAATTATCAGTAACATAAAGTAATGTTTCGATTTAATTTTCATATATAAATTCCTTTTAAAACTAGATTTAATTATGAATCCTAAGGTGTTCCCATTATCAAGTCGGGAACGAACAGTAATAGGGAATATTTAAATAAACCGCATGAATATATTTGCTGATGTCAGCAACACAATTCCAACAAGCAGGAACATGGCCAGATAAACAGAAGAGAGGTGGATTGTATTTACTATTCATATGGACCTTTAATTATTTTACAGCTCGGATCTCTTTCACTACATCTTGTAATTCTGGAGACAGAGCATCATAAAGTTGCTGCATGGCTGCCTGGAATGCACTGTTATCTTCAAGATAATAAATATCATTTCCGTTGGCTTTTATTGCAGCTTCAGCTTCTTTTTCATAAGCAGCCCAGGCTTTTATCTGGAATGCCATACTATCTTTAGCCGCTTTCATAATTAATTCCTGATCGGCTTTATTCAATCTGTCCATTGTCATTTTACTGGCGATTGTAATTTCGGGAACTCTTGTGTGCTCATCAATTGTGAAATATTTTGCCACTTCATAATGACTTGTTGAGTAATAACTTGGCCAGTTATTTTCTGCGCCGTCGATAACACCGGTTTGAATTGCACTGTACACTTCTCCGAAAGGCATGGGAGTGGCAACTGCGCCAAGCGCTTCTACAAGACCGACCATAAGGGCACTTTCCTGAACTCTGATTTTCAGACCTATAAGATCTGCCACAGAATGCACTGGTCTGACAGAGTTGTAAAAACTTCTTGCTCCAGCATCAAACCAGCTTAGTCCGTAAAAACCGGCAGGTGCCAGACTTGCCAGAAAATCATCTCCGACTTTACTGTTGAGAACGTTCCACATGTGGTCCGAATTCCTGTAGAGGTAGGGCATCTGCAACGCATCAAAGTTGTCTGAAAATGCTGCAAGAGGGGAAATACTAACTCGCGCAAAGTCTATTGCGCCGAATTGTACCTGCTCAATGACAGCTTTTTCTCCACCTAACTGCGCACCGGGATAAACTTGAATTTTAATTCTGCCATTTGATCTCTGTTCTACCAGACTGGCAAATTCATAATTTCCCTGTGTTGTCGGGTAATCTGCAGCATGCCATTCTGCTAATCTCAGAATAATGGGTTTTTCATCAGCGTAAGCTTCTTTCGTTTTGTCTCTTTTTGTACAACCTGAAAATGCCAGTGCTATTAAGACCGGAATAGCAGAGATAACAATAATATGTTTTTTCATTCTTTTACTCTCTCATTCACATTTTCTTGTATAAAATTAAATAACTTACTGACTTTATCTTCCATGACCTGTTTACTCAGAATAAAACTTTGTTTCGACCAGGTATAGATTACCATCAAGTTAAAAATTCTGACAACTGATTTCACATCTGAAAAATTGACATGGGATCTCTCTTCCTTTGTCGAAGTTGTGATCCCTCTTTTGTCGAAGGAGATTTCCATCTCCTCCGGCATTGAGCTGACGATTTTTCTACAGCGGAAAAAGATCATCAAAGGCTGAAAAACCGGAAAGATCAAAATTCCGGCACATATAAGAATTCTGATTCCCATGCTGCCATCTGACCAGAATCTAACAGCCAGCAGCATCATGGAAATAGTGAAAATCACATTGCAGACACCCAGGAAGGACCTGTAGTAGTTAACCATAGTCACAACCCAGAGATTTTCCGGCTTTACACTGTAGTGAAATTTGAACATAGTTTCCAACCTGAATCCTATTTAAACAACGATGGCAAAAACAGACTGATAGAAGGTATAAATGTCACCAGAATCAGTGTAATAATCATCAGGATGTAAAAAGGCAGTGTCGCTTTGACAACCCGTTCCATAGAAACTTTACCAACTGCCGATCCGATAAACAAAACAGCTCCCACAGGAGGTGTCAAAAGACCAATCCCGCAGTTTAAAATCATCATGACCCCGAACTGTATGGGGTCAATTCCAATAGCTTTCGCTATAGGCAGCAATATGGGTGTTGCTATCAGAATGATGGGTGCCATATCCATAATCATACCTAAAACCAGAAGAATCAGGTTAAGCAGCAGGGCAATCAGAATAGGATTATCTGTCAACCCGATAATGGCTTCGGCTGCGAGAGCCGGAACATGGAGCCGGGTCAGAAGAAAACCGAAAATACTGGAAGTGGCGATCAGGATCAGGACGATGGATAAGGTATGAACACACTGGTCCAGAACTTTCCAGACATCTTTCCATTTCAGTCCCTTGTAGATAAAAACACTGACAATAAGGCTGTAGATAACGGCAATGGCTGCGGATTCAGTCGCGGTGAAGATACCGCCGACAACACCGACTACAACAATCAAAATGGCTGCCATAGCCCAGAAAGAGATACTTATCTGCTTTATCAGGCGTAAAAAATTAAATTTTTCACCCTTGGGATACTGCCGCTTTACAGAGATAATATAAGCACCGATCATCAGGGTTCCCGCCAGAATTGCCGCCGGCAGATAACCCGCAAGGAACAGACTTCCCACAGAAATCCCTCCGGCTGTTGTCGCGTAAATAACCATGTTGTGGCTGGGGGGAACCAGAAGCCCTTCGCAGGAACTGGTAACTGTTACAGCTGTCGAAAAGTCATCATCGTAGCCCTGTTCAACCATCATGGGGATCATGATGCTTCCCAGAGATGCCGTGTCTGCCGCTGCAGAACCGGAAATCCCTCCGAAAAAATAGGACGCTACGATATTGACCATAGCCATACCGCCGCGCATCCATCCAACGCAGGCATTGGCAAGATCGATCAGCTTTTCGGAAATGCCGCCGCTTCCCATTAAATACCCCATGGTAATAAAGAAAGGAACCGCCATAAGACTGAAGGAACTGATTCCCTTAACCATTTGCTGAGCTACTGTCGTCAGGGGGAGTCCCTGGTAGAGCAGGCATAGTATGGAAGAAAGAGCCACCGCGTAGGCAATGGGAAAGCGCAAAAGAACCAATATTAAAAAAGATACCAGAAGTATCGCAATAGCCATACTGTTTATTATCATTTGTCAGAATCCTCTCTTAAAACTATCTTTTTTACCTGGTTATAGATTGTTTCAATCTCAAAAATAACCATGGCCACTCCCGCCAGGGGAACCGGAAAGTACATCCAGAATCGGGACAATGCCGGTATGCTGATATAAGAACCTCTGGATCCGATTTTCTGGGCATAATTCCAGCCCACAAAGATCATCACAAATCCCAGTGCCATTACGGCAAGATCGGCAAACAGATCCAGGAAATTGATCAGTTTTTCCGGTAGATACCGGTCAAGAGCTGTCATCCGGATATGAGCTTTCCTCCGGATCGCCAGAGCGGCGGAAAGAACCGCCATATAAGCCATTAGTGAAAGGACAACTTCCTCACTCCAGGCGGGATCGGGAATAAAAGAAATATATCTTCCGGAAACCGCGACTGTCGTAATTAGAATATCTATTACCAGAAGTATCTTACAGATTAAAAGAACTCCCTTGTAGACATGGTCGTAAAATGGTTTCATTCTATCCAAAACCTGAAAAAACGCTTTCATTTTGACTCCTCGTTAAAATGAACAGGGCACAGAAATTTTTGTTTCTGTGCCATCATTATTAGTCTATTTGGCTGCTGTAAGCCGAAAGATTCTACTGCATTGACAGGATTTTCTGATAAAGAGCCTTATTTGATGCCGTTGCTTCAGCAATTACATCAGCACAGGCAGCCTGCCATGGTCCCTTGTCGGCTACTTCTATGACAGTTGCCCCATCAGCCTTCAGTTGTTTCAGAACGTCCATTTCAGCACCTTCCGAGAGTTCTCTGTTGTAGACTGATGCGATTTTTCCTGCTTCAGTTATGGCTTCCTGCTGAGCGGAAGAAAGATTATCCCATGCTTCATCGGTAATGATAACCTGAATTGCCCCTAAAGTATGACCGTCGAGGATCATATAGGGAGCCACTTCATTGAAAGCCTTTGATTTGTAGTTGGCGATAGGCTGTTCAGCAGCATCTACAACACCGCTCTGAAGTGCGGAATACAATTCACTGTAGCTAACCTGTGTAGGATCACTGCCGACACCTTTTACCATTCCCTGAGCTACAGGGTCATTGGAAATACGAACTTTAAGACCTTTCATATCTTCAATGCTGTTTAGAGGAACTGTACCGAAGAAATGTCTGAAACCTTCTTCACCATAGAAGAGTCCACGGATTCCCGTACCGTTTTCATGGGGCTCCATTAAAAATTCAGGGGCCAGATCACTGGCGGCAAAGTTCCAGAAATGATCGCGGCTTGTAAAAGTATAGGGAATAGAAAGAAGCTTGGATTTCTCTCCACCGTAACTGGTTAGAGCAAAAGCGGAGATTCTGGACATATCTATTGTTCCACCACCACCGAGCATAGCGTCAAGTACATCATGTTCAGCACCGAGTACACCGCTGTGCTGAATATCCAGCATTACAGTTCCATTAGAAAGTCTTTCAACTTCTTCTTTGAATTTTTGACCAGTCTGACCAACGATCGAGTCGAGGGGATTAACTTCGGCGTAAACCAGAGTTACTGTTTTGTCTCCACCGTCTGCAGGGGCAGCAGTTTCAGACTGTCCATTTGCGAATACAGCTGTTGTGCATACTAACATGATCACAATAAGAGCTAAGATTTGTTTTTTCATTCTATCCTCCAGGATTTTTTTAAGTTAAGTAATTGTAAATCCGGTTTTCAATATCCCGCTCTATAGGAAAATATTATCTTCTGCACATTTTTGTGCACTTTTATTAATTTTAATCTTTTTAAATTTTACAAATCTTTCATTTATTGCTGTTTTAGCATTTTTTTGTTGCGGTAATCACTGGGAGAGCAGTTAACCACTCTTTTAAAAACGCGGGTAAAATAGTTGGGATCATGGTAGCCGATGTCATTGCTAATCTCTCTCATTGATAAATTCGTCTCTTTCAATAATCTTTTTGCCTCATTAATTCTGATTTCCGTTAGATAGTTGATGAAATTCTGCTTTTTATGCTCTTTGAATATCTTACTGAAATAAAAAGTCGAGAGATTGCAGAATTGGGCTGTCTCCTCCAGGCTGATCTCTTTATGGTAATTCTCCTGTAGAAACAGACAGGCTTTTTTTATGGCTGGAATATTTTCCCCTTCGAATAAATAAGTGATTTTTTCCAGACTTTCATTGAGGAATACTTTAAAGGCAGTAAGCAACTCAGAAATAGAATCAGCTTCACTTATATCATTGATGTTGATTGAGTAGTCCCCATGGGGAAATTGAGAAGAAGCAGCATGTCTGAGAATGGCTGTTAAATCTGTAATGCAGCTTTTTTTCTTTTCAAATGAGATTAGAGAAGTTTCTATCCATAAATCAATTTTATAATATAATTCTTCCGTTTTTTCTTTGTCGCAAGCTATAATTGCCTGTTCGAGGCTCATTTCCAGTTCCAGGGGAAGCTTATCCGATGGAATAGATATTTCATTAAAAATTTTAGCTTCTGTAAAGGATTGGACAGCTGATTCAGCATTGTCAAAAGGAGATCCTGTTCCCAAAAGAACATCTATATTCAAATTTTCCTTTATTTTGTCACTGATAGCACTGTTAATCTCTTTAATGAATTCATTAGAATCTAACTTCTCACTTTGATAACTGCTGTATACCAGAATGATAATGTTGTTGAGATCCATATTAAAAGAACAGAGAAGATTCTGTTGTTTCAATATTTCAGTCATTAATCTTAAGCATCTCTTTTTTAATATTTGCTTCTGATAATCGGAGTTGACCAGAATCGGATAAGTTTCATAATTCAATTTCATTATGAATCCTCTACCCATATGGAAGTTAAGATCGAGAAGTGTCAGATAGTTTATGAATTTCTCCTCTTTCATATTTCTGGTAGCCAGATTATATATGAATTCGGAACTTAGATAATCTGTTGCCTTATCCAGTCTTAATTCAATGTTTTCTCTTTCCATCCGTGCAGTTTTTTCCTCAATGAGTTTAGAGGTCACTTTTTCCATCACTTCTATAATTCTTTTTTCTGAAGATGGTTTGACAATGTAATCTACTGCTCCCACTTTAATCGCTTCATGTGCATAATCAAATTGGTGGAGGGCCGTGAGAAATATAATAGAAAGGTTTTCATCTTTTTCCCGAATTTTCCAGGCTGCTTCTATCCCATTGATCCCGGGCATGTTGATATCGAGAATAATAATGTCAGGTTTGGATGCCTGTACTTTGGCGATCGCCTCTCTGCCGTTTACTGCTTCTTCAATATCAATAATTGAATCTATGCTCTTGGATATAATAAAACGAAGAGCTTCCCGTTCAAGTTGTTCATCATCGGCTATTAATAGTTTAAACATCTTCCTGCCCCGGTATGCTAATGGATATTATCGTTCCAATATTTTTTGTGCTTTCTATTTCAAAAGATTCCATCCCGTTGAATTTTAGAGCCAGTCTTTTTTTCACATTATTAATTCCAATTCCTGTTGATTTCTGTGAGTTATCATAATCTTTCAGATTTTCCAGGTCGAATCCCACTCCTGTATCTGCGACTTTTATAAGAATCCGATCGTCAATTCTATCGACTGAGATGGTTATACTACCGCCTTCTTCTTTTGGTTCGATACCATGTTTAACCGCATTTTCAACTAAAGGCTGCAATGTGAATATGGGAATTCTGATGTTGGAAACATTAATTTTATTCTCAATTGAAAAACTGATGCGATTACCGTATCTTGTTTTTTGTATAAACATGTATTCTTCCAGGATTTTCAATTCTTCATCAAGTGTTATAGCTTTATCCTGATTGTTCAGGTTGTAACGGAATACACTGGATAAACATTCAATAAGCCTTACCGTTTTAGGGGCCTGTTCAAACATGGACGTTCTGGCAATGGTATTGAGCGCATTAAATAAAAAATGGGGATTTATCTGTGACTGAAGACTGAGAAACTGAGCTTCCTGAAGGGATTTTCCCATATCAATTAATTTCACTTCATCTTCAAAAAGTTGCTTTTCTATCTTTGCCTTGTCCTTCAGACTCTCTACCATTTCATTTATGTTTCTGCTCATCTTGTTGAATGAGTTGGTCAGGACACCGATCTCATCATTTGACTGGGCTGATACTTTTTCTACTTTCAGATCTCCCCGAGCCATTTTTAATGTATTATTTGCCAGATCTATAATCGGTTTTGTTAAAGTCACAGAGAAGAAGTTTCCAAAGAGAAGACTAATGACCCCGATAATAAATATACCGATAAAACTTATAATTCTTATGCGTGAAACAGCCTCTTTCTGGTTTTCGTGTAATCTGGTACTTTCATCGAGTCTCACATTGATTAGTAAATCGAGATAATTTTCAATATAATTTTCTATTCTTCCGGCTCGCAATAACTGTTCAGAAAAGGTCTCCTGATCCTTGTTTGCAGAAGCTATTGATGATTTTGCACTTTCCAGGTAGGCAAGCATCCCATATCTGATTGCTTCTATCTGAAAAAAAGCATCTTGCGAAGTATTGGCATTATTCTTTACTTTATTCCATGTTCTCCAAAGTGGTTCTATGGTATTTTCAAATCTTTCGATATTTTCATCACTATAATTTCTGATGACAAAGTTGAATTGATCGTTGTTGATTTTTATGGCTCCCGAAAGATTCTGGACAAGTGATGTTTTGATAAGATCCTCTTCATAGGTCTGCAAATACCCAAAAGCGTTATTGAGTATATAAAAATAAAGAGAAGTTACACTTAGAATCAATATAGAGAAAAAGAGGAACAATTTTCTTTTTATAGACAGATCATGCCATGTTTTGGGAATTATACTTATCATAACAGCAAACAATTATACCATTGTTTTTAATTTATTGTTTTACAAAATGTAAGCGCTTACAAATAAATTGCTGATTCTCATTACATTTTTTTCCGATTTCACTTTGTTGTTGTCCGACTTATGAATTATGGTAATAGTATGAATATAAACTTATTTTTCAATAAAGAGAAAATGCATAAAGAGATTGTAGAAGGCGATGTCACCCGCTATATCTATACGGGAGAGAATATACAGGTTGTGGAATACCATTTTCCTCCGGATAAAACATTCCCGCCACATAGCCATAAGAGCCATGAGCAAATGGGGTATCTGGTCAGTGGCAAGATGGGATTTTTGATAGACGGAAAAGAAAGCATCGTCAATGCAGGGGACTGGTATCACGCCCCAATCGGTGTTGAGCACAATGCCTGGACATTTGATGAGCCGTCAGTGCTCATTGATATCTTTTCGCCTCCCAGAGAGGATTTGATTCGCTGATAGCCTATAACACTATAGGTGTGAAATTTTTTAGAATTCCACCTAGGTTGAGGGGCTAGTCTTTTCGCACATAAGTAACACATCGTGACCTCCCCAGTTCTGGATTATTGTATCGAGATATGCTGTTATTTTATTTGTTCCCACAGGATAATTATCTGGTGCTTTCCCGAATTACCATCTCAGTACTGATTCTGCTCAAAGATGGAACTTTCCTTCCACCCAGAAGATCCAGAGTCAACCTTGCCGCCGCTAATCCCATGGCGCTGCTCTGACTGTCAATCGTTGTAAGTGGAGGAGTGGCGCATTCTGAGTATATGGAATTGTTAAAACCGGTGACTGAGAAATCTCCTGGTATGGTATACCCCTGTTTGGTCAGTTCCTGCATGATTCCGAGTGCCGTCAAGTCTTCACCGCAGATAATTGCAGAGGGTCTGGGGTTCATCGATAAGATTTTTTTCACAATCTTATGGGCGCTCTGCAGATCGGTTTCAACCTCCAGAATCCTGTTTTCTGTAATCAAACCGCAGACATCTTTTCCCGCATCGAGAAAACCTTTCATCTTTCTTTTGGCGCTGTATGTATCTCCGGCCTGAATATAAACAAATTCTCTATGATCATTTTTATAAAGCTCAAGAACGGCGTCCTTTATCCCCTGTCCCTCGTCGCATATAATGGAATAGATATTGTCTCCTTCCACTTTTTCGTTGACGATGATCATAGGTATCTTTTCCGCCACTCGGCTTATGATTCCCTTTAACTGAGGATTTTTGAAAACAGATCCCACCAGGATCAATGCCTCCATTTTTTTCTGTAGCAGAAGCTCTATGTAGTTTCTCTGGTCATCAAGCTCTCCTCCTGTATTGCAGAGAATGACATTGTATTGAAAGAGACTCAGTTCCTGTTCCAGAGAATGAATGACCGATGCAAAATACTGATCACGGATATCTATTGTCAAAATACCGATGGTTTTGGCTGGAGTTCCCGACAGCCCCCTTGCATAAGCACTTGGTAGATAGTTTTCCTCTTTCATCAGTTTATGAATTTTCTCACGGGTTTTTTCACTGACTTTAGGGCTGTCGTTGAGCACTCTGGAGACTGTTGCTGTCGATACACCGGCTTTTCTGGCAATTTCATAGATGTTCATCTGCCTATTGTACCTGATATCTCATATTGTGACACTATTTTTCATTAAAAATGATACCGCTTACACTGATGTGTAGTTTTATTATTAGATATAAGCGCCTTAAGGGCAATATATATTGTGTTTCTTTTATAACTTGTCAAAATAAATGTAACCGCTTACACTATGGGTGGGGAAATCAAAAAAAGATTCAGGAGAAATATATGGTATTAGAGAAATATTCCATAGGCACCGGAGACCGCTTCGGGCGACAGGCCTCAGCACAGTTAAAGGCTGTAGAATATGCACGTAAGGAAGGGATAGATCTGGCTATAATCTGGAATAAGTCATTCAGAGAACATGAGATCATACACACAGATCCCCTGTCCGTAAGAAAAGCTGCCGACAAAGCTGTATCCGATTTAAGGTGGGAAGGAAGTTATTATGTCGATGCCGATCATATCGGACTGAAAAATGTTGATCTTTTTGTCGACTCTTCTGATTTTTTTACTCTCGATGTAGCTGATTTTATCGGTGAAAAAGCCTCTGAAGAAGATCTCGAGGCTTTCGTAAAAAATAATTTACAATATGCCTGCTCTCTGGATGTTCCGGGAATAGTGAAACCTCTTGAAATCACTGAAGGGAAAATCAGATCTATAGCTGAACGGTATCTTTATGCCGTAAAAGAAGCAAAAAAAATCTATGAGCATATAAAGGAGCAAAAAGGAGAGGGACGTTTTATTACCGAGGTTTCCATGGATGAAACCGACAGTCCTCAAACTCCCGAGGAACTTCTTTTTATATTATCGGCCATTGCTGCTGAAAGGATTCCCCTTCAGACAATAGCGCCGAAGTTTACGGGACGTTTTAATAAGGGTGTTGATTATGTGGGAGATGTAGATAAATTTGATAGAGAATTCAGTGATGATATTTCAGTCATTTCCTGGGCTGTGAAAGAGTTTGGTATGTCAAAGAATCTCAAGTTGAGCATCCATTCGGGAAGTGATAAATTTTCTATTTTTCCTTCTGTAAAAAAGAACCTTATAAAGCACAATGCAGGAGTTCATGTAAAAACAGCGGGAACGACCTGGCTTGAGGAACTTATCGGTCTGGCTGAAAGCGGCGGTTCGGGATTGGATATTGCCAAAGAAGTCTATCGCGCTGCATATGGGAGATATGATGAGCTTGCAGCGCCTTATGCCACTGTTATTGATATTGACCGGGATAAATTGCCTGCACCGGAAATAGTTGATAACTGGACTAGCTCTCAGTATGTCCTGGCACTCCGCCATGATCTTTCCTGTTCCGATTACAATCGCAATCTGAGACAGCTGCTCCATGTCGGTTACAAAGTAGCTTCTGAAATGGGCGGGCGATACCTCAATGCACTCGATGAAAATAAAGAGATAGTAGGAAAGAATGTTACAGAAAATCTGTTATACAGGCATATTAAAGCGCTTTTCAATTAAACTGTATGGGAGTAGTATTCTTTTCTGAGGAAATAATATGAAAAGAATACTGCTTTTTGCTTTTGCTTATATATTGTCAGCGGGATTTCTGTCCGCCGAACAACCGAAATCAATCTCTATTAATAGTATTATTGTAGAATATACCGGTAAAATCAGAACTAATGAGAACGCACTGAGAAACTGGCTGGATATAGAAGAAGGTCAGATATTTGCCGATGAAGAGGAACTTTTTGCCTCTCTGGAGACACAGGAAAGGCTTCTGACAAATACCAGGTATTACAAATCGGTGAAACTGAGTGCAGAACTGATTTCTGATAATAATAATGAATATGAAGTAATCATACATATTGAAGATGGCCTGACACTCGTTCCCATTCCCTATGTTCTGCCCCAGTCATCAATAGGGAGTTACGGTACCTCTTTCGGTATCGAGTTTAATTACGATAACTTTTTCGGCTCCATGACGGATTTTTTCTTTGATGCCTCTATGGATTTTGCTTTTGGAGAAGCAGTCAAACTGAAAGACTGGGAGATCAATCCGGGACTGAAAAATATAAAGATCGGCAATCTTATTTTCAGTGCGGAATTCATACAGCATTATGGAACGACAAAGGAAACCGATCCCGCACTGGCTGCCGGGCTTCAGCTTCTGCAACATTTTACTAATCATGAAAGCTTTCTCGAATTTGAAACTCTTGTCGATCTCCGGGGGAAGTGGTCATACACTTTCATCCCTCAATTGGGAATGAAATATTCCTTTGATTATCACGATAATTTCGAAGGAGATATTGTTCAGGAGAATAATACTGTTATAGAAGACAGGTTTAATTTGATTTATGAACACAATATAAGCTATGGGCAGATCGATTGGGTGGGACCGTTGAGAACCGGATATAATCTGACTCTGACCAATGCTCTAAAACTGCTCAGTTCCTATAGTAATCTGACAGCAAGCCAGAGCCTCCGTTTTGTATCTGACTTTGATTTCACCGCTCAATGGTATATTCCTCTCGGAGACCGTTTCAATTATTATTCTCAAGGATCGGCATTGGTTATTTTCAATAATGAGGATACAGGACTCGGTAGCCGATTGAGAGGTGTAGACGATAGCTCCATGTCGGGGAATCTGGGATTTTTCTGGTCCAATACTATGGCCTTTGAAGTCTGGGGAAATGATACAATACACTTACAAATCCACCCTTTTGCAGACCTGGGTATTGCTTTGAATACTCAAAATGTCAGGAGTTTTAGAGATTTGTTCCGCATAGGATTCGGAACGGAAGTCATTGTAATGCTCGGCAGTATCGATCTCAATGCCAGGTTAGGGTATGATCCTATATCGGATTATCTGGATATCAGTTTCGGTACCGGTTTGACTTTTTGATTTTAATAATAACTGAATAGGAGAATTTCATTATGAATAAGATAAAAGTAAGTAATAGCAATCTGATCATCCCCGAGATTGCACTCGGATGTATGAGGATTTCAGAAATGTCAAAAGATCAGGTCGATAATCTTGTGAATACAGCACTTGATGAGGGAATCAATTTTTTTGACCATGCGGATATATACGGCGGTGGCAAATCTGAAGAGGTTTTTGCGTCTGCAGTGGATATGTCTTCCTCAAATAGAGAGAAAATGATCATCCAGTCGAAATGCGGAATAAGGAATGGTTTATATGATTTCTCGAAGGACTATATTCTCGAGTCCGTTGATGGGATATTGAATAGGCTTCAAACGGACTATCTCGATGTTCTTTTGCTTCACAGGCCGGATACTCTTGTCGAACCGGAAGAGGTTGCAGAAGCTTTTGATATTTTACACCAAAAGGGGAAAGTCAGAAATTTCGGTGTCAGCAACCAGAATCCCATGCAGATAGAATTATTACAGAAATCAGTGAAACAAAATCTGATTTTCAATCAATTGCAATTGAGTATCAAACGAACAGGTATGATCGATGCCGGGCTGAATGTGAATATGAAGGTTGATAATTCTGTTGATCACGATGGGGCGATTCTCGATTACTGCCGGCTCAATGAAATTACAATTCAAGCCTGGTCGCCATTCCAATTTGGTTTTTTCGAAGGAGTCTTTCTCAATAACGATAAGTTTCCCGAACTGAATAAAGTGATTGATAAGCTTGCGGTTAAATACAATGTAACAAATTCTGCCATTGCAGTTGCCTGGATTTTACGGCATCCGGCTAAAATTCAGACAATAATCGGCACGACTAATTCCGGAAGAGTCTCGGATATGGCAAAAGCATCTGATTTTAAATTATCCAGAGAGGAATGGTATGAAATCTACCGTTCTGCAGGGAATATTCTTCCATAGGAGACAATATGAGTTTGAACTATGAGGAACTGGACTTTCAGAAAACATCGATCGGTGATCTTATGTTGCGGCGGCGGAAAATGCTGCAGCTCGGCGGCATAGACATCTATGAAGTGAAACTTGGTGAAGATTTTCTAATGACCAGCCTCTTTCATGAATCGGAATCTCAGCTTTCGATTCTCGGACTGGCTCATACTGATAAAAAAGAGCTCGATGTTGTTGTCGGAGGGCTGGGGCTTGGTTATACCGCTTTGTCTGCTTTGGAGGATCCCCGGGTAAAATCACTTGTTGTCGTTGAATATCTCGCACCTGTAATCGGGTGGCATAAAAATCATATTGTTCCCGTGGGCAGGGCTTTGACAGAAGACTCTCGATGTCATCTGGTGAATGCTGATTTTTTTGAACTTTCCAGAGATGTTTCAAAGAGTTTTGATCCTGAAAATCCCACAAGGAAACACGATGCCATTCTACTGGACATCGATCATACGCCGACTCATCAATTAAATAAGACAAATAAGCATTTTTACACTGAAGAAGGGCTGAAAGAATTGTCTCAACATCTAAATCCCGGGGGTGTTTTTGCTCTCTGGGCTGATGGATCTCCCGAGAAATATTTTACGAATCATTTAAAAACAGTATTTTCCTGTGTTGAGTCTCATCATATCCAATTTGAAAATCCCATAACCGGCGGAACCTCAGAAGGGGCTGTTTACGTTGCTCGAAGCAACTTTTTATAATTGCTGTAAAATCAAATCATTTCTTGTTAATTATTAGAAACGAGTAACTGCTCTATTTGTTGGTGAATTTGTATATGCGAATTGACAATGTAAATATGAATGGTATTATTAGCTTTCAGTGGAGTGAGCAGTTGCTCTATTTAGGAGAAATAAATTGAAATTTAAACATAAGAGATTGATTACTGTTAGTGTCATACTGGTTTTAATATTGAGCTGGCTTGGAATCAGTGTTGTGATGGATTTAAAATCCAATAGTGAAATAGTAAAAATCCCAAGGGATAAGCCGGATCCTGAGATTACCGGAAATTTAGGAGATGTTCTTAAAGAACTTATCCGCGATGGAGAGTTTACAAGCAGTTTCCAGCGGGATATAGCCTATTTCGATGGTCGCCATGATTGTGCCGATTTCCGTCTGCCATCAGCTATGCATCTTCTGTATGAATTTCCGGATAAACTGGCTCCTGCAGAACTTGCTGAGCTAAAACGGGCCATTCTCGGCTTTAAGTATTGGATGGAAGATCCGGGTTATGACAGCATGTGTCATTGGAGCGAGAATCACCAGATTCTCTTTGCTGCAGGCGAGCACCTGGCAGGTCAGCTTTATGGAAATGAAACCTTTACAAATACAGGAGAAATGGGAACTTTCCATGAGGCTCGCGGAAAAGAGAGAGCCCTTGCATGGCTGGAGCAGCGATGGGATCACGGTTTCATTGAATGGAATTCGAACACATATTATAAAGAAGATGTCGCTCCCCTTGCCGCACTTGCTACTTTCAGTGAGGATTACGAGGTCAAAATCAAAGCTCAGATGATCCTGGACCTGATGATGTATGACCTGGCAAGCCAATCATTCAAAGGATCATTTGTTTCATCCAGCGGCCGTTCCTATGAAGACGATAAAATGGCGGGATCTCATTCCTCTATGAAACGTTTCACGGAAATGCTTAGTGGTTATGATGTAGATCCGAATTATCCGGAAACCTTTCCAGGTGGTATGGAGCTTACCTTTTTTTATGGCGGTGGATATGAAGTTCCCGGCGTCTTCAGGGAAATAGCTACAGATGATAAGGAAACTCGCCTTATAAAGGCTTCTACTGGTCTTGATCTGTCTGAGCTGAAGGAGCTTGATCTCATCGGTCAGGAGCCCCATCAGATTATGATGCAGTGGGGAATGGAAGCTTTCAGCAATCCCGAGATCGTTGCCAACTCGGTTAATTATGTTGATGATAAGGATATGTTTAAAAACTCAGATCTTTACGCTTTTAAAGATTTCAACATCAGCCTGATTAGGGAGTTAAATCTGCTTCCTTTTATCAGTAATGTGATCGATCCCCAACAGAATGGTGTCGCTATCCAAAGAGCCAACCAGTATCTCTACAAGAATTCCTACTATAGCATGTTTACCGCACAGGCCTATCACCCCGGTGAATACGGGGATCAGCAGCATATCGCAGGAGTCACCCTCAGCAATGATCTGAGTATTTTTAATGCTCACCCGGCAGTAGATGAGGGCGATAGGGGACCTAACGGAAACTCTCCCAAATACTGGGTTGGTCAGGGGCACTTTCCCCATACTGTTCAGGATGAGAACGTCAATCTGGCGATTTATCATACGCCGGAGAAGAAGGGTATGATGGAGGCAAAACTTCTCGACTTTACCCATGGTTACTTCCCGGAAATTCTATTTGATGAAAGTTCTGTTGAGGGTAATTTTGCTTTTGGCCAGTTGGGATATGCCTATGTGGCCTTTATTACTGCAAATGAGCTTCACTATCGGAAATATGAAGAAGTCCGCCGGGACTGGTGGGGAGAGAATTACGATCTAATCCAGCCGGGAAAAGAGGTTTATTGGATCACCGAGGCTTCAGATGTCACATTAGACGGTAGCTTTGAAACTTTTAAGGCGAGAATCACGAAGCAGGCTGAATCCATAGAATTTAACGGGAAAAGTCTCAGTTATGTCTCAAATGGCAAGGAGCTCAGCCTTGAATTCAGAGGTGATCTTATAGTTAACGGCGAGAAGCAGAATCTTCAGTATGACCGTTTTGATTCCCCTTATATTCAGAGCAAAAGAACTCCGGAAGAGCTGCGGTTCAGCTGGAATGGAAAAGAACTCTACCTCAATTTTGATAAACTGATCAGAGAGTTTAACTAACAGAATGTATATAACAAAGGTGTTACTATGAAAAAGATTCTGACAATTATTATTTATTCTATTATGGGTTTACTCATTCTATCAGTTATTGTTTTTTCTTTAATAACAGTAAAGATTATGCCCGCATCCAATTTTCTTGCACTGCTGGAAGGTGGTGAGAAGATGGATCTCCCAAAACCTATCTCAAACTGGCGGGAAAGCCATAAGGCGGAGAGAGATTACTCTACATTGCCACCCCTGTTGACAATGGCCGATGGAACTGAGGTAGAAAATGCAGTGGCCTTTGAAACCCGGACCAAAGAGATTCTAGAGCTCTTTAATGACAATGTTTATGGCCCGATCCCTAAAAAAGGTTACTCAGTCAGTTTTAAGGAACTGGAAAATGAAGAAATATTCGATGGAAAAGCGATTAGAAAACAAGTTGAAATTACAGTAAAAACAAGTGAAGGGGAAAGCAGAGCCCTGCTCCTTCTCTTCCTTCCTGTTTCATTAGAGAAAGTTCCCGTTTTTATTGGTTTGAATTTTAAAGGGAATCATTCGATTATGCCCGGTGAATCCATTCTTTACTCTTTTAACAGCAGAAAATATGATAGCTCAAAGTTATATTCCAGAGGAGAACGTAACTTCAGATGGCCCGTTGAGGAGATTATAAATCAGGGATACGGTCTTGCGACAATGCATTCTGATGATTTTGCACCGGATAACAGAAAAACATATGCAACAAGGCTAATTTCTCTTTTTCCGGAACAGAACCTGAAATCCATTACTGCCTGGTCTTTTGGACTATTACGGGGAGTAGACTATCTATTAACTTTACCTGAAGTTGATCCGCAGCGAATTATTTCTATTGGCCATTCACGCCTTGGGAAGACATCTCTCTGGGCCGGAGCCAATGATACTCGTATTTCTATGGTCATAAGCAATGGATCGGGAAGTACTGGAGCTGCATTAAGTCGCAGTACCAGTGGAGAAACGGTTGCAGCAATAAATTTTCTGTTTCCCTATTGGTTTACAGATAAATATAAAGACTTTAATGGAAAAGAATCTGTTCTTCCCCTGGATCAGCACATGTTATTAGCATCTATTGCTCCAAGGAAACTATATGTTTCAAGTGCCGACAGAGACTATTGGGCAGATCCCGATGGTGAGTTCCAATCATTTAAACTGGCAGGAGAAGCGTATGAACTTTTTGGAAATCCATCATTACCCGAAAGGATAACACCACAACCGGGCACTCCGATAATTTCTGGAAATATGGCTTATTCTCTCCGTGATGGGCAACACGATATCCTGTTAGAGAATTGGCTGCAGTTCATAGATTTTGAATCTTCTTTTTTTTCGGCGAGCCAGAATACTCCGTAGCTTGCTACGGGTATGAAGGCTTTTCATAACCATAGAGCAGGAACTCGAAATATCTCAAGAGATTGTATATGCGAATTGACATTGTAAATAAGAATGATACAATAACACATATGAAAAATAGAAGTGTAGTGCGAAGCATAGATATATTGTCACTCATATCCAATTCAAGAGA
>Ga0070728_10001592_pt1 | contig 32636 bp, 23 predicted proteins | sample tdDd471_FD_66723 | JGI IMG/M metagenome (GOLD analysis project Ga0070728, IMG submission 66723) | Marine sediment microbial communities from the Atlantic coast under amendment with organic carbon and nitrate - tdDd47.1 | ecosystem: Environmental > Aquatic > Marine > Coastal > Sediment | place...
CCCCCCCGTTCGGGTGGACCGTTTGAGGTGGGCGAAAGGCCCACTTCTTTTTTTAATTGGATTTGTTTCCTTGGAGGACCGAGCACGTGCCCGAGGGCAGCCGTCCCGATACCTTTCGTTTGGCCAAGCAGGTGCTTGATCTGCTGGAACCCGAACTGGCTGCCGATAGCTACGATTTGCTCGATGTTCGCGTTTTTCAGGGTGGAGGCCGGTTGCAGGTCCGGATCTTCGTCGATACCGCCGCGGGCGGAATCAACATTGATCAATGCGCGAAGGCTGCGAGAACCGCGGGGATGCTCCTCGAGGAAGCCGACATCTTTGCCGGGCAGTATGTCATCGAAGTCTCCTCGCCTGGAATCCGGCGCCCCCTTCGCAAGCCAGAACACTTCGTCGCGGCAGTGGGCCAGAAGGTGGATCTGAAGGTTCGCAAGTCCTCGGGCAGCGGTCGCGTTCGAGGAGTATTGCGAGAAGCAACCGAGGCCGGCCTGGTCGTCGGGACGATGCCGGTTGGCGAATCCACCGATGAACCGGAGAATCCGGATGCCCAGGAGACGCTGGATACTGAGAACGTTCCGGACGAGGTCCTGGTCAGCATCGAGTCCGGAGACGTGCTGGAGGCCAATCTCGACCCCGAGTTCGATGTGCAAGCACTGATCAATGCGGATCGCCGCGAGCGCAAGAATGCCCGGCGGGCCGAACGGCAGGCGAAGCGCGGCAAGAAACGTGGCCGCCCCAAGGATCGCAGCGGCAAAGGGAAGACCTCCGGCGACGATAATCCCGCCGGCGACGACTGACAGCAGGAGAACCAGTCATGGATCACAATGTCATGAATGCCCTGAGTGAGATCACCAGGGAGAAGAGCATCGATAAAGCCGTCATCATCGAGTCTCTCGAGGCCGGATTGCAGTCGGCTGCCCGCAAGAAGCTGGGCATGGAGGCCAATATCGACGCCCGGGTGGATCCCGATACGGGCGAAATGGTCGTCGAGCAGGTCAAGACGGTGGTCGATGAACTGGACGATCCCGATACGGACATCTCCCTCGAGGAAGCCCAGATCGAGTTCGGTGATGAGGTGGAAATCGGCGATGAGGTCCGCTGGGAACTGCCCCTGCAGGATTTTGGCCGCAACGCCATCCTGGTGGCCAAGCAGATCCTGGTCCAGAAGGTTCGGGAAGCCGAGCGGGCCCAGATCTTCGAGGAATTCAAGGACCGGGTCAACGAGATCATCGTGGGCACCGTCCAGCAGGTCGACCGGGGGAACGTCCTGGTGAACCTCGGGCGGACCGAGGCCCTGATGCCCTTCCGTGAGCAAATCCGTGGGGAGAAGCTGCACCAGGGCAAGACGGTGCGCGCCTTCATCACCGAAGTTCTCGACAGTGTCAAGGGACCCCAGGTTATCCTGTCGCGCAGTCATCCCGGATTTCTGAAATCCCTGTTCCAGCAGGAAGTGCCTGAAATCCAGGAAGGCATCGTCGAGATCAAGGCTGTCGCCCGGGAGCCCGGCACCCGATCCAAGATTGCCGTGACCAGCAACGACGACCGGGTCGATCCGGTGGGCTCGTGTGTGGGCATGAAGGGCAGTCGGGTCCAGGCCGTCACCCGTGAACTGGCGGGCGAGCGGGTGGATATCGTGCCCTGGAGTGCCGAACCCAGTCTGTTGATCGGCAGGGCCCTCAGCCCGGCCATCGTCAGCAACATCATTCTGCACCGGGATCGTAACGAGGCCACGGTCATCGTTAATGACGATCAGCTGAGCAAGGCCATCGGCAAGGAGGGCAAGAATGTCCGCCTGGCCGCCAAGCTCACCGAATGGAAGATCGATCTCGTATCGGCCCGCGAGTACTCCATCCGCCAGCGGGTTGCCGAGGAAGTCAACATGCCGCTGTCGGAGATGACCGGCGTGAATGAGGATATCCTGGCGCGACTGCAGGAGTCGGGAATCCTGGCCATCGACCAGCTGGCCAAGGAATCCCTGGAGAGCCTGCAGGCGGTTCAAGGCATTGATGACGAGACCGCCGACGAATTGCTGGCCACCGCCCGTGCCTTCCGCGATGAAATGCAGCGGATGATCGAGAAGCGCGTGGTCGAGGCCCTGGAGGAAGAAGCGGCCAGCGAGGTGCCCCTCTTCGATGAGGATGCATTCGGCGGCGACGCAGAACCCACCGAGGAAGAAGTGGCTGCCGACGTCGAACCGGAGGCGAGCGACGCCTTGTTCGCCGATTTCCCGGAGGGTGCGCCCGAGGCCTCCGAAGAGGATGTCGCGGACGAGGATGAGGAAAAGAAGATCGATCCGTTCGCCAACACCGAACTGGACGACTGATGCCGGAAGGCGTGAACGAGAAACTACTGGGTCTGTTGGGTCTGGCAAATCGCGCAGGGAAACTGGCGGTGGGCTTCCGGGCCGTCGAGCGCCTCGTCAATCGGAGGGAGAACCCTTTGATAATCGTGGCGACCGACATCGGCGCTTCGCAGCGCAACAAGGTAACGAATTGGCAGCCGGTCCGCGGAGTCATCGACGGCGTCCTGACCGGTGAAGAGATGGCCCAGATTCTGGGCCGCGAAAAGTTAGTAGTTGTCGGTTTGAGTGATTCCGGGTTCTGCAAGGGGATTCTCAAACTGGGCTCCTGAATCGGCGCAAGGGTCGCTACGGAGCCGGACGGCTCGTCTCGGAGGTTTTCGACTTGACGAGGAAGCTGAGGGTTTACGAACTGGGCCGGCACTACGGTGTCGACAGTAAGCAGATTATGGCTCTTCTGCAGAAGATGAAGGTGCAGGTCAAGAGTCATATGAGCGTCGTGGAGGACTCGGAAGTGGATCGGATCCACTCCGTCTTCCAGCGCAAACGCGAACTGGCCCGGGAGAACTATGCCAAGGCCCACGGTCTGAACCCGGACCAGTTGAAGAACGTTGCGGCGCTCAAGCCCCTCGAAAGGCCGGAGGCTCCGGAGGAAGAGGAGCCCAAGAAGAAGAGCAAGAAGAAGGTCGCCAAGAAGAAGAAAAAGGCGCCTGCTAAGCCGAAGGTGGTCGTGATCACCAAGGCCGGCACCATGACCAAGGTGGCCAAGGAGGCCCAGGCCAAGCGGGACGCCGAGGAACAGGCCAAGGCCGAGGCCAAGGCCGCCGCTGCTGCCGAGGAAGAGGCCCGGCTGGCGGACCTCGAGGCCAGGCGGGATGAGCATGCCGGCGGCCGGGTAGTCAAGAAAGCGAAGCTCGTCAAGAAAGCGGACCTCGAGAAGGAAGTCGAAGAGGAAACCGTAGAGACCGACGCGGTGGACGAGCCGGACGCGGTCGAGGAAACTCCCGTCGCCGAAGCCGAGCCCGAGGAAGTCGTAGCGAGCGAAGAACCGGCCGAAGAGGTCGAGGCTGCAGCCGAAGAGGTGGCTCCCGTCGTCGAGTCCGCCGAGGAACCTGTCGCGCCGGTGGCGGACGAGGTCGTCGAAAAGGCAGAAGAAACGGCGGAGCCCGCTGTCGTCGAGGAACCGGTCGCCGCCGAGGCTCAGCCGGGAGACGATCCCTCTGCTGCCGACCCCCTGGACGAGAAGGGGCTCAAGAAGAACGACGGCTTCAAGGTCGGCGATATCGTCCGACCGGCGCCGAAGAAGAAACCGCAGACCGAGGTGAGCAGCAAGTCCGTACGGGACTCCATCAAGGCAGCCATTCAACGACGCCAGGACGAGGCCGCTGCGGCCGAGACCACGTCGAGACGCAAGCGGACCCGCAAAAAGAAAAAGAAAGTGGACGACGCCGAAGTGGAACGTACGCTCAAATTGACCATGGCCCAGATGGAGACCGGCGCCGGCAAGAAGCGCCGCAAGAAGGGCGGCGGGGTCGAAGAAGAAGACGTCGTCGTGGAGACGGAGGTCCTCAAGCTCACCGAGTTCATCACCGTGCAGGAACTGGCCGACAAGCTGGGCGTCAAGGCCCAGGAACTGATCGGCAAGCTGTTCGTGATCGGTATCATGGCGACGATCAACCAGCGTTTGGAGAAGGACAATATCGAGATGCTCGTGTCCGAGTACGAACGTGAAGTCGAATTCATGAGCGAGTATGGCGAAGAGGTTCTGGAGACCGAGGAAGTGGAAGACGGCGCCAAGTCCGACCGCCCTCCGGTGGTGACGGTGATGGGCCACGTGGACCACGGCAAGACATCGTTGCTCGACAGCATTCGCAAGACCAATGTCATCGCCGGCGAAGCCGGTGGTATCACCCAGCACATCGGCGCCTACACGGTGCAGACCAGTGGTGGTCCCATCACCTTCCTGGATACGCCGGGTCACGCCGCCTTTACCGCCATGCGGGCCCGCGGTGCCCAGGTCACGGACATCGTCATCCTGATCGTCGCCGCCGACGACCGGATCATGCCCCAGACCGTCGAGGCGATCAACCACGCCCGGGCGGCCGGCGTCCCCCTCGTCGTAGCCGTCAACAAGATCGATCTGCCGGCGGCTCGACCGGACCTGGTGAAGCAAGAGCTGCTGCAACACGAAATCATGGTCGAGGAGTTCGGCGGCGACGTACTCTGCGCTGAGATCTCCGCCAAGCAGGGCGAAGGTGTCGACCACCTGATGGAGCTGATCCATCTCCAGGCCGAGGTGCTCGAGCTGCGGGCCAGTTCCGAGGGCGATGCCCGGGGTGTCGTCATCGAGGCGAAGAAGGAGCCGGGACGCGGTGTTCTGTTCACCGTGCTGGTCGATCGTGGCAGCCTGAAGATCGGCGACAATTTCCTGGTCGGCCTGCAGGACGGTAAGGTCCGGGCGCTGATGGACGAGCGAGGCAATCCGCTGGCGGAAGTCAAGCCGGGCGAGCCCTGCGAGATCCTGGGTGCCAACGACGTGCCCTCGGCCGGCGATCGGTTCTACGTCCTGGGCAGTGAACGCGAAGTTCGAGAGCTGGCTGCCAAGCGACGCAGTCTGCAGCGGCAGCAGCAGCTGATGGGGCCCAAACAGGTCATCGACCTGGACAACCTCGCCGAGCTGATGAGTACGGGCGACCTGAAGGAACTGCCCATCATCATCAAGGGCGACGTGGCCGGTTCCGTCGAGGCCCTGGCCGATCAGCTCATGGAACTGAATACCGAAGAGGTGCAGGTCCGGATCATGCACAAGGCTGTCGGTGCGGTCAGCGAATCGGACGTGCTGCTGGCGACGAACACCGGCGCCATGATCATCGGATTCCACATGCGACCGGGAACCGCCATCCGCGACCTGGCCAAGGAACACAACGTGACCATCGAGGTCTTCGATATCATTTACGAAGCCGTCGATACTCTCAAGAAGGCCATGGCCGGACTGCTGGGCAGCATCAAGCGAGAGGTTTCCACCGGCAGAGCTCATGTGCGTCAGGTATTCACCATTCCGAAGACGGGCTCGGTGGCCGGTTCGATGGTCATCGATGGTGTCATCAAGCGAAACTCCCGGGCCAGGCTGGTGCGCGACGAGGTGGTCGTGTTCGAGGGTAAGGTCAATTCGCTGAAACGTTTCAAGGACGACGTGAAGGAAGTCCAGACCGGCTACGAATGCGGTATCGGGCTGGAAAACTTTTACGAGATCCAGGTGGATGATATCCTGGAAGCCTTCGAAATCGAGGAGATCGAACGGACAGAGCTGTAGGCTTTTCCGCCATTGCGAAGCCAAGTACCACCGGCCGCGGCCCCAGGTCGCGGCCGGCTTGACGTTTCCGCCGCACCCGGTCGTCGCCGGGACGGTTGGAGCGATTGCGGTTTACCACCGGCGCTCCCGGCGTTATCTTGGGCGGCGTCAGCAACGGAGTCGATGCCGCCCGCAATGGCGGTTTCTGCATTCTATGGCCGGCAGGGCGTTGGGCAGCCGGCGAAGCCAAACAAGGGCAGGACATGGACCCGTATCGTACGAACAAGTTGAATCAATCGATCCTCGAGGTGCTCAGTCAGCTACTGCAGACAGCAGTCAAGGATCCCCGGGTGGGATTTGTGACCCTGGGTGGGGTGGAGCTGAATCGCGACCACTCGGTGGCGCAGGTCTTCTGGTCGGTCATTGGTGATGAAGAGGAGCGGCGCACGAGTTTCGCCGGTCTGAAGAAGGCCCGCGGTTACATGCAGAGCCGCCTGGTGCGCACCCTCGGTTTGCGCGCAGCGCCCCAGCTGAGGTTCGTCTACGACGACTCCGTGGAGAAGGGGCTGGCCATGGACGACGTTCTGGACGACCTGGCATCGCAGGGCGAATTCCTTTCGGAGGACGACAGGCGTCGACAGATGACCCTGGATGATCTGGAGGCCCCCGGCGAGTTGATCGAGGGTCTGCGATCCGCCGACCGACTTTGGATCGTACCGCATTTCAATCCGGACCCCGACGCTATCGGCAGTGCCCTGGCACTGGCAGAAGCTCTTGAATCCATGGGGCGTGAGGTACGGGTTCTGAGTTATCCTGAACCTGCAACCGGATTGAGCGACCTGCCGGGCTACGAAGACGTCGTCGTCAGCGACGAGGCGGAGGACCTGCTGGCCAGCGAGCCCCCCGACGCCCTCGTGCTGGTGGATTGCCACCGTATTGACCGTTGTGGCCCACTGGAGGAAGTGCTGGACCGCATCGAGACCCGCTGGTGTATCGATCACCATCTGGTCAGCGGTCGCAAGGCGCCGGAGATCGGTTGGATCGATGCTCGGGCCTGCTCGTCTTGTACTTTGATCCACCAGGTCATTGCGAAACTGGGTGAGGGCGCCGCCGAATTCGAGGATGCACCCTTTGAGATGACCGTGGACATGGCGACCAATCTATACGCCGGTCTGATCAACGATACCGGCGGCTTCCGCTTCTCCAACACCATGCCCCTGACCTTTGAGCTGGCGGGCCGCTTGTCAAGTCTGGGCGTGGATACCGCGGCGGTGTCGCGGATGACCCTGCACCGTTTCCGCACCGAGGGCGTTGCGCTCCTGCAACGGGTACTGGCTACCTTTGAGTACCACCACGGTGGTCGGATCCTGGTGGCCCGAGCCACTCGAGCCATGCTTGCCGAGACGGGTGGAGCCATGTCCGACACCGAGGGCTTCGTCAACATAGCAACAGCCGTCGATGGCGTGCGGCTCGTGGCCTTCCTCAAGGAGATCGACGATGACACCTGGCGTGTCTCTTTGCGGGTACGGGGCGACGGCGACGTGCAGGTCGTGGCCGCCCGGCATGGCGGTGGAGGCCACAAGCAGGCTGCTGGCTGTACCATCGGCGGCAGCGGCGACGAAGTCGCCTCGATGCTGGTAGGCGATCTGATCGCCGCCCTGGGAGAGTGAGTACTGAAGCGATGTTGCGTCGCAACGGAATCCTGTTGGTGGACAAACCGCAGGGCGTGACTTCGTTCGCGGTGGTGGACCATGTGCGGCGGTCGCTACTTAACTTCGCGCCGGAACTGGATCCGCGGCGGCGGGACCGCCGGCGCCGGGGAGGACCCCGTCCCCCTCGTTTCAAGTGTGGACACGCCGGAACCCTGGATCCGCTGGCCACGGGTCTGCTGGTCGTACTGGTGGGTAAGGGCTCGCGACTCTCGCCGTTTTTGATAGGGCTGAACAAGACCTACGCTGCGACGATCCGCTTCGGGTCGGGTACCGATACCCTGGATAGTGAGGGAACGGTCGTGAGCACGGCGCCGATACCCCAGTCCGTTGCCGTGGTGACGAGCGTACTGGAGGGTTTCCGGGGCGAGATCCAACAGGTCCCGCCGGTGATTTCCGCCTTGAAGCGCGATGGGCAACCGTTGTATAAACTGGCTCGCTCGGGGCAACCGGTGGCAGAACCGGAACCCCGGAGCGTGACGATCGGACGACTCGATATCTTGGGGTCCAGGTGGCCGGGCACTCCGACGGATGAGATGCCCGCCGAGTTGGACCTGCTGGTTGATTGTTCGAGTGGTACCTATATCCGTTCCCTGGCCAGGGACATTGCCCGGGCCGCAGGCAGCGAGGGGCACATCGTGCAGTTGCGCCGGCTGAGCGTGGGACCCTTTGCTGTGGACGCGGCGGTGTCCGGCGTCATGAATCGGGACGGTTCGGAGCTGGCAGGGGAGATGTGTCCATTGGCCACTGCGCTGCCGCATCTGCCGGTCTTGACCCTGGGCGAGAACGAGGCCGGCGCGGTGCGCAACGGCGCTCAGCCTCTGCCCGAGTGGATGTCCCGTCTGACTGGAAGATCCGCTGTTGCGGGAGATGGGGCTGGGCTGTTCTGCATGTTGGATGAGGAAGGCGAACTGGTGGCCGTAGGCAGGCAGGATGCGATCGAAGCCCCGCCGCGAACGGCCGCAGTGATTCCTCTGGACACCGGTGCCGCACAACACGCGCCGGATAACCGCCGGGATGAACAGTCGTGCGACTGATCCGCCTGACATCAGCGTATATCGGTGAATTGATCGCCGGCAGGATCGGGACCCGTGGGCCCCAGCTGGAGTCTTGTGCCCTGACCCTGGGCTCCTTCGACGGCCTACACCTCGGACACCAGGAACTGATCCGCGCCACCCGATCCGCGCGGGAACGGCGCGGACTGACTTCCGATGCGGTATTCACTTTCCTGCAGCATCCGCGTCAACTGCTGGACAAGGGAGATGAGCCGTTCCTGCTGACTACCTGGCGCGAGAAACTGGCTCGTTTCCAGGCCCTGGGCTGTGACGCCGTCGTGGCGGCAGATTTTTGTCCCGAACTGGCGGCGTTGAGTTATCGCGAGTTCGTGGAGAAGTTTCTGGTGGGTTATCTGGGCATGCGCCATCTGGTCGCCGGTTACGACCTGCACCTGGGGACCAATCGCGGCGGCACGGCCAGGACTCTGACGTCCCTGGGTCAGGAGCTGGGCTTCGAGATCGAGGTTCTGGATCCGGTTCATGCCGGACCCCGGATCATCAGCAGCTCTGCCATCCGGCAAGCGGTTGCGGCGGGGGACATGGAGGATGCAGCGACCATGCTGGGTCGCCCTTTCACCCTGTGGGGCGAGGTGCGCCCGGGAGATGGTCGCGGGCGGCAGATCGGTTATCCGACCGCCAACATCCAACCCCTTGACGCCATGAAGCTGTTGCCCGAGAACGGCGTATATGCTGTCCGGGTTCAGGTGCCCGGCGACGTTGTCGGCCCCGGAACCACGGATGTTTTGCAGCGCGTCACCGAGACCTTGCCCGAGGTGGACCTCCAGGGCGATCTATTGAGTGCAGCGCCTGCCGAGTGGGTGGTGTTCGGCGGGATGTTGAATTTCGGACGTGTACCGACATTTCACGGGGGAGGCCTGCCCGAAGCCAGGATCGAGGCCCATATCTTCGGATTCAACGGAGATTTGCGGGGGCGAAACGTGAAGGTTCAGTGGCTCGGCCGGCTGCGGGAAGAGCGCGAGTTTGCAGAGGTCGAGGAACTGGTGAATCAGCTACAAGACGATGAGATCGCTGCCCGCCTCCGGGTGGAGGCTGCCGGCTGATTTGCGAGTTCGCATACATCAGGGTCGAAAGGTCTAGCGAATCAAGGTGGGGAAGTCCAAGGAGGGCTCATGAAGATCGCGGTTATCGGTGCCGGCAAGATGGGATTGCCTCTGGCGGCGTTCATGGCATCGCGGGATCTGCAGGTCACAGCCTGCGATATTGACGCCGAGCTGGTGGCGGAGATCAATCGTGGTGAATGCGGGATCGAGGAGCCGGGCTTGCCCGAGCTGATTGCAGCCGGTGTTGCGAGTGGTCGTCTGACTGCTACGACGGACACCGAAGCCGCCGTCGCTGCGGCCGCCGCAGTGCTGGTCATCGTACCGGCGTTGATCGACGAGAACAGCGATATCGATCTGACGATTCTCGAGTCGGTCACTCACCAGATCAGTGCCGCCCTGCAACCCGGAACCCTGGTGAGTTACGAGACCACCGTCGCAGTGGGGACGGTTCGCGAACGATTTGTACCCCTGCTGGAAGAATGCGGCCTGACCTGCGGGCGGGACTTTCACGTCTGTTTCTCGCCGGAGCGGGTCAAGAGCCGCATGGTCCTGCAGAGACTCAGCGAAACGCCCAAGGTGGTAGGTGGCTATGACGACGCCTCGTGCCTGCGGGGCGCCGAGTTCTACGAGAGGGCCCTGGGCGCCGAGGTGATCTCCGTGGGCACCCTCGAGGCCGCAGAGTTTACCAAGCTCGTAGGAATGCTCTACCGCGACGTGAATATCGCCCTGGTCAATCAGATATCCCGTTACGCAGAGGCCATCGGCATGGACCTGGGCCGGATCATCCCTGCGGCCAATACCAACGGCGAGGCCCACCTGCTGCTGCCGGGCATCGGCGTGGGAGGCCACTGCGCTCCGGTCTATCCCTGGTTCATCATCCGGGATGCCGAGCGATACGGTGTGGAACTGGGTATACCCCGTGCCGCCAGGGCCTTGAACGATGGCCAGGCCGAGCACGCCGTGGCTCGCTTGGAACGAGAACTGGGGGATTTGAAGGGACGGCGGGTGCTCGTCCTGGGCTTGGCTTTCCGGCCGCAGGTCAAGGAACCCGCGTTCTCACCGGCGTTTCTGGTAGACGCGGCTCTGGCGCGCCGCGAGGCGGAGCATTACCTCCACGACCACTATTTCAGTCCCGAGGAGATCGCCGCCCACGGTTTCAAGCCCGGCGACCTGGACGATGCTGCCGGCTGGGATGCGCTGGTCCTGGTGACCGGCCACCGCCTCTATCGCGAGCTGGATTTCGCTCAGCTGCGCGAACGGGGAGTGCGGGCGGTCGTGGACGGTCGGAACCTGTGGAATCCTAACGAGGTCAGTGCTGCCGGCATTGCTTATCTAGGTATAGGACGCTGAGCTGTCGCTGCCTGAGGCGACCGGCGGTGGTTGCCACGGGCTACCGGTTGATCCCTTGACCGCGGTCACCGGTTCATCAATAATCCGAGATCTATCCATTCGGGGTGTTGGCGGGCTGCTGTGACCGTCTGACACCGAATCTGGGATCCCGGGCCAGGGAGGGCCGGCACGTGTTCTCATATCTTACGAAGTACGCCATATCCCGCCGGCGCACGGTTCGCACCATGGTCGCACTGGCGATGGCTATACTGTGCGGGATCGTCGGCGTCGATCTCGTTGCACCCATCGCTGCCGACGCCCAGGAAATGACCCCGGAAATGCTGGACGAAGCCGCCCGCCAAACGGGGCTCAGCAGGGAAGAACTGCTCCGACGCTACCGCCAGCAGCAGGCCGAAGGGACCTCCAACGTTGCCGATTCCCTGCGAACCACCGAGCCCGGGCGAACCTCGCTTGACGGCATCGACGACCGCACGCCCGGCCAAACGCCGGCGTCCGCCGCCGACGACCGGCGGTTTGTAGACAACAGGTCGCAGATCTACCTACCTTTCGATCTGGAACGCAGTTTGGCCACGGCAGCGGCGGACAGCGATTCGGTTCTGAACCGGCTGATCGCCCTGGGCGATTCCATACCCTGGTTTGGTCGGGATTTTTTCAAACTCGATGCCGATATTTTCAATCCTCCGTCTTTTGGGCCGGTGCCGGCGGACTACGTGCTGGGCGTGGGGGACGAGGTGATCGTCGACGTCTGGGGTGGAGTAGAACTGCGTATTTCGAGGATAGTGGATCGGGACGGCTCGATCATCCTGCCCGAGGCCGGACGTGTGATCTGCGTCGGACGCACCCTGGAACAGGTCGCCACGACCCTGCGACGAAATCTCGAGCAGACCCACTCCAGCATCGATGTCGACGGTGCCGCCGGACCCGACGAGGGCGATACCCGGGTCGAAGTGAGCTTGGGGCGGCTGCGGGCGATCCGGGTCTTCGTGGTCGGGGCGGCCAGCCGGCCGGGATCCTACCAGCTGAGTTCGGTCGCCACGGTCATGACCGCCCTCTATGCCGCCGGAGGTCCAACGAACACCGGCTCCATGCGGCAGGTGCGTGTCCTGCGTGGACAGGAACAGGTCGCTGAGCTGGATCTCTACGACTACATGTTGGGCGGTTTACGCACCGGTGACGTGATCCTGCGAGAGGGCGACACGGTCTTTGTCGGAGACCGGGGACCGGGAGTGTTGATCACAGGCGAAGTAAAGCGTCCGATGCGCTACGAGATGAAAGCCGGCGAAGAACTGGCCGACCTTATCCGTTTCGCCGGCGGTTTCGCTGCCCAGGCGGCTCCCGACGGGATCCACATCCGACGAACCCTGCCGCCGGCCCAGCGCCGTTCGGGGCAACCGGACCAGGTGTATCTGGATGTGGTCTTCGACGTGACGGCCATGGCCCCCGCCGATGGCAGCCTGGTCGAGATCATCGATGGCGATATTGTCCGGGTGGACGCCATCGAGGAGCGGCTGGAGAACTGGGTGGAGATCACCGGCAGCGTCAAGCGGCCCGGCATCTACCAGTTCGTTACTGGAATGACCTTCGCCGATTTGGCCGCCAGGGCCGGCGGTTTATGGCCCGATGCTCTGCTCGATCGGGGCGTCATCGACCGGACGAGCCCGGACCAGCAGTTCTCGTCGTTCACCTTTGCTCTGGCGTCTGAGCTCGCCGGTGAAGGGGATCCCGTGCTGTTGCAGGCCATGGATGTGGTCCACGTTTTTTCACGCTGGGATGTCCAGGAGCGGCCTCAGGTTCACATCACCGGTGAGGTGCACGAACCGGTGAGTCTCGACTACCGGGAAGGGATGACTTTGCGGGACCTGGTCCTGAAGGCCGGTGGCCTGCGCCAGAGTGCCGATCTGTTGCGGGCCGACGTGGCGCGGGTACGGATGTCAGCAGTCAGGAGTCGCGACACCCAGGAGCGTCCCAACCAGACGGTCGAGGTCCTTCAGATCGAGTTGGGCCCCGACTTCCTGATGCGTGCCGAAAGCCTGAGCTTGCGGCCCCACGATCGGGTCGCGGTGCGCAAATTGCCCTGGTGGGAGATGCAGCGCACCGTGAAGGTGACGGGCGAAGTTTTTTATCCTGGAGTCTTCAGCCTCGAGCGGCAGGACGAGACCTTGTCCTCGGTGATCACCAGGGCCGGCGGATTGAAACCCGACGCCTACGTCCTGGGCGCCCGGGTCATCCGATCCCAGGACGACGTGGGCAATATCGCCGTGGACCTGGTGAAGGCGCTCATGGAGCCGGGATCCCAGTACGACATCATCCTGCAGGAGGGCGACGAGATCCTGGTGCCCGATCGCATGTACACGGTGAAAGTGGTCGGTGAGGTGGGCTTCCCCACGAGCCTTGTTTTCGAGTCCGGCCACAACATCGACTATTACGTGGGCAGGGCCGGGGGCTATCTGGAGAAGGCCGACCGCAAGAAGGCGCGGGTGGTCTATCCCAACGGTATGTCCTTGCCCAACAAGGGCGGATCGAAGGTGGTGGCCGGCTCGACCATCATCGTGCCGATCAAGCCACCGCCGGAAGGACCGTCCAAGCTGGAAACTCTCAAGGAGATCACTGCCATTCTGGCCGGTGTGGCCACGATTTGGCTCGTCATCGACCGGGCCACCGAGTGACGCGACCCGCAGACGGGTACGGACGTCGATCGGTCGCTTGGAGGAGAACATTGGAACGACGGGACGCAATCGACCTGGAGGAGATCGGGCTCATGGGGTTGGTGGCTCTGCTGCAGAGTCGCCGCCTGCTGATCGGCGCGATAGTACTGTTCTTCGCTGCCGCCGGCGTGGTCCTGGCTCTGGTCCTGCCGGACAAGTACGAAGCCCGGACGGTGGTCGTACCCAGATCAGTCATCACCGAACAGCCCAATATGTCGAGCTTGCAGGCGCTGGGATCCTCCCTGTCGGGATTGATCAGTCTCGACATGGGGGGGATGCTGCGCAACCCCTCCCATATGTTCCGGCCCATAATGACCAGTCGCGCCTTCTGCGTCGCGGTCCTGGGTCGGGAATTCACCGCTGCCGACGGCCAAAGCATGACCATCCTGGACGCCATGGTCCCGGCGGAAGGCGATTCGGCTCGGCGCTGGTGGCGGGGCATCGAGGAACTCCAGGAACAGGCGCCCCTGGCCCGTTTCGACAGCAAGAACCAGATGACCACGCTGCGTACGGTTGTCGGTGATCCGGTGTTGGCGGCGGCTCTGGCCGGCGCCATGGCCGATGAGCTCGATCTGGCCCTGCGCCGCTTGCAAGCGGCCCAGGACAAGGGCCGCGCCGACCTCATCGGCCAGCGTCTGGCCGGCAATGCCGAGCGCCTCGAGCAGGCGGAGGAGAACCTGCGGGCCTTCCGTGAACAGAATCGTCACCGGAGTAATTCACCCCAGTTGTTGCTGCGCGAGGGGCGGCTGGAAAGAGAAGTCGAGCTCGAGCAGCGGATCTTCGTGACTTTGCGATCCCAGCAGGAGATGGCGCAGGTGAACGAGAACCATCAGCGGGCGGAGATCCTGATCATCGATCCGGCCATGGTGCCGGTGCTGCCGGTGTCCCCGAAGCCGGGCCGCATTGTCGCGGGGTCCGTGGCCCTGGGATTGGTCGTGGCTCTGGTTCTGGTCCTGATCGTGAATCAGTGGCGCCTGATGAATTCCCGTCGGCGAATTGAACCGGAAGCCGGATGACGATGCGACCGGGCATCGGCGACAGTTCTGCCGACGAGTCACAGGGAAGCCTGCGCGTTCTGGCGGTGATCCCCGGCGACGAGCATGGTCCGTCCATGGTGTTTGCCAAGCGGCAGAGCCGAGCCCTGACCGATGCCGGCTGCGATTGCCAGATGTTCTTCCTGTCCTCACGGACGTCGCTCCCTGCGGTCGGGCGAGAACTGCTGCGATTGCGGCGGACCATCGCCGAAATGAAGCCCCACGTCGTGCACGCCCACTATGGATCGGTCACGTCCCTGCTGTGCACCCTGGCTACCGGTCGTCCGGTCATCGCCCAGTTTCGCGGCAGCGACCTGCTGGCTCCCGGCGGATCGCCGCGAGCTCGCCTGGCCCGTCTGATGTCCCAACTCTCGGCGCTCCGAGCTTGGCGTATCATCTGCGTCAGTGCGGAATTGCAGCGTTCGTTATGGTGGAACCGTGGCAGGGTTGCGGTCGTTCCCAGTGGGGTGGATGTCGATCGGTTCGAGCCGCAATCCCGAGTTGAGGCGCGGCGGCAGCTGGGTTGGGATCCCGATCAACCGGTGGTGGTTTTCAATGCCGGACGCGACCCAGTCGTCAAAGGCAAGGAATTGGCCGATCGAGTCCTGGCCCTCGTTCGCGACACGATTCCCGCCGTGGGGTACGAGGTCCTGGACGGCCAGCAGGATCCCGACTCGATTCCCCTGGTCTTCAATGCCGCGGACTGCCTGCTACTGACCAGTATCTCCGAGGGGTCACCGACGGTGGTCCAGGAGGCCATGGCCACCGGGTTACCGGTGGTGTCGGTCCCGGTCGGCGATGTCCGGGAACGGTTGCGGTACGTCGTGCCGTCGGCGGTTTGCGAAGCTGATCCTCGCCTGTTGGCCGAACAGGTGTTGAGGATCCTGGCGGCGCCGACTCGGTCCAATGGCCGCGACCACGCCCTCGAATGCAGTTTGCAGAACATCAACCGGCGGGTCCTGGAGCTCTACCGGGACGCGATGGACTGACCATGGGATTCTACCTGTACCTGCTGGCGATCACTCTCTTGATGGGGCTGCTGGCCGCCGGACTCTGGCGAAAGTCCGGCACGCCGGTCTTTGCCATGGGATTGGCCTTCATCTACTACTGGACCTTCTACGGCGGATTCGACGTCGTCACTGATCTGCTCGGCGGCCAGAGCGGCAAACGCTACCACTACCTTTTCGACAAGATGTTTCCCGTGGCTCTGGACGGGGACTATTGGCTGGCGTTGAGTCTGTATCTACTGTTCGTCCTGGCGCTTGGCTGGTCCCTCCTGGCGATCATCCCTTCGCGAACCGGGGCCGACGGAACTCCCGGCCGCCGTGTGAGGCTTTCGGCATCACGGCTACTGCTCTTCGGTGGGTTGGCGTTGATCGGGAGCGTGGTCACGATCTGGAACGATCTGGCGGCCGCGATTCTGATCGGCCAATCGGGCTATCAGGTCACGGCCTCGACCACGATGATCACCACCCGTCTGGCCCTGCACATGGTGCTGAATGAGATGGCAATGATTCCGACAGCCATCGGCGTGGCGGTGCTGGCCTGCGGTGAGCAGGGACGAATTCTCGTCATCAGGCGGACCCGTGGTATCACTGCGGCTTTCCTGATGCTGTCCGGGGCCCTCATGGTCTTCGGCATGATCATGGGCAACAAGGGAGAACTGTTCGACGGACTGATCACCGGCATGACCCTCTACCTCATCAATTGTCGGCGACCCCGCCTGTCGCGCATGGGACTGCTGGGTGTGGCGATGTTCCTGGCGATCGGCACTATCGACGTGATCCGGACCTACTCCCTGGGCGAATTGCTGGCAGGGATGCCCGTCGGTGAAACCCTGGCGTCTTCGACGCAGATCCTGTCGAGCAACGAGGCTTACGCGGCCCATTTTTCCATGTACGGTGTGCTGCACTTCAAGGTGGCCTGGACCTGGGGCACCAGTGTTCTGTCGCTGATCGCCTCGGTCGTACCTCATGCCCTCTGGCCGAATCGGCCCGAGACCATTTATCCCTACTATGCCGCCGCTGTCGGCGCCACTCCCGGCCAGGGATACACCATCCATCACGCCACCGGTTGGTTTCTGAATTTCGGGTATCTGGGTCTGGTGCTGGGAGGAATGACCTGGGGGCTGCTATGGGGGGGGCTTTTTGGGGGCATCAAACGCCTTGCCCGCTCGCGGCACATCTGGTGGCGGGTGTTTTTCCTGCTGGCGTTCGCCCAGTTCACCGGTAATATTGCCGATCTGCTCCGGGTCGGTATAGAAGGGTACAAGGTCGTGATCTACGCGATGGTCGTGCCCTGGATCCTGGTCCGCCTGGCGAGCCGGGGAACCATACAGGAATCGGCAGGGCTCGGCTCAGACGACCGGACCAATCCGTGCGAGGCGATGTGAATCGGGACGTGAGAATGACCAACGAGATCACATCCGATCGACAGACCGAATCGGGCAACGGAATGGTTCGTCCGTCGGCGCCGGGGCGCTCGGCCTATATCTGGATGTACGTCTCCCAGGCCGTGGTCGCGGTGGTCGGTCTGCTGGTCTACCGCTGGGCGGGCACCAATCTCGGTACCGAAGGCTTTGCGGAGTATGCCCTGGCCCGCCGGGCAGCCACTCTGTTGTCCCCCGCGTTGCTGCTGGGGCTGGGCATTGCCGTGACCCGATCGGTGGCCCAGTACGACGGGGCCGGCGACCGGCGCGAGGTCGACGGGCGTTTCTGGTCGGCGGCGACCATGGTGCTGCTTTTGCATGTGGTACTGGCGGCTTTGCTGCTGCTGGCCAAGGGCTTCTTTGCCGGACTCTTTTTCGGCGACGATCAACGGGTGTACCTCATTGGGCCCACCCTGCTGCTGCTGGTGGGCATCTCGTGGCACGGGCTGGTCTGGGCCTTCCTGCGCGGACTTTTGCGCCTGAAGTTCGCTGCCGGCTTGGAAATGGTGAACATGGGGGCAATCCCCCTGACGGTGGTCCTGGTGCTGGGCCGCAGTGCCGGCGGGATCCTGGGCTGGACCGGTGGTCTGATGGCTCTGGTGTGTCTGGGACTGACAATCCGCATGGCCTTCGGATCCCGGGCCCGGCGCGAAGATCTGGTTCCCATGGGTCGCGGCCTGCTCTCCTATGGCCTGCCTCGGGTACCGGGAGATTTCGCCCTGGGCGGACTGTTGAGCATCCCCTCGCTGATCACGGCCCATCTCTATGGTGTGGAACTGGGAGGTTTCGTGGCCTTCGGGGCCACCATGCTGGCCCTGGCCGGGACCGCCCTGTCGCCTCTGGGAACGGCCCTGCTGCCCCAGGCGGTTCACTACCTGCGCGAGGGCCGGGTCCCTGAATTGAGGCGGCATGTGTATCGCTTGCTCACCTACGCCCTGCTGCTGGGCGTAGCCGGTGTGTTGGTAGCGGAGATAGGCATGGATGTGCTGATTCGCCTCTACCTGGGGCCGGATTTCGCCGCTGCAGTCCCGGTCCTGCGGACCCTGGCCTTCTGCGCCGTGCCCTACGCCGTCTTCTACTCCTTGCGGAGCGTGGTGGACGCCGCCTATCACCGACCGATCAACACCCGCAACGTGTTCATCGCCCTGGCGGTTTTCCTGGTCCTGGTGGGAATGTTCCACCTTCTGGCCCCCGGCCTGCTGGGCATCTATGTCGGCTCCATCTCGGCCCACAGCGTGCTAGCCTTGCTGACCTGGTGGGAGGTGCGCCGGATTCTGCAACGGCCGGCGGGGCACCCGGTCATCGGGTGAGAGCACGTTTTACTTGCCATTTACCGGGAAAAACACCTATCCTGTGGCCTCTAACTCGCCTGTTGGGGAGGCACTCGGAGGCTCCATATCGTGTATGATAGATTCGGCAAACGTCTGCTGGACTTGGTGCTGGCAGCGGTAGGTCTTCTTGTATTGTCGCCGGTACTGCTGGTGACAGCCTTGTTGATCCGTTTCCCGGTGGTGTCCAGGGAGCGGGGACCGGTATTCTATCGAGGCGAACGGGTGGGCTTCGGTGGGGTCGGGTTTCGCATGTTCAAGTATCGCTCGATGGTGGTAGACGCCGACCGGATCGGCCCTGCCTCCACCTCGGCGGACGACCCACGTCTGACGAGTATGGGGCTGTTCCTGCGTCGCTACAAGCTGGACGAGTTGCCTCAATTGCTGAATGTACTGGGCGGTGACATGAGCTTCGTCGGCCCGCGTCCGGAGGTTCGCAAGTTCACCGACCTCTTCACGGACGAGGAACGGGCCATCCTCTCGGTTCGGCCGGGCATCACCGATTGGGCTTCGCTGAATTGCCCGGACGAGGAGGACGTTCTGGATGCGGTCCGGGACGAGTATCCGGACGCCGATGCCGCCTACGCTGCGGTCATTCGGCCCCAGAAATTGCGACTGCAATTGGAATATGTTCGGAACCATGATCTGTGGGTGGATTTGAAGATACTTTTCCTGACCGTCGCGACGGTGCTGCGCAAGATGCGCCCGGCCGCCGACAGGTCGTCTGCTGTCAAGGAGTGTACCCATGAGCCACGCAGCGCGGGATAACAACGGGTCCGACGGCCTGCGCGGGATTTCCGCCGAGCAGTTACTAGGCTACCATCGCATGATGGTGCGAATCCGCTGTGCGGAAGAGAAGATCGCCGACCTGGTGCGCGACGAAAAGATCGACGAGCACGGCGACCTGGTGTACGACGAGCACGGCAAGGTCGTGCGCATGCAGAAAGAGGTCCACTGTCCGGCCCATCTCTACTCGGGCGAGGAAGCGGTGGCAGTGGGCGTCAGCGCCCACCTCACCCGGGACGACTACATCTTCGGCGCCCATCGTTCTCACGGACACTACCTGGCCAAGGGCGGCGATCTGCAGGAAATGATGTCCGAGATCTTCGGCCGGGTCACCGGTTGTGCCCATGGTCGAGGCGGTTCCATGCACCTGGTGGCTCCCGAACTCGGCTTTCCAGGGGCAACCCCGATCGTGGCCTCGTCCATTCCCCACGCCGTCGGAGCGGCCATGAAAGCGTCGATCCGGGGCGAGAACCGGGTTGCGGTGGCCTACTTCGGCGATGGTGCCACCGAAGAAGGACGTTTTCACGAGAGCCTGAACCTGGCGGCGACCTTCAAGCTGCCGGTGGTTTTCGTCTGCGAGAACAATCTGTATTCCAGCCACGTTCGGATCGATCAGCGGCGGCCGGTGGACGCCATCAATCAGCACGCCGTTCCGTTCGATATTCCGGGTGTGCGGGTGGACGGCAACAATATCTTCGAGGTCTACGGAGCCGCCGGCGACGCCGTGGAGCGCGCCCGCTCCGGAGCCGGGCCCTCCTTGCTGGAGTGCCGCACCTACCGGATCCACGGCCACGTGGGAGCCAACCTGGACCTGGAAAAGGGCTTGCGCAATCGCATGGAGTTCGACATGTGGCGGGACCACGATCCCATCGATCTACTGGAAAGACGTCTTGTCTCGACTGGTATCCTGGGCGAGAACGAAGTCGCCGAGGTCCACGAGCAGGAATCCCGGAGCGTGAATCTGGCGGTGGACCAGGCCCGCCAAGATCCCTGGCCCCGCGACGACGAACTGCTCAGGTACACCTTGAGTGAGCACACGGAGCCGATCCCGGCCACGCCCCTGGCGATTCGCGAAGATGCCGATGGCAATGATCCCGGTCATGACCGCTTGAAGATGGGTGACGCCATCCGCGAGGCCACCGAACAGCTGATGGACGCCGACGACCGCTACGTGCTCATCGGCCAGGGCGTCAACAGTCCCTGGTACGTGGGCAACACCGCCAAAGGGCTCTTCCGCAAGTTCGGCCCGCGGCGGGTCATCGATACCCCCATCAGCGAGGATGCGGTCTCCGGTGCGACGATCGGTATGTCCATGGTGGGGTTGCGCCCCATGGTCATCCATCCCCGAATGGATTTCGGACTGCTGGGTACCGAGCAGTTCCTGGGCCAGGCGGCCAACTGGCACTACATGACCGGCGGCCGGGTGAAGACTCCTCTGGTGGCCCGCTTGATCGTCAATCGCGGCGGTGAGCAGGCGGCCCAGCACTCCCAGAGTCTGCAGGCGATTTTTGCCCACGTTCCGGGACTGAAGGTGGTCATGCCTTCGAACGCCTACGATGCCAAGGGGCTGCTGGCGGCCGCCCTGCTCTCGGATGATCCGGTGGTCTACATCGACGACCGCTGGGCCTATGACAACGAATCCGAGGTACCCCGCGAACTCTACACCGTGGAGCTGGGCAAGGGTGTGGTTCGTCGCTGGGGAGACGATCTGACCATCGTGGCCACCAGCTACCTGGGAGGGATGGCCCAGCAGGCGGCTGACGAACTGGCTGCCGAAGGGGTCGAGGTCGAGATCATCGACCCGCGCACGGTCAAGCCCCTGGATACGGAGTTGATCCTCAAGTCAGTGGCCAAGACTGGCAAGTTGCTGGTTGCGGACGGTGGTTGGGACGCCTACGGCGTAACGGCCGAAGTGGCCGCTGTGGTCGCCGCCAGCGAAGTGGTAGGCAGTCTACGGGCGCCGGTCTCGCGGGTGGGCCTGCCGCCGTGCCCGGCTCCCATGAGTGCGCCGCTGGAAAAGGAATACTTCATCGACGTGCCACGCCTGAAGGAAAAGATCCGTGCGTTGCATCGCGACGAGAGTCTGGTCGCGAATCGGCGGGCTGCCGAAACTCGCCGCCGAGCTCAGGCGGATTGATCAGGCTGATTTGTGTTGGCGCGGAGTCCGCAGTAGCCGGCTCCGACAACGACAGACCGGAATCCCGAGATCGCTCCGGCGGTCCGGTTCAGCAGGAGGCTGGAATTCATGACTTTCAAGGTTCGATTCATCGATCCGCCCCGTAACTACTCCCTGATCAAGGACGAGATCGACGCTGCCTACTTCCGGGTGATGGAGTCGGGACAGTTGATCATGCGCGACGAGTTGAAGCGCTTCGAAGAGAATCTGGCGGCCTTCACCGGCACCAAATATGCCGTGGGCGTGAACAGCGGCTACGATGCTCTGCAGGTCTGCATCCGCGCTCTGGGTATCGGCCCCGGTGACGAGGTCATCGTGCCGGCTCACACCTTCGTGGCCTCGGCCAGCGCCATCGTCAACCACGGGGCCAAGGCGGTGCTCGTGGACGTCGGCAGTGACCACAACATCGCTTGCGACCTGATCGAAGCGGCCATCACGCCTGCGACCCGCGCCATCATGCCCGTCCACCTGAACGGCCTGATGGCCGACATGCCGAAGGTGATGGAGATCGCCGATCGCCACGGCCTGAAAACCATCGAGGATGCCTGCCAGAGCCTGGGTGCCAGCGTGGACGGCAAACCCGCCGGCAGCTGGGGTGACGCCGGCTGCTGGAGTTTCTACCCCTTCAAGATCCTCGGCGGCTACGGTGACGGCGGCGGCATCACCACCAACAGCCGGGAACTCTATGACTTCGCCCGGCGGATCCGCTTCAACGGCGAGGACCGGGAAACGGGCCAGTATCACGGCCATGGCTACACGTGTTTGCTGGACAACCTGCAGGCTGCGTGGCTGGACGTGAAATTGCGTCACCTACCGGCCTGGATCGAGCGACGCCGGGCCATCGCCGCCCGTTACGACGCCGGTCTGTCCGGCGTGGGGGACCTGGTGCTGCCCCGGAACGACCGCGAAGGTTTTCGCCATGTTTACCAGAACTACGTCATCGCCACCGAGCGCCGGGAAGAGCTCTTCGATTACCTGACCGAACACGGGGTCGAAACGCTGGTCCACTGGCGCAAGCCCTACTACCGACACGAGGCGCTGGCTCTCGAGGACAACGGATATCCCTTCACCGAGCTGCTGTCTGCGTCGGTGATCTCGCTGCCGATGAACGTCGAGATCGACGACGCGGAAGTGGATATCGTCATAGACACGGTCCGGTCCTTCTACGGGGCCTGAGCAGGGAGCGGCATGAAGGAACTGGCCAGGATCACCGAGAGCTTCACCGAGTCGGTCATCCGCGAGATGACCCGGGTCTGCGACGCCATGGGGGGGGACAACCTGTCCCAGGGTTTTCCCGATTTCGATGCTCCCCAGGCGGTCAAGGAGGCCGCGATCCGGGCCGTGCGGGACGGGCACAACCAGTACCCGGTGACCTTCGGAGAACCTGAACTGCGGGACGCCATCGCGGCCAAAGTGATGCGCTACAATGGCATCACCTGTGACCCGGCCACCGAGATCACCGTCACCTGCGGCGCCACCGAGGCGATGATCGCCACCTTGAAGGCCATCATCAATCCGGGAGACGAGGTCATCGTCTTCGAACCGTTCTACGAGAATTACGGACCGGACGCCATCCTCTCCGGCGCCACGCCTCGTTTTGTGAGTCTGCGTCTGCCCGACTGGTCGTTCGATCCGGACGAGCTGGCTGCGGCCTTCAACGAGCGCACCAAGGCCATCATCATCAACACGCCCAACAATCCCACCGGTAAGGTCTTCAGCCGCGAGGAACTGGAGAAGGTGGCCGAACTGTGCCTGCAGTGGGACACCTACGCCATCACCGACGAGATTTACGAACACATCATTTACGACGGCGCGCAACATGTGTCCCTGGCGACGCTGCCTGACATGGCCGATCGCACCGTGACCATCAACGGCCTGACCAAGACCTACTCCGTGACCGGCTGGCGGGTGGGGTGGGCCATCGCCTCGGCGGTCATCACCCAGCGTATCCGCAAGGTCCACGATTTTCTGACCGTAGGCGCCCCGACTCCGCTGCAGATCGCCGGGGTGACGGCGCTGGGACTGCCCGATTCCTATTACTCGCAACTTGCGGAGGGCTATCGCTGGAGCCGCGACTACCTGTTCGAGGGTTTGACCGCGGCGGGCTTCCATCCCACCCTGCCTCAGGGCTCCTACTACATCCTGGCCCGGTGCGGCGACCTCATGGAGCGCCTGGGCGCCAGCGACGACACTTCGTTCAGCAGACGGCTCATCGAGGAGATCGGGGTTGCCACGGTACCGGGCAGCTCGTTCTTCAACGACCCGGTTCAGGGCTCCGGTATCGTGCGCTTCGCCTACTGCAAACAGCGCGAAACCCTGGAGCGGGTGCGCGGTCGCCTGGCCGAACTGGCCGACGGGATGCGATCCCATGGCTGATCCGGTCCTTGAACCCGAACCAACGACCAACCTGAAGCCGGTCGGTGAACCCGCCGACCGGGACATCGACTACGCCACAGTCACCGAGACTCCGGGGCGCGGCGCCCTGCGCGAGACCCTGGACGCCCTGCGTACCCGCTACTCGCTGGCGGCGGACCTGGGGGCCGGTGGGGACGTTCTGGAGCTGGCCTGTGGCCCGGGCATGGGACTGGCCTATCTGGCGCGCTCGGCCCGCAAGGTCGTGGGTGGCGATTTCGACGCCGGGCTGGTGGAACAGGCCCGGGCGCACTACGGGGACCGGTTCGAGATCAGGCAGATCGACGCGGCTGATCTGCCCTTTGGCGACGGCAGCTTCGATCTCGTACTGCTTCTGGAGGCCATCTACTACCTACCGGATCCCGGCCGCTTCCTGCGGGAAGCCCGGAGGGTCCTGCGCCCCGGTGGCGCGGTGCTCATCTGCTCGGCCAATCCCGAGCGGGAGGATTTCAATCCCAGCCCGTTCACCCACCGCTACTTCAGTGCCGGTGAACTGGCAACGCTGCTGGGCGAGTGCGGATTCGGTGCGGAGCTGGCGGCTGCGTTTCCAGTGACCGCCGCTGGAGCGGGAGGGCGGCTCTATGCCCAGCTGCGGAACCTGGCAGTCAAGTGGCACCTGATCCCCAAGACCATGGCCGGCAAGGAACTGATCAAGAAGATCCTTTACCGGAACCTGACGCCTTTTCCGGCAGAATTGACGGTCGAGGGCAGCTGCGTGCCGCTCGAAACGGTGGACGCAGGACAACCGGTGACCGGATACAAAGTCATCTACGCCACAGGGTGGGTCCCGGCGGCCAGCTCTTCCAGATAATCGGCCAGCTCTCCGTACACCTTGTCGGCAGCGAACCGGGCCAGAAACAGTTCGCGGGCGGCGACCGCCCGCTGCCGCCGCCGCTGGGTATCGGCCAGGAGATCCCCCACGACCCGGATCAGTGATGCCCCATCGCCGTCGTCGTAGAAGTACCCGCAGTCGTGCTCGGCCAGCAGCCGACGAGTGAATCCTTCCAGACTCGAAAGCACCGGTAGTCCTGCTGAAAGGTACTCGATGGGCTTGTTGGGCAGGCTCTGCATGAAGCTGTCGGTCTGGCGATAGGGGGCCAGTCCAGCTATCGAGCGGTTCATGAGAGAATGGACCCGTGGGGCATCGACCCAGCCCGGCAGGATCACTCCGGGCAGGTCTGCTGCCTGCCGCTGAAGCCGGGCCAGATCATCACCCACGCCACAGATGACGAATCGCACCTTGCCTGTCAGTTGTTCAGCGGCCGCCAGTACCGGCTCGAAGTCCAGGACGGTACGGCGGATGGTACCGAAGAAGCAGATATTGGCGACACCGTCTCCGGCAGCGACACCCTGCTCATCCCAACCGGCCGCGGCGGCGGCCAGCTCGTCCTCGGCCGGAGCCGTATCGGGATAGCCGTGAGGGACGTAGCGGGACAGCGGCCTGCGATGCGGATCACTGTGTTCGAGGCCCCACTGGACCAGGCCCGGCGAGTTCCCGATGATGGCCGTGGCTCCCCGGCACGCGGTCCGCAAATCTCGCTCCATACCCAACAACGCCAGCTTCGCCAGCGGTTTCAGCGGTCTAGGCATGCGGTCGACGATGAAATCGGGCCACTGGTCGCGGACGTCGATGACCACCGGCACGTCGTGGCTCCGTCCGTAGTGCACCGCTTCCCGGGACAGTTCCAAAGTGGGCAGGGAGCACAGAATGAGGTCGGGCTGCTGAGCTTCTTTGGCCAAACCGCGAAAGTGGCGCCCGAGCTGTACGTGGTTGACGATTCGTCGCCAGGAAAGGTTGCTGTGGTAGTCCACGCCGTGAAGATAGATCAGCCTGAAGCGATCACTGAGTGCTCGAGTTTCCGCAGGCCGGTACCGCCGGACCTTGCGGAAGTGATCGAAGGTCGAGGTCCACCAGGTCACGTCGTAGCCGCGGTCGGCCAGCAGCTGGGCTGTCAGTCCCGACCGCCACAGGCGATTGCTGCCCGGATCGGTGGGCAGGGGCTCCCCGACGGTGATGATCCAGATCCGCAAGTCAGCCTCCATGCTGCGGGTTGGGCGCGTCTGCATGCCTCGGCAGGCGTTTCCGGGCAGCTTAACCCGGGAAATGCCGAGGATCCACCCCTCAATCGTGCGGTCCAGAGGGCATGCCGCCGGCTGATGCCTGCGCGAGTCTTGGGCTCTGTTGCCGGTCACCCCATTTGCACTCCGGCCCGCGGGCGCCTATTTTACGCCCTTCCTTTGCCCGGAGTCGGTAGGGTTTCGGGCACATCGTTTCCATCGACCGGAAATGCCGGTCTCCGGTGAGGGGTTCCCATGGACAGGAAGATCAAGAGTCAGAACATCACCTGGTCCGATGGTGATGTGGATCACGCCGCCCGCATTCTGCGCAACGGCCACAAGGCGGCGATCCTGTGGTTCACCGGCCTGTCCGGCTCCGGCAAATCCACTTTGGCCCGTGCGGTGGAGAAGGAACTTTTCCTGCGCCGTTGTCATTCCTATGTGCTGGACGGCGACAACGTGCGCTTCGGCCTGAATCGGGACCTGGGTTTCAGTCCCGAGGATCGAACCGAGAACATCCGCCGCATCGGCGAGGTGGCCAAGCTGATGATGGATGCAGGCACCATCTGTTTGACGGCATTCATCTCACCTTACCGCACCGATCGCGATGCGGCCCGGGAAATCACCCCCGACGGCGGATTCCTGGAAGTGTACTGCAAGTGCTCCCTGGAGGAGTGCGAACGGCGCGATCCCAAGGGGCTGTACAAGAAGGCCCGGGCCGGGGAGATTCCCGAGTTCACGGGCATCAGCGCTCCCTATGAGGAGCCGGAGCGGGCGGAGTTGGTTCTGGAGACCGATCGCTTCTCCGTGGAAGAGTGCGTGCAGCAGGTAATTGATTACCTTTTGCAACTTGAAGTCCTGTAATACAGGCTGCGGGCGGCTTCGGCACGATACAAACGGACCTTGCATCGCCGTGAGGCAGCAGCTAGGCTGACCGTAGCACAAAGGAAGCGGCCCGGAGGGGCTGCGCGGGCGGGACCGCCATTCCGGTGACCCTCGGGTTCCTTTATCGGGGCGTAATTTTCTTTGGGCGACTCTACTGACAATTCGAATTTGCCGCAGCGACTCCGGTCGCTGCTGAGCCGGTTATTCGGCGAGGACAGCCGGGGCGTCGTGCTTGTCAGACGTCATCGACGCCTGTTCTGTGTCTTGTTGTGCGGACTGCTGACGTCGCTCTCGTTCCTGTTGGCCTTCGTCTTGCGCTACGAGTTGTCCAGCCTGGACTCGGCGCCCATTCCCTGGATCACCTGGTATTGGCGCACCGTCGGACTCGTGATGGTCCTGCGGGTCAGCGCCTTTCTCCTGTTCGGATTGCACCGCATCACCTGGCGGTATGCCGGTGCCCACGACGTGATCCCCGTTTTCTCGGCGGTCTTTCTCAGTTCCCTGCTCATTCTGCCAACCACGTTGTTTCTGTGGGACGGGTTTTTTCCCCGCAGCATCCTGGCCATCGATGCGATCATTTGTTTCCTGATGGTATCGACCGTTCGCTTCAGTTTCCGCCTGGCCGACGACATGTTGGCGGGGCTCGGTGCAGGCCACCAGACGAAGGTCCTGGTCATCGGCGCCGGCGCGGCGGGCAATCTGACGGTACGGGCCATGCTCACCCGGGGTCTGGTGGACTACTGGCCCGTGGCAATCCTGGACGACGACCCCTACAAGCAGGGCACGACCATCTCCGGAATCCCCGTCTTCGGACCCATCGGCCGGGTGAAGGAAATCGCCGCGTCCACCGGAGCCGAGGCCATCGTCATGGCGTTGCCAACGGCCACGACCAGCGAGTTCTACAAGGTAATCCGCCTCTGCAAAAAGACGGGTTTGCCCCTGAAAACGACGCCGGATCTGGCCCAGATCCTGGGAAGCAGCAACCTGGTGACCCGCATCACGGACTTCCACCTGGAGGACCTGTTGCACCGCCGTCCGATTCGTTCTGACATTCCCGAAATTCAGCAATTCCTTTACGCGAGGACCATACTCGTTACCGGGGCCGCGGGCAGTATCGGCAGCGAGTTGTGCAGGCAGATCGCTGAACAGGGCACCCACCTGCTGGTCTGTGTGGACAAGGACGAGAACGGGCTATTCCGGCTGGAACATGAGCTGAGTGCCATCCGTGGCAAGACAGAATTGAAGTTCTTCCTGGGTGACGTGAAGGATGCCGGACGCATGGAAGAAGCCTTCTCGACTTGGCGTCCGGAGGTCATCTTCCACGCTGCGGCCTACAAGCATGTTCCCATCCTGCAGCACCATCCGGTGGAAGCGATCCGCAACAATGTGGGGGGCACCGGCACGGTGGCCGAGTTGGCCGATCGCCACGGGGTGGCCCAGTTCGTGCTCATCAGTACCGACAAGGCGGTCAACCCCACCAGTGTCATGGGAGCCACCAAGCGCATCGCCGAGCGCGTCGTCCGCTCGCGCAACCTGCGCAGTTCGACCCATTTCAGCATTATCCGCTTCGGCAACGTGCTGGGCAGCGCCGGCAGCGTCGTGGAGCTGTTCCAAAGCCAGATCCGGGCCGGCAACGCGGTGACGGTCACCCATCCCGACATCGAACGTTATTTCATGACCATTCCCGAAGCCGTGCATCTGGTGCTCTACTCGGCAACCATGGGGTCCGGCGGAGAAACCTTCATCCTGGACATGGGCAAACCGGTCAAGATCGCCGAACTGGCCCGGCAGATGATCCGGCTGTCGGGACTGACTCCCGAAGTGGACGTGCCCATCGAGTACACCGGATTGCGCCCTGGTGAGAAGCTCTACGAGGAACTCTGGACCGATCAGGAGGAGCCCTCGCCCACCAATCACCCGGGCATCCTGCAGGCGCCTGGCGAGGACGTCTTGTCTGAGCGGCTCGAAGCCGAGGTCGAGCGATTGCTGGGGAACGCCGCCCGGAACGATCTGGACGCCTGCTGGCGAAGCCTCCTGGTACTGGTGCCTACCTTCCAAGGACGCACGAACGGATTGGCCCATATTCCTCCCGACCAACAGGTTGGCGACACCGCCTCCTGAGGGTGGGATTTTCCCTGCGCACTGAACCCCGGCTCCAGCGGTTCCGGTTTTCTCCTGAGAAGCAATTCTCAGGTCATGGGCCTGGCAGCCGAAACTTCTTGCGAGGATGGCTCGGTCCATCTATATTTTGCGCGGCGACAGCCGGACGCGGGAACACTCTCGCAGTCCGGTTGTTTGTCTGCATTTTCGTAGCGGGTGGACTCTGCCTGACGGCATTCCTGAGCTTTTCCGTGGTGAACCCTGTTTCGCAGACATCGGAAAGGCAGTCGGCCTGCGGCCATCGTGACGCGACAGCGTGACGGTATTTGGAGGTTCTCGACGATGGCACTCAGCAAGGATCAAAAAGAAACGGTCATCGGTAAGTACAAAAAGCACGACTCGGATTCCGGTTCGCCCGAGGTCCAGATCGCGTTGCTTACCGAGCGCATCAACACACTCAGTGACCACTTCAAGTCCCACGGCAAGGATCACCATTCCCGGCGGGGCTTGCTCAAGATGGTTGGTCAGCGCAAGCGGTTGCTTGCCTACCTCAAGAAGAAGGACCTTGAAGGCTACCGCTCCCTGATCAAGGAACTGGGTATCCGAGGTTGATGTTTTTTCCCGGGAATGAGTTTCCGAAGGCCGTTCGGTCGTGACGGGATCCGTTGCGACCGTTCGGTATATTCGGGACCGACGTTTCCCGGGATCAGGAACCGAAAGTTGGACTCCCGGATCGCAGCCCTTCGGTTCGAGCGGAATGTGCAGTGAGGAAGAAATAACACAACAGGACGCGTAGTGCGTCCGCGCGGCAAGCGCCCGATCGGAATAAGCCGGTGGGTGTGAAGTCTAAGCGGCATGAGAGGAAAACGAGAAATGGAAAAGCACGAAGTCAGTCTGGAAATGAACGGGACCACCTTCTCCCTGGAGACCGGTCGCATGGCCCGACAGGCCAACGGTTCGGTCGTCGTCCGCATGGGGGACACCATGGCCCTGGTGACTGTCACGGCCGACAAACGACCCAGCGACCGGGATTTTTTGCCCCTGTTCGTCGAGTATCGGAACAAAACCTACGCTGCCGGCAAGATCCCCGGCGGATTCTTCAAGCGTGAGGCGCGGCCCTCGGAGCGGGAAACCCTTAGTTGCCGGCTCATCGACCGGCCGTTGCGCCCCCTGTTCCCCAAGGGTTACCGCCACGAGACCCAGGTCGTCTCGTTCATCATCAGTGCGGATACCGATTTCCACGCCGATACCCTGAGCATCACTGCGGCCTCCATGGCTCTGAATCTTTCCGACGTACCGTTCACCGATCTGGTGTCCAGTGTGCGCGTGGCCGAGGTCGAGGGTGAGTTCATTCCCAATCCCAGCCTGACTCAGCTGGAAGAGTCCACCATGGATCTGGTCGTTGCCGGGACCAACGACATCGTCTGCATGATCGAGGGCGAATGTGAAGAGATCAGCGAAGAGCGGCTGCTCGATGCCATCGAGTTCGCCCACGACTGGATCCGCAAGCTCAACGCCCTGCAGCAGGAACTGCTGACCAAGGCCGGTGGCCTGCCCAAGTGGGACATGCCGGTCGTGGAAGAGAACACCGAGATGCAGGATCGCGTCGAGAGTTTCATCGGTGCCGAGCTCAAGGAAGCCATCGTCGTCAAGGGCAAGTTCGAGCGCTCCAACGCGCTGAGCGCCCTCAAGGAGAAGGTGGCAGCCGAGTTCACGACCGATGACGGCGAGGCCGATCCCGAAGCCAAATCGGCTTTCGGTGTCGTCGAGAAGAAACTCATGCGCGAGATGATTCTGAGTGAGCGCGTGCGCACCGACGGTCGCGATCTGACCACGGTTCGCCCCATCTTCATCGAGACGGGTATTCTACCCCGGGCCCATGGTTCCTGCCTGTTCACCCGTGGCGAGACCCAGTCCCTGGGCACGGCGACTCTGGGTTCCAAGCAGGCCGAGCAGCGCATCGAGCCCCTGAACTCCGAGCAGTACTGGGGCAAGTACTACCTGCACTACAATTTCCCTCCCTTCAGCGTGGGTGAGGTCGGCCGCTATACCGGTACCGGGCGACGCGAGATCGGCCACGGCAAGCTGGCTGAGCGGGCCATCAAGCCCATCCTGCCTGCGATCGAGGACTTCCCCTACACCATCCGGTTGGTTTCGGATGTCCTGGAGAGCAACGGCTCGAGTTCCATGGCCACGGTCTGCTCTTGCTGCATGGCCCTGATGGATGCCGGCGCTCCCATTGTCAAGCCGGTCGCCGGTGTGGCCATGGGCTTGGTCAAGGAAGACGACCGTGTGGCCGTGCTGACAGACATCCTGGGCGTCGAGGATCACCTGGGCGACATGGACTTCAAAGTCACCGGCACCAGGGACGGCATCACCGCGTTCCAGCTGGACACCAAGATCGCCGGCATCAGCCGTGAGATCATGACCGAAGCCCTGACCGACGCGCGCAATGCCCGGCAGCACATCCTGGACAAGATGGAAGAGGCCTTGCCGGCGCCCCGCGAGGAAATGTCCCCGTTCGCGCCCAAGATCGAGACCATCCAGATCCCGGTCAAGCGCATCGGCGAGCTCATCGGCCCCGGTGGCAAGGTCATCAAGAAGATCCAGGAAGAGTCCGGTGCCACCATCGAGGTGGACGACGAGGGCATGGTCTTCGTGTCTTCGACGGACCAGGCTGGTGGCGACATGGCGATGAATTTCATCAAGGGCCTGATGGAAGAGCCCGAGGTGGACAAGGTCTACCACGGCAAGGTCAAGACGATCGTCGACTTTGGCGCCTTCGTCGAGTACCTGCCCGGCAAGGACGGCCTGCTGCATATCTCCGAGCTGGAGCACTTCCGCGTTGGTAACGTGGAAGACGTGCTGCAGGTGGGCGACGAGCTGGACGTCAAGCTGGTGGAGATCGATTCGCGCAGCGGCAAGGTGCGGCTCAGCCGTAAGGCCCTGCTGCCGGTTCCCGAGGGCATGGAGAACTTGCCCCAGCAGGAACGGCGTGACCGTGGTCCCCGTGACGGCGGCGGTCGCGGTGGTCGTGGCGGTCCGCGTGGCGGACGCCGCTAGGGTCACCACGCCATGAATGTCGATCCGTATCGGAACGAGATACCGCCCCTCCGGGAAGAGCTTCCCGGCGGGGCGGTCCTGTTGACAGTCCCGATGCGCACCGCCCATGCAGTGACGCTCGGCGTCTGGTTGCGTACCGGCAGCCAGAGCGAGCAGATCGAGCTTGGCGGGATCTCCCATTTTCTGGAACACATCGTTTTCAAGGGTACCCGGAAGCGTTCGGCGTACGAGATCGCTTCGACCTTCGATCGACTGGGCGCGTCGGTGGATGCCTTTACCACCAAGGATCTCGTGGCGTTCACCATCAAGGTCCTGCCCGAATACTTCAAGCCAGCGGTGGAGTTGCTATCCGAGATGCTGCTGGAGCCGGCTTTCGACGAGCAATTGGTTGCACTGGAACAGGACGTGGTCTGCGAGGAGATCCAGGAGGCCATGGACACCCCGGAAGACCGGCTTCACGATGCCTTCGCCGGCAGGCTCTACGGCAGCCATGCCCGGGGCAGACCGATCCTGGGACACCCGGCCGTGGTCCGGTCGTTCACGCCCGCACTGCTGCGCGGCGAGCACACCCGCCTCTTCGCCGGCGGAAACCTGGTCATCTCGATGGCCGGCAACGTCCAGGCGGAGTTTCGGGACATCGTGGTGGAGAACTTCCAGGTGCCTGCCGGCGCTGCCGTGCCGCCGGTGGAAGAGTCCGAAACCGGTTCAGCCGTACCGGCGGCGGCCATCGTCGATCTGGATCTGGACGACATGGATCCGTTCCGGCTCGAGTTGACCAGCCCCATCATCCAGACCTATTTCGAAATCGGGAATTTGGCCATTGCCTTCGACCATCCCGATCGCATCCCGGTGTTCCTGCTCAGCAACATCCTGGGCGGCGGCATGAGCAGCCGGATCT
>Ga0070728_10001594_pt1 | contig 32601 bp, 28 predicted proteins | sample tdDd471_FD_66723 | JGI IMG/M metagenome (GOLD analysis project Ga0070728, IMG submission 66723) | Marine sediment microbial communities from the Atlantic coast under amendment with organic carbon and nitrate - tdDd47.1 | ecosystem: Environmental > Aquatic > Marine > Coastal > Sediment | place...
CCCAGCCGGCGAACAGCGCGGTCAGCAGGCCGCTGACCGGCAGCAGGTAGTTGGAGACGGCGAGGTCCATGCCGTCCAGGATGCCGCGCCCGCCGAGGCGGAGATCGCTCAACGGGCCGAAGCCGAGGGCGGCGGGAAGGCCGGTGACGAAGATCGCCGCGGCGACCAGGGCGGCGCCCGCCGGCCGGGACAGGCGCAGGCGGCGGCAAGCATAGGCGACGGGCACTTCCAGAAACGCAACCATCGAGGTCAGCGCCGCCGCGACGAGCAGGAAGAAGAATGCCGCGCCGACGACGCGCCCGGCGGGCATCTGTAGGAAGATCTGCGGCAGGGTGACGAAGGCGAGCTCCGGCCCCGTCGCCGGGTCCATCGAAAAGGCGAAAACGGCGCCGAAGATCGCGGTCCCGGCGATCAGCGCGATCAGGGTGTCGCCGAGGACGATGGCGGTGGCCGCGCCGGGCAAGGTTTCGCGCCGCCCGAGATAGCTGCCATAGGTGATGAAGATCGCCATCCCCATCCCGACCGAGAAGAAGGCCTGGCCCAGCGCCGCCAGATAGACGCCGGGGCGCGCGAGCGCCGCCCAGTCGGGCGCGAACAGGAACCGCACGCCGCCGCCGGCGCCCGCCAGGGTCAGGACGAAGACCGCCAGCCCGGCGGTCACGACGAACAGGGCCGGGACCAACCATCGGCTCGCCCATTCGATTCCTCGCGCGACCCCGCGCCCGACCAGGACCGCCGCCGCCGCCATCATCGTCGCCTGCCAGGCGACCGGTTCCCAGCCCGCGGCCGTGAAGGCCGCGAAATAGGCGCCGGCGCCATCGGCGGCGGCGGGCCACAAGGCGCCGGTCGCGGCGCCGGCGAAGTATTTCAGGGCCCAGCCCGCGATGACGCCGTAATAGGACAGGATGAGGAAGGAGGCCGCGACCGCGACGCCGCCGGCGATCGGCCAGGGGCCGCGCGGGGCCAGCGCGCGAAAGGCGGCGACCGCGTCGCGCCGCGCGCGCCGGCCGATGGCGAGTTCGGCGATCACCAGCGGCAGGCCGATCAGGGCGACGCAGGCGAGATAGACGAGAAGGAAAACGCCGCCGCCATTCTCGCCGGCCACATAGGCGAACCGCCAGATATTGCCGAGCCCGGCCGCCGCGCCGATGGTGGCCAGAAGGAACCCCGCCCGCGAACCCCATTGCTCGCGGCGGCCGGTCGCCGGGGTTGTCGGGTCGTTCATGGCCGCCTCGTCCTTTCCATCGCCGCCGGTCGGCCGCGCGCCGCCATTGTGCCGCCGGGGATGCGCCGCTATCAAATCCTGCGATGTTCGTCTTTTCGAAGATCTTCTGGCTGGCGGCGACGCCGGCGAACCTGTTGCTCGCGGCCTTCGGTCTGGGCGCGGTCCTGTTATGGACCCGCTGGCGGCGCGCCGGGCGGTGGCTGGTGGCCGGCGCGGCGCTGGTTCTGTGGCTCGTCGCCCTGTTTCCCGTCGGGCCGGCCCTGCTGGATCCGTTGGAGCGGCGTTTCCCGCCGCCGGCGGCCCTGCCCGAGAAGGTCGCCGGCATCGTCGTTCTGGGCGGCGCGGTCAGCCAGTCCCTGACCGCCCATTGGGGCCAGCCGAGCCTGAACCAGCATGCGGAGCGGATGACCGCCTTCGTCGCCCTCGCGCGCCGCTATCCCGACGCGCGGCTGATCTATAGCGGCGGATCGGGCCTGCTGAACCGCGCCCTGCCGCCGGAGACGGCGGTCGCGCGGGCGTTCTTCGCCGAACAGGGCCTGGACCTGGCGCGGGTCGGGTTCGAGGGCGAGTCGCGCAACACCCACGAGAACGCCCTTCATACCCTGCGCATGGCCGAGCCGGCGCCGGGCGAGGCCTGGCTGCTGGTCACCTCGGCCTTTCACATGCCCCGCGCCATGGCCAGCTTCCGCGCCGCCGGCTGGTCGCCGATTCCCTATCCGGTGGACTATGTCACCATCTATCGCGGTTTCTGGGATATCTCCCTCGGCGTGACCTCGGGGCTGGGCGCCTTCAACAAGGCCGTCCATGAATGGATCGGCCTCGCCGCCTACCGACTGTTGGGACGCACCGAGGAGCTGTTCCCCGCGCCGGGACCGACGGGCGCCGCCCCGTGAACGGTTTCGTGAAGGGGGCGGCGATTGCGCGGTCTTCCGCCCTGTGGCACAACCCTGGCCGGATCCATCGGCGGGAGGGCTCATGGTAAAGCGTATCGTTTGGATCGCGGGCGTCGCGCTGCTGTTGGGCGCGACGGTCGCCGGCAGTCGTCCGGCGGCGGCGGCCGGCGGCGATTTTGCCGCCTGGTTGGGCGACTTGCGGGCCGAGGCGCGGTCGGCCGGTATCTCGGCGGAGATCCTGGACGCAGCCCTCGCGGGTGTGGCGCCGATCCCGCGGGTGATCGAGCTCGACCGGCGCCAGCCCGAATTCACCCTGACCTTCCGGCAATATATCGACCGGGTCGTGCCGCCGGCGCGGATCGCCAAGGGCCGGGCCAAGCTGCGCGAGAACAAGGCCCTGCTGGACGAGGTCGGCGCCCGGTTCGGCGTCCAGCCGCGCTTCATCGTCGCCCTGTGGGGAATCGAGACCGATTTCGGCCGGGTCGATGGCGGCTTTCCGGTGATCGCCGCCCTGGCGACCCTGGCCTTCGACGGGCGGCGCAGCGCCTATTTCCGCAAGGAGCTGCTGGACGCGCTGCATATCCTGGAGGAAGGCCATATCACGCCAGCGGCGATGAAGGGCTCCTGGGCCGGCGCGATGGGCCAAAGCCAGTTCATGCCCTCAAGCTTCCGCCGCTTCGCCATCGATTACGACGGCGACGGGCGCCGCGACATCTGGCGGACCCGCGCCGACGTCTTCGCCTCGGCCGCCAACTATCTGGCCCGGTCGGGCTGGAAGGGGGACCAGACCTGGGGCCGGGCCGTCCGCCTGCCGGCGGGCTTCGACGCAAGCGCCGCGGGGCTCAAGGTCCGCCGGGGCTTGCAAGACTGGCAACGCCTGGGGGTCCGGCGCGCCGACGGATCGGACCTGCCGGGGCGCGATCTGCCCGCGTCGATCCTGCTGCCGGCGGGCGCCGACGGGCCGGCCTTCGCCGTCTACGAGAATTTCCGCGTCACCCTCAAATGGAACCGCTCCAACTATTTCGCCCTCGCCGTCGGGCTGCTGGCCGACCGGATCGCCGGACGCTAGGCGGGCGGCGCGTCCCGACCAACGACAACGCGAAAAACAACAACAACGCGAAGAGGAGAACCATGCCCCTTTCGGAGCCAGCCCCGCGCGAGCAGGAACATACGCGCACCATCACCATGAAGGGTTATCGTCGCAAGGATGGCCTGTGGGACATCGAGGGCCATCTGCGCGACACCAAGACCTTCGAGTTCGAGAACCGCGAGCGCGGCCGCCTGGCGGTCGGCGATCCGGTGCACGATATGTGGTTGCGCCTGACCGTCGACGAGAGCTTCGTCATCCACGATGCCGAGGCCCATATGGACGCCCGGCCCTACGCGCTGTGCGAGCGGATCACGCCGTCCTTCAAGAAGCTGAAGGGGGTCCATATCGGCCCCGGCTGGACCCGTAAGGTGAAGGAATTGCTGGGCGGCGTGCGCGGCTGCACCCATCTGGTCGAGATGCTGGCGCCGATGGGCTCGGTGGCGTTCCAGACCATCGGCTCGCGGGAGCGCTCCGAGACGGTGCGCGATGGCGGCTATATGACCGGCCCGGGCGGCGAGGTGCCCCGGTTCATCAATGCCTGTCACGCCCTGCGGACGGACAGCAGCGTCGTCGAGCTCGAATTTCCGCAATTCTACACGGGCGGAAATGGCGACGGCGAGACGCCGGCGGCCGAATGACGCCGCGCGGCGCTTGCTCCCGGCCGCCGCCGCGGATAGAGTGTCGCCGCCGCAATATCCTGGGGGTGGGTCGTCGATGCCCACAAGATGGACCCTTAAGAGGGTGAGAAGCCAGAACCGCCATTCTCGGCATTCGCGCCCGCGCGGCCTGCGGCTGGCGGCGGCGGTCCTCGGCGGCCTCGTCCTCGCCGGTTGCGCCGAGACCGAACTCGCCATCCATGCCGCCAAGCGGGTCAAGGCCGGCCAGGAAGGCGACGGCGCCTACAAGGTGGGCAACCCCTACAAGATCGACGGCGTTTGGTACTACCCGAAGGTCGATTACGAGTATGTCGAGACCGGGGTCGCCTCCTGGTACGGCGATCCCTTCCATGGGCGCAAGACGGCCAACGGCGAGACCTACGACATGAACGCGCTGACCGCGGCGCATCGGACCCTGCCGCTGCCCAGCATCGTCCGCGTCACCAATCTGGAGAACGGACGCGCGATCACGGTGCGGGTCAACGACCGTGGTCCCTTCGCCCATGGCCGGATCATCGACATGTCGCGGCGCGGCGCGCAGCTTCTCGGCTTCGCCCGCCAGGGCACCGCCAAGGTCCGGGTCCGGATTCTTTCCGACGAAAGCCGGATGGCGGCGGCCGTCGCCCAGGGCGAGTCCCAGGTCGCGTCGCTGCCCGCGGCACCGCGCGGCGCGGTACGCGCCGAGACCCTGCCGCCGCCGCCCGGAACGACGGGCGCGTCCGACGCCGGCGCCGCGCCGCCGCGCCAGGTCGCCAGCGTCGAGCCGCTGGAAAAGGCCGACGATGCCCAGGTGACGGTCGAGCCGGTGGCGCCGAGCGCGATGTATGTGCAGGTCGGCGCCTTCCTCGATTTCAACAATGCCAACCGGTTGCGGGCCAAGCTCTCGGTCCTCGGTCCCACCCGCGTCAGCACCGCGAAAATCGACGGGCGCACCTTCTTCCGGGTGCGCGTCGGTCCGATCGCCCAGCTGGGCGAGGCCGACCAATTGCTCGAACGGGTCATCGGCGCCGGTCACGAAAACGCCCGTCTGATCGTCGACTGACGGCGGCCGGCGGCGACCGCGCCGCGTATGAAAGCCTTTATTTTCAATCGATTAGAGCCGATTCGCCGGTCGCCCGAAAAACACGACTAATTTAGTCTTGTATACGCCGCCTAAACAGGACTATATGAGTCTTGTTTAGAGCCGCGCATGCCGGCGGCGGGGAAATTTCGAGCGAGAGATCCCGGATGATACGACTTAGCCGTTTCGCCGATTACGGCATTCTTCTGACCGGCCGGATGAGCCGGGACCCCGAGGCGCTGCACAACGCTGTCGACCTCGCCGCCGCGACCGGCCTGCCGGCGCCGACGGTGAGCAAGGTGCTGGCGCGGCTCGCCCGCTATGGGGTGCTGGAATCGGTGCGCGGCAAGAATGGCGGCTTTCGCCTGGTGCGCGCGGCGCGCGAGGTATCTGCCGAGGATATCATCGCCGCTGTCGACGGCCCGATCGCGCTGACCATGTGCCTGGAGGAGGACGCCGAATGCGGCGTCGCCTCCTTCTGTACGTCGCGCAGCAATCTGCAACGCATCAACGAGGCGGTGCGCGACGCCCTGCGTCAGGTGACCCTCGAGGAACTGGCCGCGCCGGCCTTTCCCGCCTTCGTTCCCGGCGACGGCGACGCGGCGCGCGCCGACAGGCACGGCTAGAGGAGCCGAATATGGTATCGACACCAGAGACCGTGGAAACCGTCGAATCGGCGACCGGCGAGTACAAGTACGGTTTCACCACCGAGATCGAATCCGAGTTCGCGCCCAAGGGGCTGAACGAGGATATCGTCCGCTTCATCTCGGCGAAGAAGAACGAGCCCGGCTGGCTGCTGGACTGGCGGTTGAAGGCCTATCGGCTGTTCGAGGAACGGCGCCACGAAGAGCCTGCCTGGGCCAACGTCAAGCATCCGCCGATCGATTTCGACGACGCCTACTACTATGCGGCGCCCAAACAGACGGAGAAGCCCCAGAGCCTGGAGGAGGTCGACCCCGAGCTTCTGCGGACCTACGAGAAGCTGGGCATCCCCCTGAAGGAGCAGGAATGGCTGGCCGGCGTCGCGGTCGACGCGGTGTTCGACAGCGTTTCGGTGGCGACCACCTTCAAGAGCAAGCTGGAGAAGATGGGGGTCATCTTCTGTCCCATCTCCGAGGCGGTGCAGACCCATCCCGACCTGGTGCGCAAGTATCTGGGCTCGGTCGTCCCGGTCGCCGACAATCTGTATGCCACCTTGAATTCGGCGGTGTTCAGCGACGGCTCCTTCGTCTATGTGCCGCCCGGCGTGCGCTGCCCGATGGAGCTGTCCACCTATTTCCGGATCAACGCCGCCGAGACCGGCCAGTTCGAGCGCACCCTGATCGTCGCCGACGAGGGCAGCTATGTCAGCTATCTGGAAGGCTGCACCGCGCCCCAGCGCAGCCAGCACCAGATGCATGCCGCCGTGGTCGAGCTGGTCGCCCTGAAGGACGCCGAGATCAAATACGCGACGGTCCAGAACTGGTATCCCGGCGACAAGGACGGCAAGGGCGGAATCTATAATTTCGTCACCAAGCGCGGCGCCTGCAGGGGAGCCAATTCCAAGATTTCCTGGACCCAGGTCGAGACCGGCTCGGCCATCACCTGGAAATATCCGAGCGTCCTGTTGCAGGGCGACAATTCGGTGGGCGAGTTCTATTCGGTCGCCATCACCAACAACTATCAGCAGGCCGATACCGGCACCAAGATGATCCATCTGGGCCGCAACACGTCGTCGACCATCATCTCGAAGGGGATTTCCGCCGGCCACGGCCAGCAGACCTATCGCGGGCTGGTGCGGATCTCGGGCAAGGCCGAGAACGCCCGCAACTTCACCCAATGCGATTCGCTGCTGATCGGCGAACAGTGCGGCGGCCACACCGTGCCCTATATCGAGGCCCGCAACCGCACCGCCCATGTCGAACACGAGGCGAGCACCTCGAAGATCAGCGACGATCAGCTCTTCTATTGCCGCCAGCGCGGCATGTCCGACGAGGACGCGGTCGCGCTGATCGTCAACGGCTTCTGCAAGGAGGTCATGCGCAAGCTGCCGATGGAGTTCGCCGTCGAGGCCCAGAAACTGCTCGGCATCAGCCTGGAAGGCGCGGTCGGATGAGCGCCGCGCAACCGGAAGGGAAGGCCCCCATGCTCGAAATCCGCAATCTGCACGTCGCCATCGAGGGCAAGGAGATCCTGCGCGGGATCGACCTCGCCGTCGCCCCGGGGGAGGTCCATGCCATCATGGGGCCGAACGGCTCGGGCAAGAGCACCTTCGCCTATGTCCTGTCGGGACGCGACGGCTACGAGGTGACCGAGGGCGATATCCTCTATGACGGCAAGAACCTGGCCGAGATGGCGCCGGAGGAACGCGCCCGCGCCGGCCTGTTCCTGGCCTTCCAGTATCCGGTCGAGATCCCCGGCGTCGCCGTTTCCACCTTCCTGCGCGCGGCGGTCAACGCGTCGCGAACCTATCGCGGCGAGGACGAGCTGGACGCGGTCGCCTTCCTGAAGCTGGCCAAGGCCAAGATGGCCGAACTGGAGATGGACGAGAAGTTCCTCTCTCGGGCCCTGAATGTCGGCTTCTCGGGGGGCGAGAAGAAACGCAACGAGGTCTTTCAGATGACCATGCTGGAGCCCCGCCTGGCGGTGCTGGACGAAACCGATTCGGGCCTCGATATCGATGCGCTGCGGATCGTCGCCGACGGGGTCAACCGGCTGCGGTCGCCGGACCGCGCCAGCCTGGTCATCACCCATTACCAGCGGCTGCTGGACTATATCGTGCCCGACCGGGTGCATGTGCTGGCCCAAGGCCGAATCGTGAAGTCTGGCGGCAAGGAATTGGCGCAACAGCTTGAAAAGAAAGGGTATGCGGAGTTCGGAACCGCCGCCTGAGACGGCGGTGGGCGACGGCTAGGCGCAAGGACGAGACCATGACGGAACAGGCGACAACGGACCCGGCGGCCGGCGCTCGGGCGCTGGCCGAGGCCTTCGCGGCACGGCGCGCGGACCTGCCGGGCGCGGGACTTCCCTGGCTGGACGCGCTGCGCGCCGGCGCCATCGAGGCCTTCGCGGCGACCGGCTTTCCCGGCGTCCGGGTCGAGGAATGGAAATACGCCGACCTCAATCCCCTTGCCGGGACCGCCTTCGTCCCGGCGCGGCCGCGCGCCAACGGCATCGACGCCGGCGGCGCGGCGGCGCTGGGTCCGGTCGAGGCGCCCTGCCACCGCCTGACTTTCGTCAACGGCGCCCTGCGGCCGGACCTGTCCGACCTGGACGGCCTGCCGGATGGCGTGACGGTCGCCGGCCTTGCCGACGCCCTGGCGGCCCGGCCCGATCTGATCGAGGCCCATCTCCTGGACCCGCGCGGGCTGGAGGAGGCGCGCCTGTCCGGGCGCCGCGACAAGCGGCCCTTCGCGCTCGCCGCCTTGAACGCGGCGCTGGCGGCCGACGGCGCGGTGGTCGAGGTGGCGCCCGGCGTCGCGCTGGACCGGCCCCTGCATCTGCAATATCTGGCGATGCCCGGCGCCGAGCCGGAGATGAGCCATCCGCGCAATCTGATCCTGCTGGGCGACGGGGCGTCGGCGACGATTCTGGAGAGCTACGGGTCGGCCGGGCCCGGCGTCTATTGGACCAACGCGGTGACCCAGATCGCCCTCGGCCGCGGCGCCGCGCTCGCCTATCTGAAGCATCAGGCGGAAGGCGCGGACGCCTTCCATGTAGGCGCCGTCTACGCGACCGTCGAACGGGACGCGCGGCTGTCCAGCTTCCTGTTCGCCAGCGGCGCCCATCGGGCGCGCGACGAGATGCGGGTGCGTCTCGCCGGCGAGGGCGCCAACTGCCGCATGGACGGGATCTATCTGGCGCGCGGCCGGCAGAATCTGGACATCTGGACCCGGGTCGATCACGTCCGGCCCCACGGCGCCACCGCCGAGACGTTCAAGGGGGTCGTCGCCGGCTCGGCCAGCGCCGCCTTCCAGGGCAAGATTCACGTCGCCGAGGGCGCGGCCCGGACCGACGCCCGGCAGTTGAACCGCAACCTTCTGCTGACCGATACGGCGCGGGCGACCAGCAAGCCGGAGCTCGAGATCCTGACCGACGACGTCAAATGCGCCCATGGCTCGACGGTCGGCGATCTGGACCGGGCGGCGCTGTTCTTCCTGCGCGCGCGCGGCCTGGACGAGGCCCAGGCGCGGCGGATAATGATCGAGGCCTTCATCGCCGACGAGCTGGAGGCCGTCGCCGATCCGGCCCTGCGCGGCTATTTCCGCGCCGCCGCCGAGGGCTGGCTGGCCGCCGAGCTGGCAGAGGAGACGGGGCGATGAGCGGCGCGGCGGCTATCGACCGGGCGGCCGGCTTCGACGCCGAGCGGGCGCGCGCCGATTTCCCGATCCTCCACCGGCCGGTGCGCGGCAAGCCGCTGACCTTCCTGGACAGCGCCGCCAGCGCCCAGAAGCCCCAGGCGGTGATCGACGCGGTGCGCCATTGCTACGAGGCCGAATACGCCAACGTCCATCGCGGCGTCTATTGGCTGTCCGAGCGCGCGACCGAGGCCTTCGAGGGCGCGCGGGAGAAGGTCCGCGCCTTCCTGAACGCCGCCGATTCCCGCGAGATCGTCTTCGTCCGCGGCGCGACCGAGGCGATCAACCTGGTCGCGTCGAGCGTCGGCGAGGCCCTGCTCGGCGCCGGCGACGAGGTGCTGATCACCCATATGGAGCACCATTCCAACATCGTCCCCTGGCAGATGCTGCGGGACCGCAAGGGGATCGCCCTCAAGGTCGCGCCGATCGACGAGGACGGCGCCCTGATCATGGAGGATTTCCGGCGGCTGATCGGCCCGCGCACCAAGCTGATCGCCGTCACCCATGTCGCCAACGCGCTGGGCAGCGTGGTTCCGGTGGCGGAGATCTGCCGCCTGGGCCGCGACCGCGGCATCCCGGTTCTGATCGACGGCTGCCAGGCGGTGCCCCATATGGCGGTCGACGTCCAGGCGCTGGGCTGCGACTTCTACGTCTTTTCCGGCCACAAGCTGTACGGGCCGACCGGGATCGGGGCGCTGTACGGCCGCGCCGACATGCTGGAACGCCTGCCGCCCTATCAGGGGGGCGGCGACATGATCCTGTCGGTCAGCTTCGAGGAAACCGTCTATGCCGGCCTGCCCCACAAGTTCGAGGCCGGAACCCCCAACATCGCCGGCGCCGTCGGGCTGGGCGCCGCCATCGACTATCTGGGCGGGCTGGGGCTGGACGCGATCGCCGCCCACGAGTCCGACCTGATGGCCTATGGCATGGCGCGGCTGGCGGCGGTGCCGGGTTTGCGTCCGATCGGCACGGCGCCGGGCAAGACCGGCGTCCTGTCCTTCGTCATGGAGGGCGTCCATCCCCACGATATCGGCACCATCCTGGACGGCGAGGGGATCGCGATCCGGGTCGGGCATCATTGCGCCCAGCCGGTGATGGCGCGCTTCGGCGTGCCGGCGACGGCGCGCGCCTCGCTGGGGCTGTACAACCGCCGCGCCGATATCGACGCGCTGATCGACGGGCTGGTGAAGGTGCGGGAGATGTTCGACCGATGACCGATCTGCGCGAACTCTATCAGGAGGTCATCCTCGACCATAACCGCAACCCGCGGAATTTCGGCCCGCTGGATGACCATAACCGCGCGGCGGCCGGCCATAACCCGCTCTGCGGCGATCAGATATCGGTCTATCTGATCGTCGAGGACGGGCGTGTCGCCGACGTTCATTTCGACGGCAATGGCTGCGCGATTTCCATGGCCTCGGCGTCGCTGATGACCGAGATGCTGAAGGGGCGGACCGAGGCGGAGGCGCGGGCCCTGTTCGACCGGTTCCACGCGATGGTGACCGGCGAGGGCGAGGGCGAAAGCGAAGCCGGCCTCGCCGAAGACACCGACGACGAGGACGCGATGCGCCTGGCGGTGCTGTCCGGGGTCCGCGAATTTCCCGTGCGGGTCAAATGCGCGACCCTCGCCTGGCATACCTTCGCCGCGGCCCTGGACAAGACCGGGCAGACCGTGGTCACCGAATAGGGAGACCGGCATGCAGGAAACCCATCCCACGATTCCCGATCATCCCGGCGAGATCCCGGAGGACGACTTCATCGCCGAAGCCGGCGAGCCCCTGCCGCGCGGCACGCCGGTCGCGGGCGAAGAGGCGGTGGTCGCCGCCTTGCGGACCGTCTACGATCCCGAGATCCCGGTTAACATTTACGATCTGGGACTTATATACAAACACGAGATCGAGACCGACGGGACGGTGCGGATCGAGATGACCCTGACCGCCCCCGGATGCCCGGTGGCGGGCGACATGCCGATGTGGGTCGCGATGGCCGTTGCCGGGGTCGAGGGCACCGGCGAGGTCTTCGTGCGGCTGGTCTGGGACCCGCCCTGGGATCCGGACCAGATCAGCGAGGCCGCGCGCCTGGAGCTGGGCCTCGTCTAGGACGAGACGCCGAGAGGCCGAGAGGCCGAGAGGAATGACGAGATGAAGGAAAGACCGCCGCTGCTGACCCTGACGGACGCCGCCGTCGCCCGCGCCCGCGATCTGCTCGCCCGGCGCGACCCGCCGGCGCCGGCGCTCCGGATCGGGATCAAGAACACCGGCTGTTCGGGCATGAGCTATGCCGTCGATTATGCCGACGAGATCGCCGCCGGGGACGAGGTGATCCGCCAGCAGGACGTTACGCTGGTCGTCGCGCCGTCGGCGGTTCTGTTCCTGATCGGCGCCGAGGTCGATTATGTCGAGGACAAGCTGCAATCGGGCTTCGTCTTCACCAACCCGAACGAAGCCGGGCGCTGCGGCTGCGGCGAATCCTTTCACGTCTAGGCCGATCGCTCGGCCCGGCCTTGCGGTCGCGGTCGGGCAACCACATATAATACCGTGGACAATAAAGATCGTCAGACAACAAAGATCGGTTCCGGGACGCGATGACAAGGGGGTGTCATGGCGATGGTGGAAGAAGCGCATTTCAAGGTAGGTCAGGTCATCCGGCACAGGCTGTTCGATTACCGGGGCGTGATCGTCGATGTCGATCCGAAATTCTCGGGCACTGATACATGGTACCGGCGCCAGGCGCGCACGCGCCCGCCTAGGAACGCACCCTGGTATCATGTGCTGGTCGATGGCAGCGACGACATGACCTATGTGGCCGAACGCAATCTGGAAGCCGACATTTCCGGGGTGCCGGTGGTCCATCCGCTGGTGACCGATCTGTTCGACGGCATGGAGGGCGGCGCCTATCATCGGCGCGCCGCCGTCAATTGAGCCGCCGTCAATTGAGCCGCCGTCGGTTGAACCGTCGTCATTTCAGCGGTTGGGGGGCGCGTCGCGGGGCATGATCGTCGAGCGGGTGTGGACCGGAAACGCCTATCGGAATTTCAACTATGTGATCGCCTGTCCCGAGACCGGCGAGGCGCTGGCGATCGATCCGCTGGACCATGAGAAATGCCTGGCGGCGGCCAGGGACAAGGGCTGGGAGATCACCCAGATCCTCAATACCCACGAACATCGCGACCATATCGGCGGCAACGGGCCGGTGGTCGCCGCCACCGGCGCCAAGCTGCTCGCCCATGCAGGGGCGGGGGACAAGATCCCCGACATCGACCGGGGGCTGGAGGCGGGGAGCGTCGTCCGCGTCGGCCGCGCCGTCGAGCTCGAGGTGCTGGACACGCCGGGCCACACGATGAGCCATGTCTGTCTGCTCTCCCATACCGACCCGCCGGCCCTGTTCTGCGGCGACACCCTGTTCAACGCCGGCGCCGGGAACTGCAAGAGCGGCGATCCGCACGCCCTGTACGGCACCTTCGCCGACCAGCTCGCGCGGCTGCCCGACGCGACCCTGATCTATCCGGGCCACGACTACATCGCCAACAATCTGGGCTTCACCCTGGACCGCGAGCCCGACAACGCCCGCGCCGCCGACCTGTTGGCCGAGGTCGAGGATCACGATCCGGCAAGGTCGCTGGTCTCGACCCTGGGGCTGGAGAAATCGATCAACACCTTCTTCCGGCTGCGGAGCCCGTCGGTGATCGCGCGTCTGCGCGACGCCTTCCCCGACCTTCCCGACGCCCCCGACCCGCGGACCGTCTTCGTCAAGCTGCGCGAATTGCGCAACGCCTGGTAGGGCGCGCCGCGTCGACCCCGCCGATTGACCGACCTCGCGCGCCCGGCCTAGGCTTGTCGGCAAGAGGGCAACGGGGAGACGATGCCATGAGTTTCGACGGGGCCATGAGCTTCGACGGGAAGGTCGCGCTCGTCACGGGCGCGGCGCGCGGGCTGGGCCGGGCCTACGCCCAGGCGCTGGCCGCCGAGGGCGCCGCCGTCGTCGCCGGGGATATGCGCGATTGCGGCGACACGGTCGCCCTGGTCGAGAAGGCGGGCGGGCGCATCCGCGCCGTCGAACTGGACGTCGCCGATATGGCGAGCTGCCAGGCGATGGCCGACGCCGCCGTCGAGTCGTTCGGAAGAATCGACGGTCTGGTCAACAACGCCGCCCTTTACGGCGCGCTCAATGGCGGCCGGTTCGAGGATATCGACCCGGCCGAATGGGACGCGGCGATGGCCGTCAACGTCAAGGGCATCTGGCAGTGCTGCAAGGCGGCGGCACCGGCGATGCGCGAGGCCGGCGGCGGCAGCATCGTCAATGTCGCGTCGCTGGCCGCCAATTACGGCATGCCCTACGCGCTCCATTACACGACCTCGAAGGGGGCGGTGATCGGCCTCACCCGAGGCCTGGCCCGCGAGTTGGGCACCGCCGATATTCGGGTCAACGCGGTCAGCCCGTCGGCGGTGACCACCGAGGGCACCGCCGAGATGATGGGCGAACATGCCGACAGATCCCTGGCTGTGATCGCCCAGGGGCAGTGCTTCAAGCGCAATCTGGGGACCGAGGACCTGGTCGGGGCGATCCTGTTCCTGCTGGGCGATGGCAGCCGCTACATCACCGGCCAGACCCTGATGGTCGATGGCGGGACCGTATTTTTGTAAGCCGCACAATTACAAAAACGACAAGGGAAACACCGGAAATGACGTTGGACATCAAGCCGCTCGCCGTCCGGATTGGCGCCCTGGCGACGGGAATCGATCTCCGCGAAGAACAGGACGACGCCACCATCGCCCGCATCCGCGAGGCCGTGACGACCCGCGGCATCGTCCTGTTCCGCAATCAGGACATCACGCCCGAACAGCATATCGCCTTCTCGAAGCGCTTCGGGCCCCTGGACGACTTCCCCCTGCTGGAGCGCGGCCTGCATCCGGAGTACCGCGACATTTGGGTGGTGACCAATGTCCCGCGCGGCGACGGCAGCGCTTCGCCGACCAAGAATACCGGGCGCATCTGGCATACCGACCAGTCCTACATGAAGGCGCCGGCCTTCGGATCCCTGCTCCATTGCAAGGAAATCCCGCCGGTCGGCGGCGACACCATGTTCGCCAACGCCCAGGCGGCCTACGACGATCTCTCCGACGGGATGAAGGCGATGATCGATGGGCTGCGGGCCGTCCACGACGTCAATTCGGCGAAGATCTATACCGCCGCCGCCAACCCCGACGTCGCGGTCAAGCCACGCACGGACGAGGAAAAGGCCAAGACCCCGCCGGTCGTCCAGCCGGTGGCGTTGCGCCATCCTGAGACCGGCCGGCGGGCGATCTATCTGGTCGAGGACATCACCTCCCATATCGAGGGCATGACGGCGGAGGAGAGCCGCGACCTGCTGACGTATCTGGCGCGCCGGATCCAGCGGCCGGAATACACCTATCGCCATAAATGGGAGGTCGGCGACCTGATCTTCTGGGACAATCGGGTCGTCCAGCATCTGGCCATGCCCGACTACGATTCGTCGGATCCCGGCAACCGCCGGGTGATGTGGCGGACGACGGTCGCCGGCCTTGGTCCTTTTGTCGACTAGGACCCTTCCAGCGAACGGAGACGCTCGCTCCAAAGTTCCCGGCCGGTCTTAGTTTTTCGGAAAGAAGTCGGCCGCTAAAATATGGTATGTATTCGTGTCCGCTTGTCTTGCGGGGGCGATTGCGTCCGGGGGGAGCAATTGGGTGCCAGGGGAAAGGGCCCATGCCTGCCGATTCGGAAGATCCCCCCAAAAGACGCGCCGCATCCCGACAAGCCGGGCCCGGCGACCCCGAATGCGCGGTTCTCGATCTTCTGGGAACCCCCCTCCTGGTCCTCGAGCGGGACGGTCGGATTCGCTTCGGCAACGACGCGATGCGCCGGCTCGTCGGGGCCGACGAGATCGATTCCTCGTCGGGGGCGCTGCGGGACGCGCCCTGGATCGCTCCCGGCGCGGACGGACTTTCGGCGTTGGACTCCCTCCTTCGTCAAGCCTTCGCCGGCGAATCGGTGTCGGGGATCGTGCGTCTTCGCATCCAGGGCGGGGACGCGGTGGTCGCCCTCGCCGTGCATCCCCTGTCCGGCGACGACGGAGATCCCGATTGCGCGATTGTCGAAATGACCGCGCCGGCGCTGCAAGCCACGCCCTCCTTGTCGAACACCGTTGCCGGCCTCGAGGGCGTCGTTCTCGAAGCGACCAATCTCGGTTTCGTGGTCAGCGACGAAGACCGGCGCATCGTCGAGGCGAACGGGGCGATGTCCGACATCTCGGGCTATGGGCGGGACGAGCTGATCGGCAAGTCCTTGTTCGATTTTCTGTCGCCCGAGGAAGCGCGCCGGGTCGACGCTTTCACCGACGCGCGGAAATGGAGCGCGGCCCGCAGCTACGAGCTCGAAATCCGAACCAAGAGCGGCGCGACCAGGACCTTGTTCGTCGAGGCCAACACGCTGCCCTTCGAGCGGGGCTACCGGTCCTTCGCGCTGATGACCGACGTGACCGAACAGCGGCGCGCCGAATCGCGGCTTCGCGAGAGCGAGGAACGGTTCCGCCTCCTGTCCGAGGTCACGACCGAAGCGGTCTTTATCCACGACCGGGGCCGCATCCTGGACTGCAACCGGGCGGCGGCGGATCTGACCGGCGTGGCCGAGGCCGATCTGGTGGGGCGCAACATCGCCGAATTCGTCCTTCCCGAGGAAAGGGAGAGGGTTTTCGACAGGATCGCCCGAGAGGACGAGGGCGTCTATGAAGCAAACGGCCGTGCCGCCGACGGCCGGGTTTTTCCGGTGCGCGTCCAGGCCAAGGTGATGCGGATCGGCGACCAGGTGTGTCGGGTCGCGTCGGTGCGCGACCTGTCCAGCGAACGGGCCGCCGAGGCGGCGGCGCGTGAAAGCCTGTCGCGCTACGAGGCGCTGCTCCGCACCACCCGGACCGGCTATGTGGTGATGGATTCGAAGGGGCGCATCCTGGAGGCGAACGAGGAATACGCCCGAATGATCGGCGACCAGGGCGTCGACGCGCTGATCGGGCACACCTCCCAGGAATGGACGGCGACGGACCGCAAGGAGGACGGGCGCGCGACCTTCCGGGCCTGCATCGAGGACGGGAAATCGTTCCGTCTGCGCTTCAATTATGTCCGCGAGAATGGCGATCGGCTGCCGGTGCTGGTCTTCGGCGGACGGACGACGGTGCCCGACGGCAGCAAGCGCGTCCTCGCCTTCTACCAGGACATCTCGGACGAGGTGGCGATGGAGCAGCGGCTCCATCAGGCGGTCAAGATGGAGGCGGTGGGCCAGTTGACCGGCGGCATCTCGCACGATTTCAACAATCTCCTCTCCATCGTCCTTGGCAATCTGGAATTGCTGCGGGACCGGATCGACGGGGACAATGGCGAGGCGGTTGCCATGCTCGACGCGGCCGCGGCCGCGGTCGATCGCGGCGCCCGTCTGACCGACCGGTTGCTGGCCTTCTCCCGGAAGCAGCCCTTGCGGCCGACGGCGATCGACCTGCGGGCCGGGATCGAGGGACTCGTCGAGATGCTGTCCAGGGTGTTGGGCGAAACCATCGAGATTCGCACCGGCTATGCCGCCGATCTGCGGGCTTGCCGCGCGGATCCGGCCCAGTTGGAGGCCGCGATCCTGAATATCGCGTTGAACGCCCGCGATGCGATGCCGGACGGCGGCTGGCTCGCCATCGAGGCCGCCAATGCCCGGCTCGACGAATCCGACGCGGGCGGGCGGGACGATCCGCGTCCCGGCGAGTACGTCGTTCTATCCGTCAGCGATTGTGGAACGGGGATGACCGCCGACATCCTGGACCGTGTGTTCGAGCCCTTCTACACGACCAAGGAGGTTGGCCAGGGCAGCGGGCTCGGCATGAGCATGGTCTACGGCTTCGCCAAACAGTCCGAGGGCCATGTCGTCCTGGACAGTCAGCCGGGCGTCGGGACCACCGTTCGGCTCTACCTTCCCGCGTCCAGGGAGCGCAGGCCGGCCGACGCCGGCCAGGGGAAGGCGCGGTCCTACGTCGCGGCGCGCGGCGAGCGCATCCTGCTGGTCGAGGACGATGCCGATCTGCGCGCGCTGCTGGAGACGGCGCTCCGTCGGTGGGGGTACGCGGTCTCGGTCGGCGAGGACGGTCACGCGGCGCTCGCCTGTCTGGACGGTGGCGCGGAGATCGACATGCTGCTGACCGACGTGGTTCTGCCCGGCGGCATGTCGGGGCGCGACCTGGCGGAGAAGGTGACGGCCAGGTTTCCCGGCGCTCGCCTGATCTATATGTCGGGCTATACCGAGGACACCATGATCCATCACGGCCGCCTGGACCCGGGCGTGACCCTCGTCCAAAAGCCGTTCCGCCTGGACGATCTCAGTAAAACGATCCGCGCCGCCTTCGACGACTAGGCGCCGGTGGCCGATCCGGCGTCGTTCAGGACCTCACCGCCCAGCGGACCAGGCCCGACTGGCGCCAGAGGGCGGCGTTGCGGTTTCCGGGCCCCGTCTCGGTCAGCTTCGCGCTGGGCGGGACGATATCCTGGCGCGCCTTGATCCGAATGAGATGGGCGCGCCGCTCGATTTCCGGCGACGCCAGGCCGCTCCGCGCCAGCTGTTCGACCACCGGCCGGGTCTTCGCGCCGACGAAGCAGGAAGACTGGCCGAACAGGCGGACCAGGGTCTCCATGACCGCCAAGGTGATCCAGACGTTCGGGTCCTTGTCGGCGCCGTCGTCGAAAGCGGCGGCGGGGGCGAGAAAGGGCTCGTCCGGTACGGCCTGGGCCTGGCCCAGCCGCCCCGACGCGTCGGCCAGGGCGTTGGCGGCTTTCTGGCGGGCGCCGAACGCGGCATAGATGCGGGCGCCGGTGCAGAGCCGGGACAGGCTTTGATGGGCTGCCAGCGCCCTGTCGACCGCCAGTACCGCCGCCGACAGGTGGGCATGCCGGCCGGCGATCCCGGTCTCCGTATCTTCCGCCGCGACGAAATGGGCCAGGGCGGCGCGATAGTCGCCTTCGCCGGGCCGACCGGCGAAGGCCGTCCGCCCCGCGAAAAGTTGCGCATAGGGACGGTCCGCCATCCAGGCTTGCCAGCGGGCTTCGTCGGCCGCTGGCGCGGGGTCGGCCGCTTCTCGGACCAGATACCCGTCTTGCGCCAGCGACTCGGCGCGGCCGGCCTTGGCACAGAACAGGTTCAACTGATAGGGGTCGAGGTCCGGCGCGCCGGAATCCGGGTCGCGCGTCAAGGGGGCCAGGGCGTCAAGGCCCGGCACCAAGCGGTAAGGCGCGTAGCCCGATTCGCCCAGCAGATCGACCGCCGCCAGATCGAGCCGGTCGCCCTGGCGCACCTCGACCATGACCAGCGGGTCCTGTTCGGCGAAGAAGCGCCGGCCGCCGGCGACGACGTTCGTCTCTTCGCCCTCGGCGTCGATCTTGACCACCGCGACCGCGCCGATGTCGCGGTCCGCCGCCCATCCGTCCAGGGTCGTTACCGAGACCCGTTCGCCGGTTCCGGCGGCGTCCTCGGTGGCGGAAAAGAAGATCGCGTTCAGTTCCGGCGCCGCCCCGGTCAGTGTCGCGGTGCCTTCGCGGTTCGACAGCGCCAGGTCGAAAAGCTCGATGTTCTCGAGGCCGTTCTCGGCGATCCCGGCGCGCAAATAGGCGCCGGTCGCGACGCTGGGCTCGAAGGCGAAGACGCGCCCGGCGGGGCCCGCCGCCACCGCCAGGGGCAGCGCATACACGCCGAAATTGGCGCCGATATCGAGAACTCGCAGCCCTGGCCGCGCGCGCCGGCGCAAGAAGGCGAGCTCGGGTTCGAACCAGTCCTCCTGCTCCAGCAGGACGTAGGTGGTGAGGCAATCGGCCGTCGGCGGCACGCAGATCCGGGTGCCGCCCGCCGTCTCGATCGCGATAAAATCCTGGTCGGCCGTTCGCGTCATGGGGCGCCTGTCGGCAGGGCGTCGGATTGGCCCGATGCGCCGCTGGCGGCGGTCGACGCCGACCGTCGGCGGAATGGTGGGCGCGGCTGGGATTGAACCAGCGACCCCCGCCGTGTGAAGACGGTGCTCTCCCGCTGAGCTACGCGCCCGGATGGTCCGGATGGGCCGCCCGAAAGGGCCGCCCCATATAGGGCGGCGCCCGATGGGCTGTCAAGGAACGCGCCGCCGGCGGTAACGGTTCGCAACAATTCTTGACTTGGCCTGTTCGGGGCCCTGTGGCAAGGTCGCCGCGCCTTGCGCGACAGGCGCTTGGCACTTGGAACCGTTGACTTTTCCGGCGTTCGCGGGGCGCCGGCGGGCGAGGATCGGATGGCGGCGGGCGAGCGTGCGGTGATTGTCCTGGCGGCCGGGCGGGGCACCCGGATGAAATCCCGGCTGCCCAAGGTCCTGCATCCCCTGGCCGGACGGCCGCTGATCGGCCATGTGCTGGCGGCGGTCGACAGTCTGGCGCCCGCCGAGACGGTCGTCGTGATCGGCAAGGAGATGGACGACGTCGTCGCGGCGGTCGCGCCCCGGCCGACGGCGGTTCAGGACCCGCCCTTGGGCACCGCTCACGCCGCCCAGGCGGCGCTGTCCGAATTGTCCGGCGGCGCGGCGGACGTTTTCGTCGTCTTCGGCGACACCCCCCTTCTGTCGCCCGAGACCCTGCGCCGGATGGCCGTGGCGCGCGAGACACGGCCGGCGCCGACGGTGGTCGTCCTCGGCTTCGAGCCCGCCGACCCGGCCGCCTACGGGCGCCTGGTCCTGGCCGCCGACGGGTCGCTGGAGCGGATCGTGGAATTCCGCGACGCGAGCGAGGCCGAGCGCGCGATTTCCTTGTGCAATTCGGGGGTCATGCTGATCGACGGCGCGCGGCTCGCGGACCTGCTGGCCCGGGTCGGCAACGACAACGCCAAGGGCGAATATTACCTGACCGATATCGTGGCGCTGGCCCGCGCCGACGGGCTGGGCTGTGCCGTCGTCACCGCCGACGACCCGGACGAGGTGTTGGGGATCAACAGCCGCGCCGAGCTTGCGGGTGCCGAAGCAATCCTGCAGCGTCGCCTGCGCGCCCGCGCGATGGAAGAGGGCGCGACCCTGACCGCGCCGGAGACCGTCTTCTTCAGCCACGACACAAGGCTCGGCCAGGACGTGACCGTCGGCCCCCATGTCGTGTTCGGCCCCGGCGTGACCGTCGGCGACGGGGTGGAGATTCGCGGCTTCTGCCATTTCCAGGAGGCCGAGATCGCCGCCGGCGCCGTCGTCGGTCCCTATGCCCGCCTGCGCCCCGGCGCGCGGATCGGCGAAGGCGCCCAGATCGGCAATTTCGTCGAGGTGAAGAACGCCGTCTTCGAGGCCGGCGCCAAGGCCAGCCATCTGTCCTATGTCGGCGACGCGCGGGTCGGCGCGGGCGCCAATATCGGCGCCGGCACCATTACCTGCAACTATGACGGGTTCCTGAAGTCGCACACCGATATCGGCGCCGGGGCCTTCATCGGGTCGAATTCGTCCCTGGTGGCGCCGGTCCGGATCGGCGACGGGGCGCTAATCGCGGCCGGCAGCGCCATCGGCGCCGACGTGCCGACGGACGCGCTGGCGATCACCCGCGCCGAGCAGAAGAACCTGGACGGCGCCGCCGCCCGTTTCCGCGACCGCAAGCGCGCGGAGAAGGCGGCGAAAGCCGCCAAGACCAAGGAGAAATAGCGCATGTGCGGCATCGTCGGAATCGTCGGCTTGGGCGAGGCGGCGCCGTTGCTGCTGGACGGCCTCGCGCGGCTGGAATATCGCGGCTACGATTCGGCCGGGATCGCGACCCTGGTCGACAAGCGGATCGAGCGCCGCCGCGCCGAGGGCAAGCTGGAGAATCTGCGCCGCCATCTGGATGCGACGCCGTTGGGCGGGCGCATCGGTATCGGCCACACCCGCTGGGCGACCCACGGCATGCCGACCGAGGCCAATGCCCATCCCCACGCGACCGACAAGGTGGCCGTCGTCCATAACGGCATCATCGAGAATTTCCAGGAGCTGCGCGCCGAGCTGGAGGCCGCCGGCCGGACCTTCGAGAGCCAGACCGATACCGAGGCGGTGGCCCATCTGATCACCCATTTCCTGGACCAGGGCCGGACCCCGGCCCAGGCGACGGCGGCGACCCTGAAGCGCCTGGACGGGGCCTTCGCCCTGGCCATCCTGTTCGCCGGCGAGGAGGACCTGCTGATCGGCGCCCGGCGCGGCAGCCCGCTTGCCGTCGGCTATGGCGAGGGCGAGATGTATCTGGGCTCGGACGCGCTGGCGCTGGCGCCGCTGACCCAGCGGATTTCCTACCTGGAGGAAGGCGACTGGGTCGAGATCACCCCCCGGGGCGCGACGGTCCATGACGCCGAGGACCGGCCGGTGGAGCGGCCGATCCGCCAGACGGCCCTGTCCGGCGCCGCGATCGGCAAGGGCAACCACCGGCATTTCATGCTCAAGGAGATCTACGAGCAGCCGACGGTGATCGGCGACACCTTGCAGACCTTCATCCATCCGGCGACCCGCAGCATCCATATCCCCGACGTCGATTTCGACCTCGCCGCGGTGCCGCGCCTGACCCTGGTCGCCTGCGGCACTTCCTATTACGCGGGGATGGTCGCCAAGGTCTGGTTCGAGCGGATCGCCCGGCTGCCGGTCGATCTGGATATCGCCTCCGAGTTCCGCTACCGCGAGGCGCCGATGGCCGAGGGCGGGCTGGCGCTGTTCATCTCCCAGTCGGGGGAGACGGCGGATACGCTGGCGGCGCTGCGCTTCGCCCGCGACCGGGGCCAGCATATCGCGGCCCTGGTCAACGTCCCCGAAAGCACCATGGCGCGCGAGGCGGACATCGTGCTGCCGACCATCGCCGGCCCCGAGATCGGGGTCGCCTCGACCAAGGCCTTCACATGTCAGTTGACCGTTCTCGCCTGCCTCGCCGTGGCCGTGGCGCGGGCGCGCGGGGCGCTCGATTCGGACCATGAGGCTGCCTTGTCCCAGGCGCTGACCGAGGTGCCGGCCCGCGCCGCCGAGGTGCTGAACCATGACGACGCCCTGCGCGAGTTGGCGCACGAGATCGCCGAATCGCGCGACGTGCTCTATATCGGCCGCGGCACCGGCTATCCGCTGGCGATGGAAGGGGCGCTGAAGCTGAAGGAAATCTCGTACATCCATGCCGAGGGCTTCGCCGCCGGCGAGCTGAAGCACGGCCCCATCGCCCTGATCGACGAGGACGTGCCGGTGATCGTGATCGCCCCGTCCGACGAGCTGTTCGAGAAGACGGCTTCGAACATGCAGGAGGTGATCGCTCGCGGCGCGCGCGTCATCTTCCTGTCCGACGCCAAGGGGATCGCGCGGTTGGGCGCGGCGGCCGACGCGGCGATCGAGCTGCCCACCGTCGATCCGATCGTGGCGCCGATCCTGTACGCGATCCCGGTCCAGCTCCTCGCCTATCACACCGCCGTGATCAAGGGCACCGACGTCGACCAGCCCCGCAATCTGGCGAAGTCCGTGACCGTGGAGTAGATTGCGATCGCAAGAGCCGACAAAGAAATCGGTCTCGACAAACGCGCAAGGAGGACGCCGTGAACTGGCTTTCCAACGTGAACCGGCTTTCCAAGAAGATCCTTTTCGTTGTTTCCGTGGCGTTTCTGCTGCCGGGAACGGCGTTGGCCGACGGGCTGAAACTGAAGCACGCCGATGCCGCGTGGGGCGACGGGACCGGCGGCGTGCCGGGCAAGGGGATTTGCAAGCGTCGGGGCGGAGAGGGGCTCGCGCCCTCGGTCGAGATTTCGGGCCTTCCGGACGGAACGACCAAGGTTACGCTTCACTTCACCGACGAAAATTGGGGCAGCGAAGGCGCGCATGGCGTGATCGGCTATTCGGTTCCGGCGGGAAGCGGCTCGGTCGTCGTTCCCTCCTTCGCCGGCGAGACGGACGATCTCCCGACGGGGATCGAAAAGATCGGCGCCCACCAATGTTACGACTGCGGCGGCGGCGTCTATCTGGGGCCATGCTCCGGCGGTCGGGGGCACGCCTATACCGTCTATGTCTATGCGCGGGACGCAGACGGCAACAAGCTGGCGAAAGGCAAGCTGGGCCTGGGAAACTACTAGGCGAGGGGAGGGACGCGACGCCATGAACCCGATCATCATGCCGATCGGCGGCAAGACGCCGCGGATCGCCGAGTCCGCCTATATCGCGCCGACGGCGACGGTGATCGGCGATGCCGAGATCGGCGAGGAGGCGAGCATCTGGTTCGGCTGCATCCTCCGCGCCGATGGCAATCTGGTCCGCGTCGGCGCGCGCTCGAACATCCAGGACGGCACCGTCATCCATACCAACGGACGCAACGACGGCACCCTGATCGGCGCCGACGTCACCGTCGGCCATATGGTGATGCTGCATGGCTGCATCCTGGAGGACCGCGCCTTCGTCGGCATGGGGGCGATGGTCATGGACGACGCGGTGGTCGAAAGCGGCGGCATGGTCGCCGCCGGCGCCCTGGTGCCGCCGCGCAAGCGCATTCCGGCGGGCGAGCTGTGGGGCGGCCGCCCGGCCAGCTTCCTGCGCGAGATCGACGTCGATCAGGCGACATCGATGGCCTATGCCACCGATCACTATGTCGAGCTGATGCGCGCCTACCGCGACGCTTGAGCGGCGCGGGCGGGTCGGGGCAGCCTAGGTCCCCCGATTGCGGACATAGCTGCCGGGCGCGTCCTCGATGACGGCCAACTTGCCGTCGCCGGGGGTGCGGGCGGGGACCTCGGTTCCGACTTTGCGGACCACCCATTTCCACCAGTCGGGCCACCAGGAGCCTTCATGGGCCTTGGCGCCCGCCAGCCAGTCATCGGCGGCTTCGGGCAGATCGGTGTTCGTCCAATAGCCGTATTTGGGCTTCTTCGCCGGCGGGTTGATGACTCCGGCGATATGGCCCGAGCCCGAGAGCACGAAACGGCGGCTGCCCGAATAGAGGCGGGTCCCGGCGTAACAGGCCTTCCAGGGCGCGATATGGTCCTCGCGGGTGGACAGGATATAGACGGGGACGCGGATCTTGCGGAGGTCGATGGGCACGCCCTTGAGCGAGATGCCGCCCGGTTCGCGCAGCTTGTTGTCCTGGTACATGTTGCGCAGATAGAAGCGATGCATCGCCGCCGGCATGCGGGTCGAATCCGAATTCCAGTAGAGCAGGTCGAAAGGGAAGGGCTCCTTGCCCATCAGGTAGTTGTTGACGGCGAAGGACCAGATCAGGTCGTTGGCCCGCAGCATGTTGAAGGTCGTGGCCATCTCGTGGCCTTCCAGGAACCCGCGCTCCTCCATGCGCGCTTCCAAGGCGGCGAGCTGTTCGTCGTCGATGAAGACCGACAGCTCGCCCGGCTCGGCGAAATCGACCAGGCTGACGAAGAAGGTGGCGGACGTGATGCGCTTGTCCTCGACCGCCGCCATATAGGCCAGGGTCGACGCCAGCAGCGTGCCCCCCAGGCAATAGCCGATGGCGTTGACCTCGCGGACGCCGGTGGCCGCCTCGATGGCGTCCAGCGCGGCGAGCGGTCCGTCGACCATATAGTCCTCGAAGTCCTTCTCCGCGAGCTTTGCGTCCGGGTTGACCCAGGAGATCACGAAGACCGTCAGCCCCTGGGCGACGGCCCAGCGGATGAAGGAGTTCGCGGGCTGAAGGTCGAGGATGTAGAACTTGTTGATCCAGGGCGGAACGATCAGCAGCGGGCGCTTGCGGACCGTCTCGGTCGTCGGCGCATACTGGATCAGTTGGATCAGGTCGTTCTGATAGACGACCTTGCCCGGCGTGACCGCGACGTTGCGGCCGAGCTCGAAAGCGTCGGTGTCGGTCATCTTGATGTCCAGGCGACCGTGGCCGCGCTCCAGGTCGTCGAGCAGGTTGTGCAGGCCCTTGAGCAGGTTCTCGCCCCGCGTCTCCACGGTTTCGCGCAGCGCCTCGGGGTTGCCGAGCAGGAAGTTGCCGGGCGCCATGGCATCGACGAACTGGCGGGTATAGAAATCGACTTTCTTGGCGGTCTTGTCGTCCAGCCCCTTGGTTTCCTTGACCAGGGCCTGAGCCCATCGGGCGGTCAGCAGGTAGGACTGCTTGACGAAATCGAAGACCAGGTTCTCTTCCCAGGCCGGGTCCTTGAAGCGCTTGTCGCCTCTCTCTGGCGCGGCCACCGGCGCGGTCTCCATCCCCGCCATCCGTTGCGCGGCGTGCTGCCATAGACGCATATAGTCCTGCCACAGCGTCGCTTGGGCCTGGGCAAGGCGTGTCTGGTCCTGCATCAGCTGCTGGGTGAACTCCAGAAACGCGTCGGCGATATGGCGCATATCGGCGGCCGGGCCGCCCGCCACGTTCTGGTTTTGGAGGAAGGTGGAGATGGCCCGTTGGCTTTGTTCGGCAATTTCGGCCAACTCGCGGACCAAAGCGTCGGATTCGGGGGCTTCGGGTTGCTGCGTCGGTTGATCGGCCATGAGAGAATCCCTTAATATGCCAATATGTTGCGGGATTTTGTCGGCGGTTCGCCTATGGTGGCGGAAACCGTCCGCAACGGACACTTCCTTCTGGCGGGGCAAGGAACCATCATGACGAATCCTAGGAAGCGCGCCGGCGTTACGCAAGCCGTTCGGGCGAAACCGGCCGGCGTCCGCGGCGGATCCGGCCTCGCATCCAAGCTTGCACTCGCGGTTTTCGCTGTCGCCCTTGCCGGTTGCTCGTCCGTGCCCGACGCCGTCAATCCGGTGGAATGGTACAAGGGTGTCGAAGGCTGGTTCGACGATGACGACGGGGCGGAGTCGGGCCCGGCGAAACCGGTGCCCGGCGCCGACAAGCCCTATCCGAACCTCGCCAATGTCGGTGACAAGCCGGCGGCGCGATCGGCGGCGGAACGGCGCAAGGTCGCCGAGGGGCTGGTCTCCGACCGGGAAAATGCCCGCTACGCGGACGAATCCTTGCGCAAGGCCGCGCCGCCGGCGCCGCCGCCCAATGCCGCCCGGCAACCGCGGGACGGAGCGGCGTTGACCCCGCCGCCGCCGCGCCCGGCGCCCAGGGTTCCGGTGCAAGGCAGCGCCTTGCCGCCGTCGGGGGCCTCGGCCTCAACCCCGGCCCCGAAACCGGCTGCGTCCTCGGCCCCGGCTGCGTCCTCAACTCCGGCCGCATCCCCGGGCGGCGAGGTGCAGAAGGTCTATTCCGAACGTTTGCGCCAATCGGCGCCGACCGTGACCACGGCGCCCGCCGGTCCGACCGCCCAACCGGACCGCCCGACGGGCCCGGTGCGCGCGGAAGCGCGGCCACTGTCGGAGGCGCCGGCCCCGGCCTCCACGCAAATGGCACCCGTCCAGACGGCGGCCGCCCAAACGGCAACCCCGCCCGCCGGCCCCCGGTCGCTGCGCGAATTCGATGCGTCGCAGGCGGGGGTCTCCTACCGGGTCGCGGTGGTCTATCACGGCCGCGGCTCGGCGGCGCTGCCCAAGGCCGCCGACGCCCAACTGCGCGAGGTCGCCGCCCTGCAGAAGGAGAGCGGCGGAACGCTGCGGATTGTCGGTCATGCCAGCAGCCAGACCCGCGATATGAGCCTGGTGCGCCACCGGCTGGTTAATTTCAAGCTGTCCATGGACCGGGCGAATGCCACTGCCAAGCGGCTGGCGGAGCTGGGGGTCGATCCGGGCGCCATGTTCGTCGGCGCCGTGTCCGACAGCCAGCCGGTCTATCACGAGGTGATGCCGGCCGGCGAGGCGGCCAACCGGCGAACGGAAATCTATATCGACCAGTAATCAGGCGTCCCGGACGGCGCCGACGGACCGTGAAACACCCGCCGCCCGGTCCCCGGGCGCGCGAAAGGCTCGAGCATCGATGGAACAGGAATTTCACAGGATCAAGCGGCTCCCGCCCTATGTCTTCGCCGAGGTCAACGCGCTGAAGGCATCGGCCCGCGCGCGGGGCGAGGACATCATCGATTTCGGCATGGGCAACCCGGATTCGCCGACGCCCCAGCATATCGTCGACAAGATGGTCGAGACGGTGCAGGACCCGCGCACCCACCGCTATTCCAACTCGCGGGGTATCCCCGGCTTGCGCAAGGCGATCGCCGCCTATTACGGGCGCCGGTTCGGGGTCGAGGTCAATCCGGAGACCGAAACGGTCGTCACCTTGGGATCGAAGGAGGGGCTGGCCAATCTCGCCCAGGCGATCACCATGCCCGGCGACGTCATCCTGTGCCCCAACCCGAGCTATCCGATCCATCCCTATGGCTTCATCATCGCCGGCGCGGCGGTGCGGCACATGCCGATCGGCCCCGGCTTCGATTTCATGGCCGAGCTCAAGCGCGCGGTGCGCCATTGCGTGCCGCCGCCGACTGCGCTGGTGCTCAACTTTCCCGCCAACCCGACCGCGCAGGTCGTCGATCTCGACTTCTATGCCGAGGTCGTCGATTTCTGCCGCCATCACGATGTCTGGATTCTGTCCGATCTGGCCTATGCCGAGATCTATTTCGACGACGCGACGCCGCCACCCTCGATCCTCCAGGTGCCGGGCGCGCGCGACGTCGCCATCGAGTTCACCTCGATGAGCAAGACCTACTCGATGCCCGGCTGGCGGATCGGGTTCGCAACCGGGAACAAGACGCTGATTTCGGCGCTGACTAGGATCAAGTCCTATCTCGATTACGGCGCCTTCACGCCGATCCAGGTGGCGGCGACGGCGGCGCTGAACGGGCCCCAGGACTGCGTCGACGAGATCCGGGCCCTGTATCGACGCCGCCGCGACGTGCTGATCGACGGGCTCGCCGGCGTCGGCTGGGAGGTGCCCAGCCCGCCGGCGACCATGTTCGCCTGGGCGCCGCTGCCGCCCCAGTTCAAGGCCCTGGGGTCGCTGGAATTCTCCAAGCTCCTGCTGACCGAGGCGAAGGTCGCGGTGTCGCCCGGCATCGGGTTTGGCGAGTATGGCGACGACCATGTGCGGATCGCCCTGGTCGAGAACACCCAGCGGATCCGCCAGGCGGTACGCAATATCAAGGGCCTGTTCGGGTCCGCCGACAAGGCGCTGGAAGCGGTGGCGCGAAAGGCGGCCACGTCTTGAGCCAGCCCTTGACGGTCGCCGTCGCCGGTCTGGGCACGGTCGGCGCCGGGACCCTGCGCCTCCTGCGCGATCATGCCGACCTCCTCGCCCAGCGCTGCGGGCGGTCGGTCGCCGTCACCGCGGTTGCCGCGCGCGACCGGTCGCGCGACCGGGGCGTCGCGCTGGACGGGCTCGACTGGTTCGACGACGCCGCCGAGATGGCGGCGCGGGCCGATGCCGAGGTCGTCGTCGAGCTCATCGGCGGCTCGGACGGGATCGCCAAGGCGGTCTGCGAGGCCGCCTTCGCCGCCGGTCGCCATGTGGTGACCGCCAACAAGGCGCTGCTCGCCCATCACGGCACCGCGCTTGCCGCCGCCGCCGAGGCCGCCGGCGTCGCTCTCGGCTACGAGGCGGCGGTCGCCGGCGGCATTCCCATCATCAAGACCCTGCGCGAGGGCCTGGCCGGCAACCGGATCTCGCGAGTCCATGGCATCCTCAACGGCACCTGCAACTACATCCTGTCGGAAATGCGCGACTCGGGACGCGATTTTGCCGAGGTGCTGGCCGACGCCCAGGCCAAGGGCTATGCGGAGGCCGATCCGAGCTTCGATATCGACGGGGTCGACGCGGCGCACAAGCTGGCCATCCTCGCCAGCGTCGCCTTCGGCTGCCGGGTGAATTTCGACGGCGTCCATGTCGAGGGAATCCGCCATGTCTCGCCCCTGGACATCCGCTTCGCCCAGCAACTGGGCTACCGAATCAAGCTGCTGGGCATGGCGCGGCTGACCGACGCCGGGGTCGAACAGCGGGTCCATCCCTGCATGGTGCCGGAGACGGCGCCCATCGCCCATATCGAGGGTGTCTTGAACGCCGTCGTCGCCGAGGGCGATTTCGTCGGCGCGGCGACCCTGATCGGGCCCGGCGCCGGCGCCGGGCCCACCGCATCCGCCGTGGCCGCGGACATCGCCGATATCGCGCGCGGCGCGCGCCTGCCGGTGTTCTCGGTGCCGGCGGCGACGCTCGCCGACCTGTCGGCGGCGCCCATGGCCCGGCATCGCGGCGCCTATTACATCCGCCTGATGGTCGTCGACCGGCCGGGCGTCATCGCTGATATCTCGGCGGCGCTGCGCGACGCGGCGGTCTCTATCGAGGTCGTTCTGCAGCGCGCCCGCGCCCCCGGCGAAGCGGTGCCCGTCGTCCTGACGACCCATGACGGGACCGACGAGGCGGCCATGGTCCAGGTTCTGGACCGGATCGAGAAAATGGAGACGGTTCTGGAACCACCCCGTATGATACGGGTCGAAAATCTGTAGAACGACAAATACTAGGACGAGGCGAGGAAATATGTCTGAGAGTTTGACCCTGGACCGCAATCTGGCGATGGAGGTGGTGCGGGTGACCGAGGCGACGGCGCTGGCGGCGTCGCGCCTGATGGGGCGCGGCGACGAGAAGGCCGCCGACCAGGCCGCCGTCGACGCCATGCGCCGGGCCCTCTCCGTCCTCGACATCGACGGCAAGGTGGTGATCGGCGAGGGCGAGCGCGACGAGGCGCCGATGCTCTATATCGGCGAGGAGGTGGGCTCGGGCAGCGGCCCCAAGGTCGATATCGCGCTCGACCCGCTGGAAGGAACCACGATCACCGCCAAGGGCGGTCAGAACGCGCTCGCCGTCATCGCCATGGCCGAGGAGGGCGGGTTCCTGTTCTCGCCCGATGTCTATATGGACAAGATCGCGGTCGGCGGCGGCTTGCCCGACGACGTGGTGGATCTGGACGAGACGCCCGAGGCCAACCTCAAGAATCTGGCCGCGGCCAAGCAGACCGACGTGGCCAACCTGGTGGTCTGCATCCTCGACCGGCCGCGCCATGCCGAGCTGATCGCCAAGGTGCGCGAGGCCGGCGCCCGGATCATGCTGATTTCCGACGGCGATATCAGCGGCGTCATCGCGACTTCGCAGGAGCGCAGCGGCGTCGACATGTATATGGGCAGCGGCGGGGCGCCCGAGGGCGTTCTCGCGGCGGCGGCCCTGCGCTGCATCGGCGGCCAGATGCAGGGACGGCTCCTGTTCCGCAATGACGACGAACGCGGCCGCGCCGCGCGCTGCGGGATTGAGGATTTGACACGAAAATACGCGCTGGATGACCTGGCCCATGGCGACGTCATGCTCGCCGCGACCGGGGTGACCGACGGCGCGATGCTGCGAGGCGTGCGCCGCTTCGGCAATCGAGCGACCACCCATTCCCTGGTCATGCGGTCCAAGACCGGCACCGTGCGGATGATCGAGGCCTGGCATAATTTCGACCGCAAGTCCGGCTTCGGGCCCATGGACCGGTAGACCGGGATGCCGGCGGACGCCGACACGGCTTTCCTCGGCGTCGAAAGCTCCCTGACCGGCAAGCGCTGGGTCGGCCGTCCGGCGGACGAGCGCGCGGCGCTCGCCATCGCCCAGCGGCTGGCGGCGCCCGAGATCGTCGGCCGGGTCCTCGCCGGGCGCGGGGTCGCGCCCGAGGACGCCGCGGCCTATCTGACGCCCACCCTGCGCGACAGCCTGCCCGATCCGGCGCATCTGCTGGACATGGACCGGGCGGTGGCGCGCCTCGTCCGGGCGGTCGGCGGCGGCGAGCGGATCGTCGTCTTCGGCGATTACGATGTCGACGGCGCCACGTCGGCGGCATTGCTGGTGCGCTTCTTCCGTGCCGTCGGCGCCACGGCCGACGCCTATATCCCCGACCGCGTGAAGGAGGGCTATGGCCCCAACGGGCCGGCCCTGGAGCGGCTGCGCCGCGACGGCGCGGACGTCGTGGTCACGGTGGATTGCGGGATCGCCGCCTTCGACGCGCTGGAGACGGGCGCCGCCGCCGGGCTGGATATCGTCGTCGTCGACCATCATGTGGCCGAGCCGCGCCTGCCCCGGGCCTGCGCGGTGATCAACCCCAACCGGCTGGACGAAGCCAGCCCCCACGGCCAGCTCGCCGCCGTCGGCGTCGCCTTCCTGTTGGCCGTCGCGGTCAACCGGGCCTTGCGCGAAAGCGGATTCTACGGGCCCGGCCGGCCCGAGCCCGACCTGATGCGCTGGCTGGACCTGGTGGCGTTGGGGACGGTCTGCGACGTGGTGCCGCTGACCGGGGTCAACCGGGCCCTCGTCGCCCAGGGGCTGAAACGCATGGCGGCGCGGGAAAATCCGGGTCTGGTGGCGCTGGCCGAGGTCGCCGGGATCGAGGGCCGGCCCGACGCCTACCATGCGGGGTTCGTTCTCGGGCCGCGGGTCAATGCCGGCGGACGGGTCGGCGGCGCCGATCTCGGCTATCGGCTGCTCTCGACCGACGATCCGGCGGAAGCGCGCGCCCTGGCCGAGACCCTGGACCGCCACAATGCCGAACGGCGCGAGATCGAGGCCGCCTGTCAGGACGCGGCGATCGCCGCCATCGACGGGACGGCGGGCGGCACCCCGGCGGGGCTGGTCCTCGCCGCCGGCGCCGGCTGGCATCCCGGAGTGATCGGCATCGTCGCCAGCCGCCTGCGCGAACGTTACGACCGGCCCGCCTGCGTCGTCGCCTTGCCGGACGGGGACGGGGCGGGGGACGCGAAGGGGTCGGGGCGGTCGGTGCCCGGCGTCGATCTCGGCGCCGCGGTCATCGCGGCGCGCCAGGCGGGGCTCTTGATCAATGGCGGCGGCCACGCGATGGCGGCCGGCTTCACGGTCGATCCGGCGCGGCTGGACGATCTGCGGGCGTTCCTGGACGAACGGGTGGGCGCGGCGCTGGCGGCGGCGAGCGGCGGGCCGCGCCTGTCGCTGGACGGGCTGTTGATGCCGGCGGCGGCGGATTACGACCTGGCCGCGCTGATCGACTCGCTCGGGCCGTTCGGCAGCGGCAATCCCCAGCCGCGCTTCGCCCTTCCCGCTGTCCGCGTCGTCAGGGCCGATCCGGTCGGAACCGACCATGTGCGCTGCGTTCTCGCCGGGCCCGGCGGCGGGCGGTTGAAGGCGATGGCCTTCCGCAGCCTGGACGGCCCGCTGGCGCCGGCGCTGCTGGACCGCAAGGGCGCCGCCCTGCATATCGCCGGGACCCTGCGTCGGGACGAATGGCAGGGCCGGCGCGCCGCCCAGTTCTTTATCGAGGATATCGCCCGGCCGACGGCGGCCTGACGCGGGGCCGGTATATCGGTCCCGGCCGCGCCAAGGGCTTGATTTCGCGCCCCGGCCCCGCTAATCAGACGCCTCGCGTCCCCATCGTCTAGAGGCCTAGGACACCGGCCTTTCACGCCGGCAACACGGGTTCGAATCCCGTTGGGGACGCCATTTCCCTTCATCG
>Ga0070728_10001599_pt1 | contig 32560 bp, 18 predicted proteins | sample tdDd471_FD_66723 | JGI IMG/M metagenome (GOLD analysis project Ga0070728, IMG submission 66723) | Marine sediment microbial communities from the Atlantic coast under amendment with organic carbon and nitrate - tdDd47.1 | ecosystem: Environmental > Aquatic > Marine > Coastal > Sediment | place...
TGGTAATAAGTTGTAGCCGTAAGTGGATCTGTAGTATAAGTAGCGCCCGTGGCACCTGCTATATTGCTATAATTAGTTCCGTCGGTGCTAATCTGCCATTGGTAAGTAATATCGCCTGCACCGCCTGTAATTGATACACTCATAGTACTTGTTCCACCTTCACAGATTGTATCATCACTTGGCTGAGCTGTAATTACAATATCGGGATTAACCGTTACTGTCGCTTTAGCTGATGTTACATCATCACAGCCACTAGCACTTGCACTAACGATTACTTGATAGTAAGTCGTAGTTGTTAAGGCATCCGTAGTATAAGTAGGATCGGTTGCGCCAGCTATGTTGGTAAAGTTAGTGCCATCAGTACTAATCTGCCACTGATAAGTGATATCGCCAGTGCCATTGTCAACCGATACACTTAAAGTAGAGGTTCCACCTTCACAGATCGTATCATCTGTGGGTTGAGCCGTGATCACTAGATCAGGAACAACCGTTACTGTAGCAATCGCTGAAGTAACCGCATCACAATCACTGGCACTCGCACTAACGATTACTTGATAATAAGTGGTCGCTGTTAGTACTTCAGTTGTATAAGTATCGGCTGTTGCACCGACTATGTCTGCAAAGTTAGTACCATCTGTACTAGACTGCCACTGATAGCTAATCGTTCCTGCGCCACCCGTAACCGTTACACTAAGTGTTGAAGTTCCACCCTCACAGATACTGTCATCTGTCGGTTGAGCCGTAATAGCTATATCGTCCAATACTGTAATCGTAGCTTGACCAGAAGTAACACCTTCACAGCCGTTGGCACTCGCATTAACTAGTACCTGGTAATAGGTCGTAGCCGTAAGTGGATTTGTAGTATAAGTAGCGCCCGTGGCATCTGCTATATTGCTATAATTGGTTCCGTCTGTACTAATCTGCCATTGGTAAGTAATATCTCCTGCACCACCTGTAATTGATACGCTAAGCGTTGAGGTTCCTCCCTCGCAAATTGTATCATCACTAGGCTGAGCCGTAATGACTATATCTGGGTTAACCGTTACGGGTACCGCATTCGAAACAGGATCATCACAACCTTCAACGTCATCCGTCACGACCAATTGATAATAGATAGTTCCTGCTATACCGGTCGGAGCAGTATAAGTATCCGCGGTAGCACCTGCTATATCAATATACGGCCCTGCCTCGTCACTACTAGATTGCCATTGGTAGGAGAAAGTTCCCGAACCTCCGCTTACCTCACTACTTAACGTAGCCTCCCCATCGATACAAACTTCAGGGTTATCTACAGAAATAGTTACCGCAGGGTCAGGATAGACAGTAACCTTATACTCAATATAAGGCTTACATAAGTCTCCTAGCGGCAAAATATCGCCCAATGGCAACACATTCAAAACAGCATATACATAGTAAGTCACAGGCTCGGTTCCACTTTGCGGAAAGTTATCAGAGATAATTGATCCCAACAATGGTGGAATCAAGAACCCTCCAAGATCGACAGCAGGGCCTGTTGGGTCATAAGGATTGGTCTGAGGGTCATCAAACCTTAAGAAGTCAATTCCAATAAAACCCAATGGATCGATTACTTCCAGTCCGAAAGTGACCTCGCCACCAGAACAAATGAAAAATTCTTCTCCTCCGAAAGCAGCCAATCCTGTTTCATCGATAGTCAATTCCACTTCGTCCGTATCTGAACACCCATTTTCATCTGTTGCAGTAACGGTATAAATGGTTGTCTCAGTTGGCGATACGGTAATAGATGGCCCTGTTTCTCCCGTGCTCCAGGTATAGATTACATCCCCTGTTCCGCCACTTGAAGTAGCAGTAAGCGTAGTTTCCTCCCCTTTACAAATCGTTTCGTCATCACTTGCCAAAACAGTGATCTCAGGGAAAACAGTTTTCGTTACAATATTAGAAGCCTCACTATCACAGCAGTTAGAAACAACTCTTCGGTACTGTGTAGTTGTAGTGATCGTCTCGGGGTCATAGGTTTCGCCCGTTGCCCCACTTATATCCGTCCACGCTCCACTTGTTCCTTCTCTAGACTGCCATTGGTATTGTAATTCAGAATCGTCCAAATCACAACCAGCTCCACTTACTAATTCAATTTCTACGATCTTGTTCGCACCATACTGCTCACCTACACCAACAGGCCCTGAACAAGAAGTATGAAATTCAATACTCTGCAACAAAGTACCTCCTTGCGTGTCGAAAATTAATACATGCGTTTCTCCTCTCAATCGACTTTGGCCTCCATTAGCCGCATCAATGACATAGGTTTCATTCAGATTCACGGTTCCTGAAAACCAGATCAAACCCGAATTATAATTTACTTTATTACTCGCTATGATATATACCGTGGGATCAAAAGCAGGGTTACCAGAACAAGCCGTGATATCATCATTCTGAGAAGTAGTCGTCGCGCTACAACTTTCACCAGTATATTGCATGGTCACAGTGACAGGCTTATCTCCGCCATCTGAAAAACAACAATTGATAATACAGTTCGGGGCTGAAGCAGCCGTTAGTACCGTAATTTCAGAGGGGTCAAAAGGGCCACAGCTATCTTCATCATTACCAATCGTTCCCGGATCGTCTATATCTCCATTTACGACAATAATGCTCTCATCTGAATTTGAACAGCCATTTCCATCGGTGTAGGTATAAGTCAGGGTGTGAATACCAGGTCCCGCTATCGCAGGGTCAAAGTTGGTCCCAGATACCCCAGGTCCCGAAAAGGTTCCTCCAGAGGGTGAAGCCGAAAGACTTACTACCCCATTATTTTCACATACCTCATCAAGGTTTGGAAAACTAACTGATGGTAGGTCATTCACCACCACATTTACATCCGCTGTATTAGAACAGCCATTTCCATCGGTATAAGTGTACGTGATAAGATGTGTACCTACTCCTGCCGTGCCTGGATCAAAAGTTCCTGTAGCTGCATTCGTAATACCAGTGCCGCTAAATGTTCCTCCGGATGGGCTGGCGGAAAGTGAACTTGGTGAATCATCTACACAGAATGGACCGCCACCGTTGAAAGTAATGATCGGTGCATCCAATACAGTAACCGTTACATCATCTACATCAGTACAGTTATTGTTATCAGTTACTGTCACCGTATATGTAGTCGTAGATATTGGACTTACCTGAATACTTGCTGTCGTCTCGCCCGTACTCCATTCATAATTTACTCCTCCCGTCGCGGTAAGCGTAATAGCTCGACCACTATCTTCACATGTGCCTTGTCCTATATTAGCCTCGAATGGGTAATTGTGAATTTCTCCACTCTTGTGCGTGAAAGAGGCCACAATTACCTGTCCGTTAATATTGCCGGAGCTATTTTTTGTCAATGCTGCATTAGGTGCCAAAATGGTACCATTAATCGTCTGGCCACCATTCATCGTCAGACTGCTCGCATTGTAGAAATTCCAAAGAATGTATCGCCCTTGTGCCCCACTGATGCCTGCAAAAGTTGGCAGGCTCCAAGTAAACGAACTTGCATCTACATTGATAATCAGCGGCTGGGTCCCGGATGGGCTATTAGAAAAAGTAAGCTGATTGAAAGCGCTCAAATTACCACTGGTAATATTGATCACATTGACGCCAGCTGAAAGCGTAATCGTACCATTACCAGAACCACCACTAATGCTTGTTGTCGCTGGCAAAGCAGAAATACTGGAAGAGTTACTCCTGAAAGTAGAAAAATTGCTAGCAAAATTGATGACGCCCGATTGTCCAACCGAAGCTTCCGGTTGACTTAAAGTCAAACTGATTTTGGGATTGCTATCAAAGCCATTCGGTGTTATTCTTGTATTAACAGTGGATCCATTGAGTTCAGAAAAAACATTTGATCCCGTTAGATTTCCAATCTTAGTATAGCCACTATTCAGTACGTTGATTCCTGATCCACTATTGTAGAATACACGGCCACCTACAATCAGCGCAGAAGGATTGGCATCACTACCATCTATGAAATTTCCCGCAGATTGTAGTGCTACATTATAATTGCCATTAATCGTCAAATTACCACCGGCAGCAACGGGGCCTTCCGACTCACCACCTTCTACCGTCATGTTTCCTTCTACAAAAGCATTAAACTCAGAAGCCGTACTGGTAATAATGCTATTCGAAAATTCTAAACACTCACATATTTCCTGATCTCCTCCTGCATTAGCTGTTGGATTGGGATTAACAACTACTTCAATCTCATCCACCGCAGTACAGTCATTCTCATCGGTCACCGTCACTGTATAAGTGGTGGTAACAGTAGGATTGACGGTAATACTAGTTGCGGTACTTCCTGTATTCCACTCGTAAGTCAAATCACCAGTCCCACCAGTGGCGGTCACGTTCAGTGTCACGCTCTCACCATTACAAATAGCCTCATCACCAGCAGGAGTAATGGTGGGGCCTGGCTCATCTACTAAATCAATCGTTCCTTCTGGGAAAAATTGATAACAAAGTGATGAAGCGTCACCCGTACAGTTTACATCTGTCCATTTCTTGATCCGGTAAGAACCTGGCGCCAAACCTGTAAATACAGGAGAAGTCTGCCAACCTGTTTGCCAATCATCGATGGTATAGTTATAAAGTCGGTACACCAAGCATACCCCACTAGGATTGCTAGTTACTGTTCCTGTAATCGTACCATTGTTTTCACCACAAGTAGGGTTGGTAGATTCGATATCCAGCTCAATAGCCTCATATACTGTTACTACTACTTCTTCTACTGCTTCACAATCATTTTCATCGGTTACCGTCACACTGTAAGTCGTAGTTGTCACTGGACTTACCGTAATCGTCGGTGTAGTCTCTGTCGTACTCCACTCATAACTTAGTGTCCCTACGCCACCGCTACCCGTTGCAGTCAAATCCGTACTTTCGCCTTCGCATATCGCTACATCAGGACTCACCGATACTCCTGGCGTGTCTTGATCGATGAGCGTTACTGTTCCTAAATCGACAGGACATTCATCATTCCCCCACCGTACCCAAATATCATAAGTCCCATCGGGCAAGTCGGTGAAAGAAGCTGAACCAGAGTTATCGGGCACTGTCATTGGATAAGTACTACCTCCATCTCTACTAAATTCTATAGCCGATCTGCCTGAAACATCTGAAAAACTAAAGGTAATTATCCCGTTATCTAGTCCGCAACTAGGATTCGTGGTCGATACGGAAACATCGGGCTCTACTACAACGGTTTTGGTCACGACGTTAGAATAAAAAGTACCACAGGTACTTGAAACAGCCTCCCTTCGGTATTGGGTCGTTTCGGTGATAGTGCCCGGGTCATAATTTACGCCCGTTTCACCCGATATGTCAGCCCAAGAACCCCCGGATGGTCTAGATTGCCATTGGTAACTCAAATCGCCATTGCTGTTCTCGGAAGAAAAATAAGTGGCAGGAATCGGACGTTCCAAAGTCCCACCAGGCAATTGCCAACCTACGGCTAGGTTATCACCGCCAGTACCTTCTTTCATCAAAGCCTCTATGTAATAAGTCTGCCCAGCTACCAAAGCAATGGAGCTAGATTGCTGCGAAGAGAACTTGGTCCATTCACGAGAATTTGTCCAACTGGAAACGGAAGCAATCTGTACTTTATTAGAAGGGTTATCATCCGTACTCAACCACAACTGACTTCCATCATCACTGGCAATCCAAAAAGTGTAATTACCTGTAGTTGGTGCACAGAGGTAAGCAGAAAGACGCTGGCCATAATTGTCAGCAATATTGGTAGGTGCTTCAAAAAGGTTAGTCAAAGTAGAAGTAGCACTCGGATTATTTGGATAATCAGGGTCAGCCACTAGACTGGAAATACTAGTACCGCTGATGCCATCATAGCGCTGCAATAAGATCGTACCATTACCGGGACAATCGGTACTTATTCCATAAGGGTCTGTTCCTACTATTTCTTCAGGATCGTAATCACCACATTCATTTTCATTCGCCGAAATGGAACCCGGATCAAACGTACTACAGTCCGCACATTCTACCGCTACATTTACAATACCCGAGAAGACATAAGACTGCCCCTTATGGCCAGGTGTCGAAGGACAACCCGTCGAACCTGAACTCGGACTATCTATTTCTACAGTCAAAGTAGTCGCACTGCCCGGTACATTATTCAAAGTAAAAGAAGGAATAGCCAAACAACAACCGCCTAAGGATAAATCAGGCCCATCCAATGTAACCGTCGATGAGACCCCTCCTGCAGATACCGTAATATTCAAAATTCGGCAATCAGTTGTTAGCTCTGAAATGGGTAAATCAACCGTAATATCTCTAGTCGAAAAATCAGAAGGAATGGTATAATCAAAGGTTTGGACACTTGAATAACCTCCATATGAAGTAAATTCGCCAGTCGTATAACCAGAGCTTGCGCCGGTATTCCGGAAGGCATAAACCATCACAGATTGCAACTTATCTTCTGTGCTAATATCTTCGTAGGTGATACTAGTAGTCGAACCGGTAACTTGCCCACGATAAACATAAACATTACTAAGTGGCCCCGGAACGTTGGCTCTGGCCATCGAATAGACATTACCACTCGCATCTTCAAAGAAAATCGTGCTTCCAGGATTCCCTCCTTTATAAATAACCTCTATAATATATTGAAATACATTCCCAGAACTAGGAATGTTCACCGTCGTCGTCGTTTGATTCTCCGCACCAGCACCATATAAATCCACTTCTTTCCCCGATCCACAATCAAAAGTATAATCCCCAGGATTAGTAGCAGGGTTTCCACAATCTATCGTCACTTGATAGTCTTCTACCTCACCCCCGGTCTCCGCCGCTGTCGGACTGTTAATCTGGCTATCATCAATTCTAAATCGAGCATAGGTCGTACCACAAGTTGCATCGGCAGGTACATCGAAAGTAAAAGTTAAATTCTGAACAGAATTACTAGGCGACCCCACCACATGGTTATTGATAATCTTTTCGCTGCTACTAAAAGAGCCATTGCCATCAAAATCAACCCATGCGGTAATGTAATCACTATTGTGACACTGATTGGTCACCGCAACTGTAATCTCTTGCTCCGTATTGGGAACCAATGTCGCTCCACCTACCCAAGTCACGCCATCTTCATCATCTAAGTTGTCATTATCATCACCCTCTGCATCATTACTATAAGCTGAAACCGTTTCTGAATCTACAAAAGAACCAAAATGAAGACGACACTCATCTTCAATGGGGTGATAAGGGTTTCCATAAGAGGCAGGGGCATCCGCATAATCTCTAACGGTATAACAACCCGTTTCGATATAGGGCTGTACAGTAGCCACACTGGGTTCGTAAATCACCAATTGCTCCGCAATCCCTCCTACAGCATAAGGTACTCTAGTGATCGCCAAGTTACACAGCCCATTACAGCTATTATTGGTATCTGAGAAATACCAAATCGCCGAGTTGATCGAAGAAAGCGAATAACCAAAATTAGCGCCTTGGCACATCACAAAAGCAATCCGCTCGGCCGCTAATTCTTTTTCCGCATCGGTAGCCGTACTGGTACTACCAAAAATCGTGGTGTTAATCGTGAGGTTATCAATACCGACCTTTCTATCAAACGTAACACTACCATAAGGATAACCCTGCGCGGGTGTTGGCTCTGTTAATTCAAAATTCAAACAGTACGCACGTACCGACGTTTGCATAACACAACTATTATCTACATATGCAATACAACCTAAATAATCATCGTCAGCAAAAATGTAAGTGTCAGGATCGAGATAAGACCTATCTATCGTAATATTTTGATTATCGCAATTGGTATAACTAAACGTCCCTACCCCACATGCGCCTCTATCATTGAAGTTACAGCCATGTCGTAGCAGATACTCCTGCTCGATCGTTTGCGCCATGCAACCATCCGCTTCCCGCGTGATCGTAAATTGTTTATAAGTACCGGGAATCATCATATCCAGAATGATACTACTACCGCGTTTCCGCAGTCCAGTATAGCTTCTCTCCACTTTATCTCCTTTCAACATCCGAAGGGAATAGGAAGAGGAAAGCTCAACATCCTCATTTAGGTTGATAATGATCTGACCATCTCCCGCACCGCATGCAGACTCAGCACGGATAGTAACAGATTCAATGGAAAGAGAGGAACAAGGTTCTACCGTCACAGTGGTCGCCTCTCCCTGCGTGGCCGCAGTCTGCCCATTCCCCCCAAAAGGGAGGCCTAACAGAAAAAGAGAAAGCAGTAAGAAAAGCGTAAATTTCTTAGGATGACTGTTGTTCAAAAGGGATTGTTCAAGTACGTACACGTTAATCATAGTGTTGTCGTGTTATTATCAATATTTAGGTCGTCTTCAAATACAATATAAGCCCCACCCTAACCAAATTAGGGGGAGCTAGCATAGTTAGCTCTCTACTTGAATGCCTTGTGTTATCCTAATTATACAGCATAATCACAGGGAGGACATTCAAGTTTAGCTCAGTTGATAAGACTGTATCACATTGTTCTTCGAAAGTGCTCGTCCAGGAGGACAGAAAAATTGACGAGTCTAGAAAGAAGAGAAGAAAACGTGTACGTCCATAGTGTTTCTGTTTACTGAAAATTGTGTTGTTCTAAAAAAGAAGTTACCATAAGATGATACTCCAGCTTAGTAAAGACCTGCTAGGGGGATATTGAGAAGTTTCTAGATAAGAGGGTCATTTTAGCCCTCAAGAGGGTTTGTACATATTAGGGATGTGGGGCAAATATAGGTGTTAAAATTTTTTTTTACTTATTTATTCTTTCATTTTTCTAAAAATTGTGACAGATCAAAATTCCTTTGTCTTCTCTTTGACTATTTCCGACATTCTGTCTCACCTATAATATGAATGGTACGATCATCCTAAGCCCCTTTAAAATCAATGGTTTTCTAGATTATTTTGCAGGACATCTATCTCAAATAACTTTTCTTGATTGAATAATCTTACGCGGACGCCTGCTATTTGTTACATTTTCTCGGTGGAGTAGATATATTTATTTTTCACTAAAGTGTACAATTTTCTGACTCCACATGCCTTCTACTGTAGTCATTTGAAGATATAGAACCCCTACGGGCCAAGCTCCTTGCCCGATGGCTAGTTCATGCAGCCCACTATCTAAGATCAGTTCTTGCACGAATAATTGTTGCCCATTGGCAGTAAATACCTGGAACCGTACTGCTCCCGATTGTCCTAATTCAAACTGAATCTTGGTTTCATCGACAAAGGGGTTCGGATAATTTTGCAAAAGTGATGTTGAGTAATTCAATGGAGTAGTCTCCACTATATCAAGCTTCAAGTTCAATTGATCATTTTCAGTGCCGTAGGCTTCCGCAGCTGTGAATCCTTCTAGGCTGATGTGATCACTCAGGATACCTGCTTGCTCGGTCTCCACATCCAACTCCAACAATAAAACTTCTTCTTCTATAGCGGACAAAACATCGCCTGAAGATGGATTCCAACTAATCGTAAGCACCCCATCTTCCTCCAAGAATCTTGTTCCCCAATGTCCCTCCTCCAATAAGCCCGTCCGAATCCCCTCTACCCTCATCACCTTTCTATCCAATTGAAGGCTAAATTGAAATCCTTTTAAGGCTTCTGCACTTTTAATAGAAACAGGTATGCGTAGTGGTTCACCAGCCTCCCACTTAAGTTCGGGCAAACTGATAAAGGAAGTAGCGTCATGCCTGATCAATAAGTCATCATTCCGGCTAACAGAAGTGGCAACGCTATTATTAACATCCCCTACCTTGAGCCCAGTAAAGTCGATACTGGCGGCTTCTATGGCGTTGAGGTTATTCAAACTTACACCCTCAGGAAAATGACTCACCCAAGGGTTTTGTGGGTTGGGAAATACAAAATCATCATCGATAAATCGCCAACTCGTATTATTAGCCAGCTCTTCATCAATCCCAAGAATCAACCTGCGCAGCGAAATCAAATCAATCGTGGTTACATTACCCGAGTCATTAATATCAGCTGCTAGCAGTTTGTAGGGAGAATCGAGGTAAGCTACCCCTAGAATATGCTTGGTGATCAAGATAAGATCAAAAGTGGTTACCCCTCTTAATGGATCTTCATTCCAATGCGGTGCTACCGTATAATCATAACCCGCTTGTATATTGCGCAATTCGTACACCCCTCCCGCTCCTGTTTCAGCGGAAGCGGATGGAGCATTTTCTCCACTCAACAATACCGGCACCCCTACGATAGGAACACCTACTTCTGATTGAATCGTCCCGCCTATTGTAGCGGTCTCTCCACAAGCTGCCTCCAAATTATCCTGTACCAAAATGTAAGTCTGGCATTTATCAAAATTGGGGCCACCTTGTGAGCCATCTGGTTGTACCATATAAGGATTACCAGCCTGGTCCCAGGAGTAAATCTCGACGGCGACCGATGGCATATCTTCGCAGGTAAATACTAGGCTAGTTTGATCTCTAATTACCTCCTCCCCTACTACATTAATGGAGTACTCCAATGGACCTAGACAATCCGTCGTTCGGCTAGCCAAAAAGTCAGTCGCCCAAATCACACCAGCACCAGTGTCCGCAATTCCATCCCCATTGACATCCGTGCCAGGTTCTACCGGAGATAGCTCAATCGCCAAGCCATTGATACAAATTGGCGGCTCAATATAACAGTCCACCACATCAAAAGGCAAATCCGTTCTACTGGTATTCCCACAACCATCCGTAGCAAAAACAACAAAGGCGTGAGAACCAATAGGATACTCTCGAATCACCCGAAACTTGGGATATTCTCCATCAATTCCCTCCGTAGGTACGTCCTCATCCAATTCGCCATCAAAATTTTCATCATAAAAAATCTCAAAGCTGATATCCAAAGGAGAGCAAGCTTCAAAAACTAGAAAAAAGTATTCTACGGGAGCTTTACAGGTTTCATTATTGAAACTGCAGAAAGGAGGTGGCGGCGCAAAAAACACCGAAGGAGCCGTATTATCGTAAATTTCCAATACCTGGGTATATTCCCAATAGCCATTGGAAGTCACCTCTCGCCAATAACCTTCCGGATTGCTGGTTCCATCACAGTCGGTTCCTTTTTCTCCTGCTCCTGGGATATGGTTAGCTTGATCATTGTCTCTATCTACAAAAGCTCGACCATCTCTATTGATCAGCCACACGGCTTCATCTCCTACTTCTCCATCACAGTCTTCTTCTCGACTGATGACCACCGGATCAGATTCCCCATCGTATTCGCACCAATTAATTACTCGAAAAGTACGATTGACGATGAAACAGGCATCTGGCGATATATTGAATATTTCATCCTCTACACCAACGGCCAACAAATCACAACCTACTTCATAAGTCATAATGGTATCCGGTGCGGGCAAACCACATTCGGCCCTGGCATCTTTAGGGAATAAAATTTCATACTCATGTGCCAATCCCACGGTAATCGTCTGTTGACAAATTCCGCCTGCCTCATTTCCTACCCCATCTACCACACTAAAAGTACGAATGATCTCTCCTTCGCCGCATTCATCCAAGGCCACCACAGGAGGCAATTCTTCCCAGGTAGCGGCGCAATTATCAGCGACAGTAGGTACTCCAAAATGATCTTCTAATAATGGAAATAGAATAGAATCATGCTCGAAGTAAGGCAATTCATTGCACAGAATTGTAGTATCATGCGGCGGAATACAAGTTGGCAATATTTTGTCTTCGATGAGTATATTCAACCAACAGCTTCCTTCATTACCAGCTAGGTCGGTTACCAGCAATTCTACCTTAACCAGGCTATCGAGATCGCAGCAATTAAATTCAACCCTCTCTCCCCATGGGGTATAGGTTTGGGCCGTATCTTGACAGGCATTCTCTGCACCAATCCAACGCCGCACTTCCATCTGGTCGATACCGCATTCGTCCCAACTCCCTTCATTGACCATTTCAGCCGATACTTGTGCTAAGCCTCTAGTATCTAATGAGACATTCAGCACATCATCACAAGCGGCTACTGGAGCCGTTGTATCTATTACTTTAAAGGGACATTCAGCAATGCTTTCATTGCCACAATCATCGGTCACTGTGTATCGGAAATAATGCACACCTAATGGTACCTGGCTGATATATCGCGGAGATCCGTCATTGGGCACCTCCGCCAAGATTACTGCCGGCTCACCCTCGACGGGATAGCTAACCACTTGCGAAATCACCTCCCAGGTCTCTGAACAGTTATCTTCTACTTCGGGATTGGGCACCCACAAACTGCCATAACAATCAAAAGGGCCGATCTGGAAAACCAAAGTATCTCCATTGGCACCATTCGTAGGACAGTAGATGGTGGGAGGCGTAACATCGCCAATTTTAATTGTTTGGAAGAATTCCATGGAATGATCAGGACGACACCAGTCAACAACTTTCCAGGAACGGATAAACTGGTTCGCATTACTACAGACCTCAATGATTGGACTGTCTTCATAAAAAGCAACTAGGTTACATACTTCAGGAGAGATATCATATTCCCCAAAAGCAGTCTGCACCTTAGGCCAGCCCGTGAAGTCAGGATGTGGATAGGCATTTCCATCTTGTGGATAATCCACATCGCAAGAAACATAGGCCACCGTACTGGGACTAATCACTTGTTCGATACCTGGTGTCTGAATCAATATCGTTTGTTCACAGCTAGTCGAGTTACCACTTGGGTCTGTAGCCGTGAATATTCTGTTGATAGTATTGGCCTCGCAATCTTCTCCCGATTGTAACTGATCGCTAATGCAAATTTCCACGGGTTGGCAATTTTCCACCAAAGTCCCATGCCATTCTTCATCTCCAGCATGTGGATACCCAAATGGATAAATCCAGTTCAATAGACTGTCTAGCGCAGCAGCGGTTTCTTCATCGCTAGGATAAACCACCTCCCCTGCTGAATCCAATTGATAGCAGTGTGGAGTACCTTCCGGCAAATGACTAATTAACAGCCGATCCTCATCGCTACATAATACGCTCTGGACACTAATAGCTGGGCAAGTCAGAACCGGCACCTGCGTGTCGATGGCATCCAAAAAGCCAGCACAAGAGAAGAAAGCATCATTCGTCCTGCTCGGTTCAAATCTCCAATGATGAAGGGCTAAAGAACAAAGGGCCTCTGCCCCAACTGCTGTACGAACTTCAATGATCAACAAAGCCCCAGCGGGTAAATCTTCCGCTACAGCACCCGCTTCGAGTCCATCACTGGTATGAATCACTTCCACCAAACCATTGGCGCGAGCTAGATATACCATAAAGAAAGGAGCTACTCCTTCCCCCGTATAATTCCAGTCAAAACTAAGTCGACCCGATAAGGGAACTTGGCGTAGCGCCACCGCATAACTATCCCCTTCTCCGGCACCAATGTCCACCTGCAATTCCGTTTCTGTCCAACTCAATTCCGCATTTCCACTCGTAGAATGCTTCCATTGATCAATAGCAAAGAGGCCATTAAAGCCATCGCTGGCCAAATATTCTTCTCTAGTAATTTTATATTTAAAGACTCCAGCACCATCCAAAAGTGAGCCATTTGAAGGATCCTCATCAGAAATAGCAATCACAAAGTCGGACGCTTCCAAACAACCAAACTCTCCCTCCAATAGCATGTCCGGTGTAATTTGCACCTGACAGCTCTCTCCTACCGGTAATTGTAGGGTATCGTTGCAGGCCAAATGAATGGGTGGATAAGGAGTGGAGGTAAAAGAAACATGGAATGATCTTTGCAATAGATTCTCAGGTGTGAGCGCTGCTGATAACAGCACTTCGTATTCTCCTTCAGGAGCTAGGAAAGCATAGGTGGTAAGCTCATTATGTGCATAGACAGGATAGATCGAGACATTTTCACTAGGGCTTACTTCAAAGCCAAGGGATGGAGGCACTTCACAATCAGTTTGTATGCCCGCTTCAAAATATAGTAATCCGATACCTGACTGGCAGGGATCAATGTCGTGGGTAAGTGCTGTGCTTGGCCCTACAATAGTTGCCTCACAAATAGTTACACTTCTTCCAGTCCAGTCGCCGTTGGCTAAAACGGGATAGTTGCTAATTCCAAATAGCAGAATAAGTAGCCTTGTTGCATTCGCCGTCAGTCCTCGCTTCATGACTTAAACCGATTGTGTTTATTTATGGATAGACCCCTGGAGCCCCATCCATGTTATTTTTTACATAGGGATGTATGTACTCACTCTTGCGAGAAACATGAGCAGATGAAATCATTGATAGTTTGCCAATGAGCAAAATGATCTATTTCTGCTGAGCTAATCTCAGTTGTTTTAGTTTTAATAAACCAATAACCTATCAAAGCTAAATGGGGAGTGCTAACGTGTGGTTCAGTAAAAAACTGCTTGTAGGAATGTAGATAAATTCCAAGGTCTCATGCCCAAAAAAGAGGGGAAGACATGATACTCTGAATATTGCGGAAAAATAGTAAATTTTTATATAAAACTAAAACGCAATGTGAATTTTAACTTGGAGTTTAGTGATTTTCAGTAGGTCTCGTTTATTATGCTTACTCTTTTTAATCCCGAAGGTTGCAGAAAGCGGTTATTTTTTGGTCAGCAATTTAATCTTCTGATTTTCCTCCTATTCTAGCCAGTCGCCCTAGTCTATTATACTTGCTAGACTGGATAGGTTTCGCCCTTAGCGTTTTGGGCTACTAACAGAACCAGGGCTATAAAAAATAAGAAGTGTACAAAACCCATATTCGTCCTAGTATTGACAGTATATTATACGTTTAGATCATTATTTTTGAAAGAAAATAGCAAGATGTCTATAAAAAATCACACCGAACTTACTTCATCCCGCCAAGCATCCTTATCCTATCCTTTCCGCTGCTTATTTCCGTTATCTAACAAAATACTTGTTGGCGTATTAACTTTGTTTGGACTTACGGCATTTACAGCTGTTGACCGTATTGAAACGGGTAAGCTAGTCATTACGGTCGATAACATCAATAAGACGAAAGGTACGATATGGATTGGTCTTTACAATTCGGCCGACAACTACCTTATTAAAGAGAAATCAATTCTAAAAAAGATCGAGGTAAAGCAAAAAGGGAGCAGTCAATTGGTGGTAGATAACCTTCCTTTTGGCACCTATGCCGTAGCCTTATTTCATGATATCAATGCCAATGGTGAGATGGATAAAAATCTCCTGGGAATCCCCTCCGAGCCTTACGCCTTTTCCAAGAAGCCAAAATCAAAATGGCGCATCCCTAAATTCGATGAAGTAAAGTTCCATTTTTCAAAAGATCGACAACAACTGAAAACCAAACTAAAAAAATGGTGGGATTAGTCTTAGTCCTTTTGTACTTTTGGTCGTAACGAAGCGAGCAATTATGAAGGTATTGATCATTGAAGATGAACTCCCTGCTGCCAAGCAACTGCAACGACTCATACAGCAACACCGCCCTCAAACTGAGGTATTGGCCGTACTCGATAGCGTGGAAACAGCCATCGAATGGTTGAACACTTACCCCAATCCACAACTTATTTTTATGGACATCCAACTGGCGGATGGCCTAAGCTTTGAGATATTCAAACACGTTCGTATCAATGTGCCAGTCATCTTCACCACTGCTTTCGATCAGTATACGTTGAAGGCCTTCAAAGTCAATAGTATAGACTACTTACTCAAACCGATAGACCCTGAAGAACTACAGGCCGCTATCAGCAAATTCGAAGCGCATTACCTCCAGCCCCAAACCCATCATCCTCAAATGTTAGAGGAGATGATGCGATCCATCTACCAGCCCTCTTATAAGCTACGCTTTCTGATTAAGATCGGACAACAACTGTCCTTTATCCCTACCCAACAGGTAAACTACTTCTACTCCCATGATGGCTTGGTATACCTGAGAACACAGCAAGATAAAAAGCATTTGATTGATCAAACCCTGGATCAACTTCAGCAGGAGGTTGATCCCAAAAGCTTCTTTCGAATCAATCGAAAAGCGATTATTCGTATTGAAGCCATCGCAAAAATCCACCCTTATTTCAATAGTAGACTTAAATTATCGGTAGAGCCCCAGGCTGAATTCGACCTCATTGTGAGCAGAGATCGCGTCAATAACTTCAAACAATGGCTGGATGGGCAATCCTAATACCGCGGGTACTATATATTTTTTACAGTATCTGGCAAAATATAATTCCATTTAGTCCCGTTTTCTATAATATAATTTCAATTACCAATCGAAAGAACTAACCTTCTTCTCTAGGCTCCAGTCTCAAATCATATTAGGCAAAAATACATTTGTCTAATTGCTTTTTTTATGCAAATTTTGCATTAGTAATGCTTTTCTCCAATAAACCTAGTAAGTTATCCTATGAACCGAGAACATCCTGAAAAGTCCATTCCACGTGATATTGTCATTGCTTTCGTGATTTTTCTAGCTTGTATTCTGTTTTCCATGCTTTACCAAGTAAAGACGACAGGAGGCATTGTTGGACTTTATTAACGAGATCCTTTATCAAGTTACAGTTGGATAGGCAACAAAAGAAAAGGGACGGCATTGCCGTCCCCTTGTTATTTCTGGTCTATTCTTAATCTACTCCTTAGAGCTTCTCCTTGATCATTATACGGCTGGATTTATCAAGCTGATGCCCAGTCAAAGATTCGTAAAGCGCCTTGTACTTCGCATGCATTTCTGCTGATAGTTTATCGCCATTCACTTTGAAAACTTTATCACTCAATTCAAAGCGATACTTTTCTCCTTTTTGAATCAACTTATCTTCTCTGAGTGCCTGCTCTAAACCATTTTTGACCTTTTGATTGAAAAAATCAAAATTGAAGTCCATCGCGATATCTAGGTCGGTCTGGAGGTTCATCGTCATCTCTTGCAGCCGCTCTATGTTCATCTGCATACTTTTCATCAAACTGAGCGAATCCATCTTGAAAGCAAAGGCTAAATCCTGTAAATGGGCTAATTCATTATCCAAGTCAATGTCAAACGACCAACGCTCATTAGGCTGAGCGGGGACAGAGTCTAACATCTCTGGTAACAAATCGGTACTTGCATACAAGACAGGAGGCACTACAGCAGGGATAGGAGCAAGGCTAAATCCACTCCCTTTTGCCTTTTCCACTTTCTTGATTTTTTCCTTTTTCTCTTTCTGCTTCGATTTATCCTTTAGCTTTTCTTTGTAGTACAACTTCGTTTCTCCTCCACTATGTGGAACGGGAGGGACAGGAGGTAATGGCGGAGCCGGAGGAGCTACAGGTGGAACCGCCGGAAGAGGTGCGGCTTGTGGTGCAGGAGGTGATGGCGCCACAGGCGAAACTGGGGGAGGTGGCGGAGGAGGTGGGGGTGGTAAATCCGCAATCAAATCTCCAATAAAACCTTCGTAGCTGTCCAATTCCGCTTTGGGAATTACGTTGCCGTCAATCTTCAACTCCTGAATTTTGCCTTCTTCAATTAGGGCATCTACCTTTTGCCCTCTTCGCGTAACATTGAAGCGAACGCGGCCCTCCGGTAAGGTATCTGTCGCGGGTGGCGCGGGCGTAACAGGCACTGTCCGCAATACTTCTTCTACCGCTGGCGTAGCGATAGGTGCCGTATCTTCCGCTGACGGTGCAGAAAATGGCTGTCGACTAAGAGACATGCAACTTAGTCCGATGAGTAACAGTAGGGTGATCATTAACTTTTCCATAGCACTGGAATGATTGTGCGAAGGATGGAGTATACGACGAATTCGGTTGAGCAACTGCGTTTTGTTCCTAAATAAAGCCATGGCCAAGGCCTCTCCTTTAATGTGATCCTCTTGCAATTGCAGGAGAGATTTGGCATATACTAAGGAATTGCCGCATGCCTTAACAGCTAAATCATCACAGCAATTCTCACGCTCTACCCGAATCAATGCAGATATCCACCACACCGCAGGGTTAAAATAAAATAGCACTTCTATTATGGACTGAATAATGTTTAATAAATAATCTTGCCGCCAAATGTGGCTCAACTCATGCGCAAGAATCGCTTCCACCTCCTCTACACTGAGCCGATTGATCGTACCCAAGGGGAGTAGTATAATGGGCTTGAAGGAGCCAATGACCACGGGGATAGTTACACGACTGGATTCCAATAACTTAACCGATTGCTTTATCCCCATCTTTTGCATCAATCCCGCTAAGCGCTTCTCCCATGCAGCATCCAATGCAGCGACGCCTTGATACCGCAATCGTACCGTATACCCCAAGCCTCCGATAAGGCGCAGCGCAAAAAAGGCAAAGCCCACTAGCCAAAAACCGACAATGAAGGAGAGATGCTGGTCGAGGTAGCCTATGAAAGACTTACCCATTAGTGCCCAGTTAGAAGTAGCTTGCTCAGGCAATGGCAACTGCCCTTCTAAAATAAAACTACCCAGCATTTCCTCAGTACTACTGCCCAACTTATAGAGTCGATAAAAGTTGAAGACCGCTAGTAAAAACAGACCGAGCAAAGCACTATAAGCTAATCGATATCGCCAGGACGCAGATTGGCGCGGAAATAACCGCAATGCCAAACCCAAACCCAAAGCCACCAAGCCGGCTTGCCAAAAGGAATGCATTACCGTCCAGCCTAAAGCGGAAACAGCCGGCCCCGATAAATACTCAAAAAGTGAATTCATTGCTTGTCTTTTTCTTTTGCTTCAATCATCGCCTTAATGGCATCTAACTCTTCCCTGGAAGCCTGATGTTGCCCAAGGGCTTGCATGACCAGCTTAATCGCAGAACCCCGAAAAGCGGTGTCTACAAACTTATCCAGCAAGCCTCGCTGCGTCTCTGGTTCCGAAATGGCCGGGCGATAAATATGGGTTCGGCTATCCGTATTGCGCAGGACGAGCCCTTTCTCTGCCATAATTTGCATCAGTTTTAATGTCGTGGTGTAACCCACCTCTCGTTCCTTATTCAAGGTTTCATTGACAAATCGCACCGTGGACGGCCCGTTTTCCCAAAGTATCTGTAATATGGCTAACTCCGATTCGGTTGGTCTGGGTAAAGCACTCATAAGCAATCTATTTTATATACGAACAACTTCGTACTACAAATATATACGAAAACATTCGTAAGCGCAAATTTAAATACGAAACAATTCGTAAATAAATCGAAACGAAGAAATTGGCATCAAAAAACGGAAATACAAGGATAAGTTCCGCTTTTCGTATCTTTGACCATTATTTGTACAATTTAACAAAAGACCAATGCGATACCTTATTCAAATAGCCACCTTGGCTATGTTCTCAATGATTTTCTCTTGTGGAGGAGATGTGCCTACTAGCCAACAAACGGGCAGTGAAGCAGGCACAGACAGTACAGCAATAGAGGGTCAAAACACTACTGATAACGCTAAAGTCGCCAAAGCTAGCCACGATTGCGAAGTAGTGGGGAAAATCTTAGAAGGGAACCAAACCTGGCTGAGTGAACAAGATCTCTTGATCACTATACTTGCAGATGAGTCAACCGCCGATCCTGATTTTGGGGATGGGCACCGGATACTTGTGGTCACCGACACGAAGACTTGTGAGGAAATTCAAAGAGAAACTTTGCCCGTCAGTGGTAGCCCTGACTTCCCTTATTACATCGCCGAGATCGTTTACAATAATACAAGTCAGTTGATCGGCCTTAGAGGGGCAGACGTGATTTACTGCTATGATATCAATAAAAAACAACTCCTTGCACCGCTATCTCCCTCCTTTCTTACCGAACGGGTGACTGATGATGCACAGTCGGGCATGATCCAGCGATTGGAGGTATGGGAAAGTTACCTCATCGGCTATGCCCAAGATATGGGAACCTTTGTATTTGACTTCTCCGATAAAGCCGCACCTAAGCCTTTACTCCCCTATTCAGAATTTAAAACGCAAATGGGAGATTTTCACTCTCTTTTTCTTGTCCCATCTGCAGGAGACGCCTTACAAGGTATTATTCCTCAATACGACTACGATGAAGATGAGTTCAAAATTAATCCCCTATTTGATAAGGGTAAAAGCTTGAACACCAACTTACCCAAAAGTGCCCTAAACAATCGCTTTCTCGTATTGCGTGAAAAAGGGGAGGCAGGGAATGCGGTAGGTATTGATATGCAATCCTGCAAGGAGGTAGATCTGCCCGCAGATATAGCCGCCAAAAAAGTACAGGAAATATTAGACTGGCTCAGAGGTAATGCCAGCTAGCTGAGGCAGTTAGCGCATTATAGGCCAGGTATTTTAAGTTTGCATCGCTGCTATTTCAAGCAACGGGCAGAAAGCGCGTAAATTATACGCTTCAACCTTTGTTTATCCTAAGTAAAAGCCTATCTTTGCGGCCAATTTCTTAATTAAAAATATTCAGCATGTTCGCAATCGTAACAATAGCTGGTCAGCAATTTAAAGTAGAGGAAGGGCAAGAGCTCTTCGTCCACCAGCTAGAAGCCACTGAGGGCGACAGCCTCACTTTCGATCAAGTTTTGTTGGTCGATAATGCAGGTTCTGTCTCTGTAGGCACGCCGGTGTTGAGCACAGCCAAAGTAAATGCAACGGTTTTAGGTCATCAGAAAGGAGACAAAGTAATTGTCTTCAAGAAGAAAAGACGTAAAGGCTATCGCGTGAAAAATGGCCACCGTCAATCATTTACTAAAATCAAAATTGACAGTATCGCCGGCTAAGCGGCCGTCTATTTTTTAAACTTTAAAATTTTTAAACCATGGCACATAAGAAAGGTGTAGGTAGTACGGATAACGGCCGCGATAGTAATAGTAAACGGCTAGGTGTCAAATTATTCGGTGGCCAAGTGGCCCGTGCAGGTAATATCTTAGTTCGTCAACGTGGTACCAAATACCATGCAGGTGATAATGTATATGCCGGCAGAGACCATACGCTTCATGCAGCAGTAGATGGTAAAGTAGCTTTCAAAAAGAAGCGCTTAGACAGAACCTTCATCAGTATCATTCCTTTTGATACCGAAGAAGTAGTGGTGGAAAAAGCAGCGCCAGCTCCTAAGGCGGCACCTGTTGCAGCAGCACCAGTGGTAGAGGAAGCGCCAGCTCCCGTTGTAGAAGCAGCAGCGCCAGCAGTGGAAGAAGCGCCTGTAGTTGAGGCAGCAGCGCCAGCGCCAGCAAAAGAAGAAAAACCAAAAACTTCCAAATCTCAAAAAATTACCTTACCTTCCGGTAAGAAGATTAAACAAGATGATTTGAAAGTGGTAGAAGGAATCGGTCCTAAAATTGAAGGTTTGCTTAACGATGCTGACATCAAAACTTGGGCTGACCTAGCAGATGCTCCACAAGAAAAAGTGCAAGCTATTCTTGATGAAGCGGGTCCTCGTTACCGCATGCACAACCCTGCTACATGGGCCAAGCAAGCTGTATTGGCGAGAGACGAGAAATGGGCAGAACTAGAAGAATACCAGGATAAGTTGGATGGCGGAAAAGAGGTAGAGTAAGGCTTATCCACACTAATTCGCAATAGTTTTAGTTTTCATAGCTTTATATTTTGGGTCCTATCTTTGATAGGACTTTTTTTTTGCCCCTTTCTCAATAATCGATAGTCAATGAAAAGCGCCAGCCCATATTTTCCGTCCAGCCGCCGGGAAGATGTTGTGCGCCGTATCGATAGTAAGCTCCCACACCAAGCCCTATCCAGGCCACATTCAAGTAATTGATCCGAATGATATTATCTACCACCAAACCCGCTTCCAAATAAGGTTTTTGTAAATGCTTAAAGCTAGTACCTTCCGGCACATCGCTAGTCAGTCTTCCTACACCAACATTCTGCTCTACCGCAATTGCTGGCTGCAACCACTGGGTCCTAAAAAGCAATTTCCCAAACTCGTGCCGAAAGAAGATATGCACAAACTGATCCGATAAGAATTCATAAAAGTCCATCGTCTGGAATACGCGATCAATACTCAACCATTGGAAATCACGACCAATTCCACTACTATTAAACAAATAAGGTAAAGGCACCTCCCCGCTTACAGTCCCAGCCTCTACATACAACTGACTTTCCCCCAGGCCTCGCCAATAGCGCCGATAGCGCAAACTCGCCAGCCATTTATCAAAGTTCAGCGTTCCTGCTAAAAAGCCCTTCACCCCTTTGACATAACTCAGAGAGAGAATGGGAAATCGACTATCTTCGTCAGGTACTTTTGTCCCTAGAATGCCGATGTATTTTTGTCCGTAGGCATACCGCAGATGTACATTAAAAGTCGAAGCCGTAAATGCGGGAAAAGTCGTCACTGGCTCTTCTTCATTACTTCCCACTAAAGGGCTCCAACGCGCTTGCCCCACACCTAATTGCACATCCAGAAAAGGTAATACTTGCCCCTCAAATTGTACGCCTAATGCCTCCACTTCGCTCATCCGTTGTGCAAAAAAACGGCGGGTTAAAAAATCGGGTTCCAATGGAAAAACAATAGTTCCAGGCTCCTGGATATCATGACTATAGAAAAGATTCACCTGCAAGTCCAGCGCCCTATTCAGATAAATGCTTAAATCTCCTCCATATTTCCATTTTTCATCCTTAAACCCATAAGCAGCATAGCCTCCTATCGAGAAATGCTTGGATAGCTTATCACTCGTATACAGCCCTCCCCCTAGCCGAAACCCTTCAAAATCATTGAAAGTCAGCGCTCGCCGCAAACTAAAGTCCACCCAACCCAACGGCCAACGCCCATCCGATAAGGCTTTGGCTCGCCTCCACCAGCGATCTAGCTGATGCTTTTCCCCCAAGGTGTCCATGTGTACATAGGTGGCTTCTTCTAAAGGGCTAAGTCTTTCTGGCCGATTCGCCAACCAAATAGAATCAGGGGTCTGCAAAGCTTCCTCCTGGAGTACAACCCGCTCTTTAGATCGAAACGTCTTGGATGGATGCCCCGCTTTTATAGCTACTGCACTGACAAAACTCCGTCCGCTAGCCTGTATGCCTAAATAGGGACTCGGGTACTCTTCCCATGCCAGTCCAAAATGCAACTGCGAGGGAAACCACTGTCGGCCTTCTAGCTGTACATATTGCTGCTCGATGATGAAGTTAAGTTTTCGATCTTCTGCCGGTTCAGCTTTAACATTCTCGATGGCATAGCCATCCGAATGAATATGTAATAAGCCTTTTAAGCCATCAAAATTCTTAGCCTTTCTTGGATGATAGGAGATGATAAAAATAGTATCTGCCCCTCTATACAAGGAATCTTCCATGTGGAAAAAGTACTTCTTGGGGCTACCAGGGCTAACGGGATTGAGGAAATCTTTGTCAAATAAAGTCACCTGCTCTTCATAAAAGGCAAAGGGCTGCACCTGAGAAGCCAAAGCCACAAACTCCGCCTCCTTAAAACCGGATACCTTATTGTGAAGAACAGTCTCCAGGTATTGAGCGGGCTTTTGATACTTGCGCTCAGTAATCGATTCCATCAAAAATAAATGGTGAGCAGTGGCACTCTGACTAAATTTCTGGACATTTTGAAAGTAACGGGATTCCTTCTTATCCAAAGAATCTCGTTTCGCTAGTTTTTTCTCTAGTTTGTCGCTTTGTGGTAACCAGGCAAAATGCAATTTGTTATAGGTCTTACAGGAATAAGCGGCCAGCTTTTCTGGGTTATGGCGATCACGAGCGGCGATTACCTTCTTCATCACTTGATCGGCCGGGTTTTCTCCAGCAATCACCTCAATCGCAGCAATGTCGTAAGCTTGCGATACCAGTGCGATGCTTAAAAAGGCCGTAAAATTCATCGTATCTCCACTTACCCGACGGCGTTCATAGCCCAGGTAACTAAAAGTCAAAAAATCAACTGACCCTCCCGACCTGATTTCAAAACGTCCATCCAAGTCAGTCGTAGCCCCATCCCTTGGACTATCATTTATCATGACATTGACAAAAGAAAGTGGCTCACCTGCTTCATTGGTAACCACACCCCTTATTTGCGCACTTACATCAAGAAAAAAAAGAGAAGAGAATAAAAATAGGAGTTTAATTTTCATAGCCTGTTTTTCACTGTCGCCCACCCATTTTGTTTGGTGAAAACTATACCTACCTATTCATAACGACAGCAAAAAAATATTACACCTTCCACCAAAAACTTTAACCTTCACACTTTGCCAGGTTCGATCCAGAGGTGAAGTGGTGAATGTGTGAAGTGGTGAAGTGGTGCGACAACACCTGGATCTACACTTAACTTCACGATTTCAAGCTTTTCTGTATTTCTTTATTAGCTTTGACATTTATCCGATTTTTGTCGTTTAAAGATAACAACCAAACCGAAACCAACTGTCCATTATTCTGAGTAACCCCAATCTTCACTTCTTCACCCATTCACCCATTCACCTCTTCACCTCCTCACCTCTTCACCTCTTCACCTCTTCACCTCTTCACCTCTTCGCCCATGCACCTCCTCACCTCTTTCAAATCCTCCCCAAAGCCTCCTCAGGCAACCACCCCTGCGCTCCATCCTGCAACTGTACCTTCATCCACTCGCCAATTCGATCAATAATCGCCACTTTCACCCCTTCGTGCAAAGGGAGGATCACCGTGCTTCCCTCTTCCGGAGCAGTACGCAATCCATATTCAGCTTCCAACAGGATAGCAGTCCCTGGATTCCGTTCAAAACTAGCACGACCCGCCGAAAGGTAAAAAGGGATAATACTGACTACTAAGAGTATAGCCCCGATGATGAATCCCCGCTTTCGCTGGGTACGTTCGGCAGCCAAAAGCCAAAATATCAGCCCCCCTACCCCAGTCCAAAGCAGCAACAAGCCCAATACACTCCAGGTATTGGAGGAAAAGATCGATTGTAGCGATTGCTGCCAGCGGTCTAAAAAGAAAGTAGGCAAAGCTTGAATTTGATCCAGCTGTCGGCTTTGGGCCAATTCGAGATTGGTACGTACTGCGGCATCACGAGGAGATAACTTTAGCGCCTTTTCATAATACAAGATGGCCAAGCCAATCTTATCCTGACGATAGTAAGCATTCCCCATATTATAAAACAATGCTGCCGAAGTATAGCCGTCCTCTATAAAGCCTTCATAAAGTCTAAGCGCTTCTGCGTATTGCTTGGCCTGGTAAGCTTCATTCGCTTTCGTCCAATCCGTCGGAAGTTCAGCTTTTGCAGATAAGCCTATGGCCCAAAATAGGCCCAAAATTGTCATCAGTAAAGACCTTTTCATAATCATTCCTTGTTTGTACCAGATTTTTCTTTGCTCGGTGGTGGCCCCTTTTTCTGCTCTTGCTTTTGCCCCACGGGTTTTGCACTCGGACCTTTATTCTTTTGAGGTGAACCCTCGTCCTCTCCGACCACAGGTAAAGCGACTTGAGGCCTTGCTTTTTTAGGGGTAAATAGATCAGCCAAACTCATGGGCCGAATTTCAGATATCCAATTAAAGCCCGTCATCTTCAACCCTTCGTGATCGGCCTTCTTCATGGGATACATAGTCGCTTGCGGCGCATTGACAAACAAAATGCGTTCTATCTGATTATCCCCAAAGTAGAGTATCATATCACTACAGACCGTCTTATTAACCCCTACATATCCGCCTTCCTCATCCCTGGCATAATATACAGACTCCGCATTACCCTGCACATCCATTTTACGCAGGTTTCCTTCCGTAAATGATGCGATAATATTTTTCCCTTTTATTTGGTTGAAGAAATACTCATCCGGAGAGTTAATGATGAAACTCTTACTATACAAGTAGATCTTGTCTATATTATCATTGGCCATCTGCATACGTATCGTATCTGCTGTAAACTGTGTTGTATCTGACCAAATAATGGGATCGTAAAAAAACGTGAAAAGTGAATCCTGCGAATTATAGGTTAAGGAATCGCTCAAAGCTTGCAAATCACTTTTATAAATCCGCACATCCTGGTAAGCCTGCAATAAGCGACTACTATCACTGGCTATCGAATCTGTCTTAGTAGACAAAAGCGTATCAGCCGTCATAAATAAGGTATCTCCATCCACTAGGGAAATCAACAAAGGACGACCATATTCACCGCCACTGGCCTTTAAATAGCCGGTTGCTCGATTGTAGTCGGCTTGCTCACAAACGATCGTCAACTCAGCAGAAGTATCTTGCCAAATCACATTACCTTGTGCAATGCCTAATCCCAATTCTTCTCGAAAATCAACCTGATCCGCCAGGAGGATTTGCGGCGGATCACTTACTCTAGACCGGCCACGGGTGGAATAAACCTCATTCTTCGCATCATAAACAATTTCGTCGGCCACAATATCCTGCTCAGCATCCTTATACTTGGCATTACCGATCAAGGTAGATTTATCATTGAGTTCATCATATTGAATCACATCGGCTGTCGCTTTTCGCTCAGCTTCTTCAAAAATGGCATCTCCATCTAAGGTATAGGTCTTACTCGCGCCATCATACTTAATGACCTTTGCTCGACCTTTTTGTTCTCCCTTGATGAATTGGGCATTTTGGGTAAATTCTGCCAAGTTGTTTTCCGTATCATAAAACCCCGCCTCACAATAAATTCGACTGCTATCCGTACTGACTAAAGTAGGGCCCAAGAAGGTCACGACCTTGCTTTCCGTATTATACAATAAGGTATCCGAGCGCAAATTGAATTGAGGATTTACGACATACACACTATCCTTGAAATAGGCTTCATTTTCATTGACATAGAAGTACCCACGTTTACTGGTGAGTTGTGTTTCTCCATTTGTGAGGGTTGCCCCCGTCGTATAAGTAGCTACCTTTGTATTGAGATCGTAATGCAATTGGTCCGTAAACAATTGTTGCCCACCATTAACCAAAACGACTTCTCCATATAAATCAGCCTCCTTGAGCACGCCATCATAGTAGAGCGAATCCGAGAATATACTCGTTGAATCCCCTTGCTGAATAACTACCTGCCCGACAGCAATTACTACGACGCTATTTTCAATCGTAGCCGAATCACAGTACATAAATACACTATCCTGCCGAAGTTCTACATTGTAAATCAGCTTCTGGATAATGGTATCTTTACGCTTGCTGTACTCAAATACATCAGCATGATCGACATCAATCTTGGACTTGGACGTATCCTGCACCTCCTCCTGCGCCATGGCAGTGCCCCCCAGCAAGCCCGCTGCTATCGTCAAAAAGAATATTAATAATCGCTTTCGCATAATAGCTTTATCGTTTTCGGCGAAGTTTTATAAGTAGTGAGTCCGTTTCATACAACTTCGACAAATAAACGAACAAGAAAAAACAGAAGTTGACTTTAAATACATCATTAACCTTGCTTTAACCATCCCATACCATTCTGGCCGCTTCTTCTCCGACTTCCGCACCAATAGCGACTCCCATCCCTCCTAACCTTACCGCTACGGTGAGATGCTCACCCAGTTGCTTTACAATCGGTTTCTTTTGTTCTCCTACTCCCATAATCCCACTCCACCATTGTTCCACTTCAAATGGTGTGTCGGGAAGGATCGTTGTGGTCAAAAGCTGGAGCAAGGCATCTTTAATCTGCTGCGTAAATCCAAATTCAGCCGTTTCCTCTCCCACCTGGTCAAGGCACCTCCCACCACCGAGGAGGAGTCGGTTTCCAACATTGCGAAAGTAGAAAAATCCTCGATCGTAATGAAAAGTACCTTTAACTTTAAGCTGGGGAATTGGACGGGTGATCAAAACCTGGTTTCGAGCGGGGGTAACCGCTAAGGTAGGCAGTAATTGTCGCCCAAAACCGTTGGTCGCTACAATAACATGCTGTGCCTTCAACAACCAATCATCCGCTGTTTTTATCGTAACGCTCCCTTGTTCCGTTTTGAGTTCATCAATCGTAATGCCATTATAGATTTCTACGCCTTTCTGTCGCGCTAGATCTACTAGGCATTTCATCATTTTCCCCGTGTGAATCTGTCCCTCTCCTTTATTAAAAATCAAATGAGCTATACCCGCAAAACCAAAAGCTTCCTGCTGATGACTAGCCGGTGCAAAAATCCCCGGCTGGCCGGTAATCTCTTTTAGCTGTTGATTAAAATGAGGCATATAATGCAAACATTTCTCATATTCGGCACCTTCAGCGGATCGAAATAGCTCATATCCTCCCCAGGGCTTATAGGCAATAGCCTCATCTCCCAGGCGATTCCGCAAACGTTGCAAGCCCTTCCATCGCTTTTCTACCAAAGACCAGACTGCCGATTCCTCCCCTTCTTCCTGATCCGCTAACAATTCGGTCATACTACCAAAACAAGCAAAACCTGCATTACGAGTGCTTGCGCCAGCGGGCAGACCTCCTCTTTCGATGACCACCACTCGCAGCTTGGCATCTCTTTCTTTCAGCGTAATAGCGGCATTCAAACCTACGATGCCACTACCGATCACCAAGACATCAATACCCTCAAAAAACGCCTCTTGCTCCCAAAAACTCAACCGTATAGGCATAGCTGTTGTATTAATCACTAAAGGTTATCATATGACTGGACATTTTCCTCCGACAGCGTTTGAAAGTTTAGGCCTTGAAGGTTTATACCAGGGAATTAAGCCCTATACCTTCAACTTTCAAACCGGTAAACAGGATTTGTCCTATCGTATGAAAGGATACTTGACAAAAGCAAGCACTTGTTTTTTGTTTGTTTTATCTTTGCGCTTCAGAAACAATAAAATATGATTCAAAGAATTCAATCCATTTTTCTTTTCTTGGCCGCCGCTGCCCTGTTGGGCCTATTTGGCTTGCCCTTTGCCTCTACCGAAGAGCCTGTGACGGCCTCTGCCCTATTTGCGGACCAAAAATACAATATTTTGGACCATACCGCGATATCCGTTCTTTTCGGCTTGGCTGCAGTCCTCTATTTGCTAAGTATTTTCTTGTTTAAGAATAGAAAGCTACAAATGCGACTCACTACCGGCGCTCTTGTCGGAGTAGTGGCGGGAATGGCAGTGGTAGGTGTTTTATTGAGTCAAGATACGGCTGCGCAGACTGCGCAATTAGGACTTGGACTTGGCTTACCCGTACTGGCGATTATCTTTTCTGTATTGGCTTACCGCAACATCAAAAAAGATGATAAACTGGTTCAATCCATGGATCGACTGCGCTAATCCATTAGCATGTAGATTTTGATTTCATCTAAAATAGACGAGCCGTACAGAATTTCTTCTATACGGCTCGTAATATCTTCTTCGTTGAAATCCGATATTTTCTAATTCGTAGGTACCTTCTTGGCAGAATAGTTCACCCGAAGTTGACCGTTTTTACGCAAAGATGTTTTTACATCCTGTACGATACCCATCGTCACTTCACCATCTACACGTAGAGAAGAAGTAATACGAGGACGTTTTGCTTCAGGTACCTTTACTTTATGCTTTTCCAAGAAGAGCGGAATATCTCTGACTTCAGCAAACTTGTCTCCCAACTGCATCCGTGGCTTAGTACCATAAGTTGCTTGGTGTTGTTTGGTCGGTTTTCCGATGTACAGATAATTCACTAGTGACTTCTCTTCTAGCTTAGTCAATTCACTAGCGTAAGGAGTAATCACCTTTACCTTCAATTCCGCATCCCTTAATACAGTTACTACCATAAAAAAGAATAGCAGCATGAAGATAATATCCGGCAAAGAAGCCGTGGATACTTCCGGGTCAGCTTTGCCTCTTTTTTTACTGAACTTAGACATATTCTTACAATTTTGCCGGCCAATCAGCTGACCGATGGATGAAGAAATGAACGGTAGTTTATCGACGATTCCCGTCTACTCTTCACCGAAGTTAGTAGGTTCAGCTTCAGAAAGAACGAAAGGTATTTCTGCCTTAATTGCTTTTCGATAGGCAACCGGAAGTTCTTCACTGTAATCAATGCCAAACTTGCGTTGGCACAATTCATTCCAAAGGTCATTATAGGCTCCCTTCAACTCGTTGTATACCATCAGGTATGTCTCGTAGTTGGTACCCCGGTCATTCTTGAGAGAGATAATCGCCTTGGTAGGCTTCTCCGACAAGTCTGGCCGTTTCATTGGATTAGCGATAAATTCTTTGGCGTTTTCACGAAGATCTTCAATCCGCATAGCCTGCTCTCTTACGAGAAGCTGGTTTTGCGCATTTACCAATACCGAATAAACGTTACGCTCTTTAAGCTTTGTAATGTCTGGCTCTTCTTCCGACCAGGGTGGTAGTTTCACCAATATCCCTTTGTCTTCAGCAATTGTTGTTGTTACTAGGAAGAAGATCAGCAATAAGAAGGCAATGTCAGCCATGGAGCCAGCATTGATCTCATTGCTCATTCTGTCTCTACTACTTTTCTTTGCCATGATTGGACCCTCCTATATTTTATCTGAAAAAATTAACTACCTCAGCAACCACAAAAGAAGCCGCAGCCACTACAACCAAGATGACCGTAGTAGTAATGCCTCCCCCAATAAACTTGAGGTTAGCTTCTGAGATTTCTCCGTTACCGGAAGCTGCAAATTTCTCTACTGCTCCAGCAATAGAACCTGTTGCAACGCCATCAGCCATAGAATAAGCGACGAAGAATAGTCCCCCTAAGGCAGCTATCCCGATCAGCCCCTTCACAGAGCCTTTCAAATCGGTAGCAATATGATACAAGCCAAATAATACTAAGGCAACAGCCGTAAGAATGGCTAAGCCAATAGCAGCTTTGAGGCCAAAATCAAAAATACCAATTTTTGATATTTCCTCATCCGACATACTCTCAAAATCGAACTCACCCGCAGTAGGGAAAGCACCAACCATGAATATGATCGTCACGAGTAAACCCAAGCCGAAGGCTAAAGTTTGGCCGTTTTTATTTAAAAATTTATACATAATTCTGAGTTGAATGCTCGATGATGATTATTTGAAAACGTTGTTATCTGTCAAGATATCTACTAATGCAATAGATGCATCTTCCATCTTGTTAACGATTGTATCAATCTTGTTAACGATGTAATTGTAGAAAATCTGCAAGATAATTGCAACGATCAAACCGAATACAGTGGTCAAAAGTGCCACTTTAATACCACCCGCAACAACTGATGGAGAAAGATCACCTACAGCCTCGATACGGTCGAAGGCCTGAATCATACCAATTACCGTACCCATGAAACCAAGCATCGGTGCAATGGCAATGAAAAGTGAAATCCAAACTAATCCGCGCTCTAGCAAACCCATCTGAACGCCACCGTAAGATACGATCGCTTTTTCAACAGCTTCTGGGCCATCTTTAGCACTTTTTAATCCTTCATAAAGAATACTCGCCGTAGGGCCCTGGGTAGACTTACATACTTCCATGGCACCTTCCATGTCGCCATTCTTTAGGTTTTCGTCAATCCTGGCCAGTAATTTGTCCGTGTTGACAGTAGCAATATTTAACGTAATGATACGTTCAATACAGAATGCTAAACCAAGAATCAAACATACGAGCACGAAGCTCATAAATCGCCAGTCTCCATCAATGAAGTACTTCTTCAACAATTGGAAACCGGAGCCGTCTGCAGAATCACTCGATGAGTCAGCCGCTTGATCAGAACTTGCCTGTGCTAGTAGAACCTCAGTCTGTTCGTCACCTGTGCTTTGCTGTGCATATACGACGCTGCTAGAAAAAACTGCTAATCCCATAACAAGCAGTAGCGCTAATAATTTTCGCATAGTCAATAAGGTTTTACGATTATTTTGTTTTTGAATTGAGTCAGGTTAGCGGAGAGAGAGGGATTCGAACCCTCGATACCCTTTGGAGGTATACACGCTTTCCAGGCGTGCCTCTTCAGCCACTCGAGCACCTCTCCTTCGCCTCACTCGCAAAAATAAATATTAAGAACTTTTTAACAATAGTGTCAAGTCACAAAAATTGTAAAAAGATGTTACAATTCAAAATTTTTTCACCCCGTATAAAGCTTAGGTAGGTATTTGATTGCCTTTTAGCATTCAATATGCCAATTTTACTAGCTTCTGGTCAGATAGCACCAAACAATTTTTTGGCATTTTCTGTCGTTACTCGGGCTACAGTCTCCATTGAGACCTCTTTTACGGCCGCAATTTTATCTGCAATTAGGCTCACATAAGCTGATTCATTCCGTTTTCCTCGATGAGGAGCAGGGGACAAATACGGCGCATCTGTCTCTAATACCAAATGAGCTAGGTCGATATCTGCCACTGTTTCGGCTAAACCTCCATTTTTAAAGGTCACTACTCCACCTATTCCCATCAGAAATCCTAAATCAATGATCGCCTCCGATTGTGCCTTTGTTCCCGTAAAACAGTGAAATATCCCTTTTAATCGAGGCTCCTTCATCTGTTGAATCAAGTCGATGAGGATATCAATCGATTCCCGAGAATGAATAACAATCGGAATATCATACTCAACAGCCCACTCCGCTTGTTGAATAAAAGCCTCCTTTTGTTGTTCAAAGAACGTCTTGTCCCAATACAAGTCTATACCAATCTCTCCTACCGCTACAAAAGCTCGTTTTTCTAGCCAGGATCTAACAATGGCCAACTCCTCTTTATAGTCTTCTTTCACCGAACAGGGGTGCAAGCCCATCATGGGTATGCAATAACCCGGATACTCAACCTCCAAAGCCATCATGCCGGGTATAGACTCACTATCTATATTGGGTAAATAACAAGTGGTGATCCCCGCAGCTTTCGCCCGCCCAATCATCTCTGCCCTATCCGAATCAAAACGTTTCGCATATAAATGCGT